>Ga0209542_10016902_pt1 | contig 12033 bp, 9 predicted proteins | sample RifCSPhighO2_01_FD_184028 | JGI IMG/M metagenome (GOLD analysis project Ga0209542, IMG submission 184028) | Soil microbial communities from Rifle, Colorado - Rifle CSP2_plank highO2_0.1 (SPAdes) (version 2) | ecosystem: Environmental > Terrestrial > Deep subsurface > Rock core/Sediment ...
ATATCGTAATGATATTTAGAAAAAAGAGCACGGCATTATTTTTTTACACGCTCGCTGTCGGGATCATAATGTCATTCGGTCTTACGTTACAGTCTGGCCGCACGGTGGCTGAATTATCAAGAGCGCGCTTGCCGACCGTTTCGGATCATTCGTTTCTGGATAGGGCTTTAGATTTTTTTGCCGGCGTTACAATTGAAAGCAATACTTTATTTACAACCGCCGTGTTTTGGCTCGCGGATAAGTAAACAACTAAAGTGATTACTCCAGAACTAAAAAAATATCTCGACTCCTTGAAAGCGCGGCCGGTTCTTCCTTCGGACGAAGCGGTGCGTCGCGCGATGCTCTCCGTTGGCTGGGGAGAAGACGATATTCGCGAGGGTTTGCTTTATTTAAGGACAAGGAATACCGCGTTTGCTGGCGGAAATCAGCCGTATGGAAATTCCGCTTTTAGTCCACGCTCTGTATTTTCGCCGGACGTATCATCACCGCCCGATCATACCTCGATAAATACCACGGCTACGAGGCCGTCGGCAAACAGCACTTTTCTGACTCGTGCGGTAAACGGTATTCGACCACTCTCTCAAAATATTCCCTTGCAAAATCGACAAAAAGATATCGTGTCGTCCGCGCCTGATCACGCTTTGACCGACAGACAATCTAAATCAGTTGGCGAGGAAGAGGGTGATGCGAAGTCGAATCCAAACTCTGCTGTCGTTTCGGAGCCCCGCCCAACACCGCCTCGTATATTTGCCAAACCAGTCGGCGCGCCGATTCCATCATTTGGTCTCGGTGAACGGCAGACAATCCGTACTGAACCGAATCCCCAAACCTCTCCGAATATGAGCGGTCTTCAGCGGGCTATTCTACCGCAACAAAATTTTCAGGCGCCTCAAACACCATTGACGCCAACACCCCCTTTTTTTTCCTCCGAGAATTCTTCGTCCGTGGAAAAAGAACATACAATTCTTCGCGCTCAGACTGAAGATTATGAACGCATGGCCCCGGGTACTTCGGTTTCTGTCAAAAGTATTGAGCCGCAATTTGGGAAACTCAAATTTGTTCCGCCTCCGCGATTTGGAGGCCCCGGTCACGCGGCGCCCGGCGCGCGGCTACAGAGAGCGATGGCGGGCATAGTCATTGGTGCGGTGATAATAATCGGAATTGTTGCGGCCATATTCTACGCACAAATCGAAGGAATCGGACCATTTGCTAGACCAGCAAAAACTGGCGGCGCTGATGTCATTCAGCCATGAGCACAGTCAATACGTCGGACAAACAGCCTGAAAAAAAATGGTTTGGGGAAACCGGCGAGAGCACTCTCGCATTTTTTGGATCTACGTGGAATGGCTTGTCTACGGATGAGGCGAGAAACAGGTTTGAAATTTACGGTCCAAATTCATTAAAAATCGCGAAACCGCGTTCTCGCGTTGCCGTATTTTTTTCGCAGTTCGCGAGTCCGCTTATCTATATTTTGCTTGTCGCCGGCATCATTGTCGGCATATTAGGAAATACCGAAGACGCAGTCATTATTTTTATTGTTCTGCTCTTGAATGCGCTGGTCGGCACGTATCAAGAAGGCAAAGCTGAAGACACGCTTTCCGCGCTCGGTTCGTTGACGGCCACCGAAGCCGAAGTCGTAAGGAACGGAGTCGAAGAAATAATTTCCGATAGAGAGGTTGTCCCCGGAGACATTATTCTTGTTACCGAAGGCAATAAAGTGCCCGCCGACGCGCGCCTGATTGAGACGAGCTCACTTGCGGTGGACGAGTCGGCCCTTACCGGTGAAGCTGAAAGCGTCGAGAAGGATGATCAAATTATTTTATCGGGAGAACCATCTGAAGCCGATCAGCTCAACATGGTGTTCAAGGGTACTTTCGTAACACGCGGCAGAGGAAGAGCGATAGTCGTCGCGACGGGGAAAAATAGTGTTGTCGGGAAAATTTCCGAAGCGCTCGTTCTCATTGATACGGACGTTCCGTTGAAGAAAAATATAAAAAAACTCTCGACTATCATTATTACGGCGATCGGCATAATTTCTGTCGCTATTTTTTTACTCGGCATTTCTGCGCAAAAGGGCGCGCTCGAGATGTTCAGTATCGTGGTGGCGCTCGCGGTTTCGGCAATACCGGAGGGTTTGCCTGTCGTTGTTACGCTTGTTCTTGCTCTAGGCGTTTGGCGTATGAGCAAGCAGAGAGTTCTTGTGAAGCGTCTACAGGCAGTCGAAGCGCTGGGTCAGGCATCGGTGATTGCGCTTGATAAGACTGGCACTGTAACCCGTAACGAGATGATGGTGGAGAAACTGTACACTGCCTCGGGTACTTACGATGTGGTAGGAAAAGGCTATGAAGCGAAAGGCTCTCTGTTTCAGAATGGAGAAAGTATAGTGGCTCCTGATCACGCCGATCTCATGGCGGCAGGTCGCTCTGCGGTTCTTGTATCAAGCGCACGCGTTTTTTTTCATGAAAAAGAAGGGATTTGGAGGGTTTCAGGAGATCCTACGGAAGCGTCTCTTCTTGTCTTTGGCGAGAAGCTGGGATTTCACAGAGACGATATTGAAAAAGAATATCCTCGTGTTCGCGAAATTCCTTTTTCTTCGGATATAAAAATGCGCGCGGTCATCAATCGTGAAAAAGGAACAAATATCCTCCGCGTCGTCGGCGCGCCGGAAGTTGTATTACCGGTCGCCAACCGAATTTTTGACGGTACTGGCGTCAGCGAGATAAATGAATTAAAGAAAAAAGAGATTGCCGCCGCGGTCGCGAGTATGTCGCATGCAGGATTGCGAGTCGTCGTGTGCGCCGAGTCTCATTCAGTCTCGGATGCCATTGATCCGAAAAATCTGCCCCCTCTTGAACTTGTCGCGATTTTTGGCATTGCTGATGCAATTCGGAGCGAAGTTCCCGCCGCGCTTCGAAGCGCCCGCGAAGCCGGTATTGCTGTGGTCATGATTACCGGCGACCACAAGGTTACGGCAATGAGCATTGCCCGAAAAGTCGGAATTATGGAGCAAGAGAGCGAGATTATCACAGGTGAAGAAATTCGCGCTCTGAAGGAGGCGGAATTTCTAAAACGCATACCATCACTCAAAGTTTATGCGCGCATAACTCCCGAATTAAAACTCTCGATTATCGAATCGTACAAGAAGCTTGGTCATACAATCGCTATGACGGGAGACGGAGTTAATGACGCGCTTTCGCTTGTTGCGGCGGATCTCGGCGTCTCAATGGGCAAGATAGGATCGGAAGTTGCAAAGGATGCGTCCGATATAATTCTTCTTGACGATAATTTCGGCGGGATTGTTTCCGCTATCAAGGAAGGCAGAAACATTTACAAGTCGATTCAACGCGTGCTTTTTTATTTGTTGTCGACCAATACCGGTGAGGTGCTTGTAATTCTGGCCGCTTTGAGTGTGGGGTTAAGTATTCCGCTTCTCCCAAGTCAAATCATTTGGCTCAACATGGTTACTGACGGTTTTCTGGTCGTGGCTCTGGCTATGGAACCCCGTTCGCAGAATTTGAGCAAATATGTCGGCCATGCCGAACTTGTTACCAAAAAGATGCTGTTGCGCGTTCTCATTATCGGTACGGTCATGATGTGTGTAACCATGCTGATTTTTTCATGGTATATCGATCAGGGTTTTCTGAAAGCTTCGACCGTTGCACTCACTACTCTTGCCGTCCTCCAATGGTTGAATGCTCTAAATTCTCGCTCTGCTACGCGGTCAGTTTTTTCCGTTCCACTCAAGAATCCTTATCTCTTCGGCGCATTTCTAGCGGTCATACTACTGCAGATACTTGCAGTATATACGCCGATTTTACAATCCGTGTTGCATACGGTGTCGCTTGGTATTTATGATTGGTTTCTTATTATAAGTATGTCCCTATCGGTTATTGTGGCAGATGAGGCTCTGAAATTATTTAGGAGAATTCGAGCTAAACGGATTCCTGGCGAGATAAATTCTACTTATGAGAGTTCTTGAACCCGCTCTAAAGCTCCTTGTTTGGAAGAGAGTATTTACGCTATAATAAGTGAGTTATGAATATTACGATTTTCGTCGCGGAGTATGAAATAAAAGCTTTTTAAAGATAAGTGATTTCACGCTTTCGGCGTGAAGAGGGGAGAATGAGTTTAATCGAAATTTAGTGATACGGTCGCAAGACAAAATGAAAAAAATAGTAGCATTGGCATCAAGCACTCTTATCGTTGCCATTACATTGTTGACTGCCGCCAAAGTCATGGATGTTGATGTCAGCGAATATATTGCTATGCGTTGGAACATGGCAAAAAATATTGCCGGAGAGATCGCTCGCGTTGTTGGTGGGGTAGATCGCACGACACTCGGCGCGTCCATCTCCGGGCCAGGGTCGGGTATCGTGGGTTATTGGAAATTCGACGAGGGAACCGGGGGCACTACGGCTGATTCGTCGGGATTTGGTAATACCGGAACGCTTGTTGGAGTTGAATGGAGCGAAATGAGTCCGTTCGACGAGGGTGAAAGTGTCTCTCTCTTCGAGAGTCTTGCCGACGTTCCGTCGGTACCCAATGATTACATCACTGTTCCCGACAGCAATGAGCTTGATATTCCGGGATCATTTACAATTTCGGCTTGGGTTAATACGTCTAACATCGGCCCAACCGCTCCCCATGTTCAGGCGGTGGCTGTGAAGGGTGTCGAAGAGACCGATAGAAATTATTCTCTGGCCATCAATTACTACGGAGAGGCATACGGATTGTGGGTTCAAATTAAAGGATGCAGTTTTAATAACGGAATAGCGATGTCTCAATCTATTCCGGCCTCCGAGTGGGCCAACATTGTTGTTCGATACGATCATTCGGCCTCTCCCAAACGGAGAGACGTATTTTTAAGCAACCTGTTGGTGCATACAGAAACTGCGGCAGTCTGCGAACCAGCAATTAATTCGAGTCCTCTTATAATAGGTGGCGCTCCGACTGGCAACAGTAATTTCACCACATTCAAGGGTCTCATTGATGACTTAAGAATCTTTAATCGGCCGTTGACAGACGGAGAAATCGGACAAATCTACAATGAGACACAAGCCCCGGCCAGGTTCAACGGCTCGCCATCGGGAGCTTTGTCGTCCGGATTGACGGAAGTAGAGCTCCTCTTAAATACCAATGAAACTGCAACGTGCAAAATGAGTACGACTGCAAATATTCCCTACGCATCCATGACTGACACTTTTTCAGTAACAGGAAGCACCGCCCATAGCGAGTGGGTGAGTGTGGAAAGCGGTCAGTCGTATGAGTTTTATGTGCGTTGCGCGGATACGTTTGATAATGTAAATGCTGACGATTATGTCATCGCCTTTAGCATCGACGGAGATGTTGAACTTCAGTTAAATCTTTATGCGAGGGTGAAAAGCGACACGACCGCGGATGTCCGGGAGGCGGCAGGTCTGACCGCCCCTGTTGTCCCGGGATCTCCGCAACCCCCCGGCAAGAAGGGGCAACTCACGGACGGTCCCGACTTCGTAAGCGGTCTTTGGTGGTGGTATGTGAATTTTCACTCCGGTGTAGATGGCTGGGTCAAGGAAAATGATCTCGTGTACCGCAGTATACCTCCTTTGTTTTTCGAGTGGAGATGAAAGTCGTTTTATATTTGGCCTAGAACCCGCAATCTAACCGCAAGTTTTATATGAAAAAGAAGGTGGCATTTTTTGATATTGACGGCACATTGTTTCGCTCGAGCCTTCTTATAGAACTTGTAGAAGTTATGGTCGAAGGTAATATTTTGCCAGAATCAATTCGATCGGGTTACGAAAAGGAGCGGGTACGCTGGCTTGACAGAAAGGGCAACTACGAAGCATATATCGATGCGCTTGTTGAGGTGTTTATGAAGAATCTGAAGGGAGTAAGTTATGCGGATCTTGAACGCGCGGCGCGCGTTGTTCATGGAAGATATCGGAACAGGTCATATCGATTTACCAGAGATCTGCTCCTCAAATTGAGACGCGAGAGATATTTTCTCGTGGCAATTTCGCAATCGCCCAAAATTATTCTGGATCTTTTTTGTAAAGAATATGGTTTCGATAAAATCTATGGACGATTCTTCGAACTCGGGCCGCAAGATCGGTTTACAGGCGTGGTAACTGACGAGCACATTATCACAAATAAAGCCAATATCGTGCGCAGGGTCGTTGCAAAGGAAAATTTAACACTCGCGGGATCTATTGGCGTTGGGGACACTGAAGGCGACATTGGGCTTCTCGAAAATGTAGAAAATGCGATTTGTTTTAATCCTAATGCAAAACTCTTTTCATGGGCGAAGCGAAACAATGCGCGCGTTGTCGTCGAGAGGAAGGATGTAATTTATGAGATTGCCACCGTGCTCAAGAAGTGAAAAATCCTAATCTACGTTATATTCCGCTATCGCGGAATATAACGTAGATGAAAAATAATTGAAAACATAGAGCTGGTAATAAAAAAACATAAAAAAGGAGCACAAATCTTCTCCTGCTTGGACGTACCAAAAAAAACTCAAACAACAAGGGGACACGGCACTGTCTTACGGGCTTGACTACTGTGCCCTGCAATCTGACGGTCATACCGCGCGAGCTTGCCGGGCGGCGGTTGATTATTGAGGTGAGTTCTAGACCACAGATTGTGAAGTGCCTTGAATTTGTCCCTCCGCTCTGACATAATTTTTTGCGATGACACAAAATGTGGGGCGACGTGCTGGCGCGTATGCGCTTTTAGGGATTATTGCCGCTGTAATTATTTATGCAGTAATTTTTTTCGGATTGACGGGCGCCGCCCAAAATAATTCGGCCGCTGATGCCGCCGAGGAAAATTTGAAAGTCCTTATTGCCGGGGATGTCATGCTTGGGCGCTTCGTTGAAAGTCTTCGGAAAGAACAGGGGAATAATTACCCGTTTCTGCGGGTTCGTGAGACGATGATCGGACATGATTCTGTCCTAATCAATCTGGAAGGACCGATTCCCGCAAGGCATGAGCGCACGCCCTCGGGCTCGACACGTTTTTCGTTTGAAGAAGAGATTGCTCCTCTACTGCGGGAGCACAATGTCAGGTTTGTATCTTTAGCGAATAATCACACTTACGATTTTGGGCGGGAAGGGCACGCAAATACTATTCGAAAATTGTCGGAGAATGATATAGCCGCGGCGGGGAGCTATGACAACTCAAGTAGAAAAGATGCTTTCGTAATCTCAAAAGGAAATCAGTCCGTACTTGTCGCGCCTTTCAATTTTGTCGGTCCAAAGACCGCGAACCTTGCGGTGGGAGACATACAGGCGCTTCGCAACTCCTATCCATATTCACACATCATGGCGTACGTGCATTGGGGCGATGAATATACTAGAAAACCAAATGACGAACAAAAAAGAATCGCGAGAAATTTGATTGACGCCGGCGCCGATGCTGTTATCGGACATCATCCTCACGTTGTCCAGATAGTGGAAGAATATAAAGGCAAGCCCATCTTTTACTCTCTTGGCAATTTTATTTTTGATCAGTATTTTTCTTCGGAGACGCAGGAGGGGTTGATGTTATCGTTGTCTCTCTCTTCGGATTTTGCGGCGTATTCTCTTTTGCCATATCTCTCAATACGCAGTCAGCCGGCTTATCTTGAAACCTCTGATCGCGAGACGTGGCTTGAATCATTCGGCGGAGAACACGCCGGAGAGTTTGGAAAGACAATTTCGAGCGGCAAATTAATTTACTCTCGAATTCCGGAATGAAAAAATATTTTTCAAAAATCGGTTCATTTTACGCGCTTTCAGTGCTGGATGAAGTGCCGATTCGCGCCGCCGCTCTTTCATACTCGCTTATTTTTTCCGTGATACCCATTTTATATTTTTGCATTCTCACCATTTCGCTAGTTGTTGTAGGAAGCGACACAGAGTCCGCATTGTTTGAAATTCTATCGCAAAATTTTAATGAAGATGTCGCTAATTTCTTTCGAGCTTCCATAGATGCATTTCGGGTTCATGAACCGCCGCTCGGCTCATTTATTGCCGGTATTATCGTTCTTCTTGTTGCCGCATCAAATTATTTTTATCGGCTCAACGAATCGTTTCGGATAATTTTTAAAGTTGCGCGGATAAAGAGAGCAATTTTTAGCGCGATATTACGACGCATAATTTCTCTAATATATGTAATTTTGTTTATGATCATATTGCTTGCGACGCTTAACGCTCATCTCTTTGCCACCGCGCTGACTTCAAAGCTGGGGCTCGTCTTCGGGGAATACTCACTCGCAGTCTCACTATTTACCGCGGTTTGGACTGTCGGGATTTTGACACTCATTACCTCGCTTTTTTATCGGACCCTCTCACACTTCTATTTGTCGTGGTCAACGAGTGTGTTGAGCGCAATGCTTGTATCGAGCTGTCTCTATATCGCAAATGTGCTTCTCAACGCTTTTTTCCGCTCACCGCTTTCCGTAACGGCGTTCGGATTTGCGAGCCTTATTGCCCTTATTCTGCTTTGGGTCTACTACACGCATTATGTGTTTCTGATGGGATCGCTTGTAGCTAAAGAAATGGAGGAATCATTATAAGAGCCTATCTCCAATCTAACCGCAGTTTAAGAATCAAATCCCTGGCTTGCCTCGCCGACCATCCAAAATTCTGCTGCAAATTGTATATTTTTCGTCAGCGTATCTCGATATGCTTCCTTAAAATCTGCAATTTTCGCAACGAATTTTGGACGTTCGAGCGAGGCATTAGATTGGAGATAGGCTCTAACATTTTCCACCGCCTCGTCTTTGACAGACTTGTTTCTATTTGTTAAAAAATAGCCTGGTTTTGTTCTTCGGAATATATAAAAATAGGTGTTTTGGGGCTAGGTTAACATAAACTACTGGAGGGTGAATGTATAATAATGATGTGGCCGCGTATCGACGTACGGCAGTTCTCTTTGGACCACCGGGGTGTGGAAAAGAAAAATTGGGCAATGTGTTAGTTTCAAGCGGAATGGTCCACCGGGTAATTCTCAAAACTTACCTGCTCGAACATTCCGATGTGATGCAAAGCGGCGGCCTTGTCAGTGACGAAATAGTCGTGCCGATTGTAGATGGACTTCTTTCTAAATTTCGTGCTGAAAAATACCTCGTTCTTGATGGAGCTGGTCGCAGTCGAGGGCAAATGCAAGAGCTTCTTCGGCGCGTTGTACCGATTGTGTTTATCGACCTTCCGGTAGAGGAGTGCAAAAGGCGAATCAAAAAAGCCGATGACCGGGGAGGACGATGTGACGATGCTGTTCACATTGTGGAAACCAGGATGGCAAAATATGAAGAGGAGAGTCTTCCGGCACTTCATTTTGCAATGGCGACCAGATCGGAACTCGTTCACCGAATTGACGGCTTGAAGTGTCCGTTAGACAAAGCGAAAGATATGGTTGACAGGCTAGGGTGGCGAGAAATAAGTTTTGCGGAAACAGAAGCCGTGCCTTCAAGAAGAGAACATTTTCAATCAGTGTCTCGCATCAGTCGGCAACAGGCTGTGGTTTAAACGCGTTAAAGACCTCTCGAAAGGGCGGTCTTTTTTATTTTCCGCACGCATCGTTCTCGATCACCCTGCTAAATAAGTTCGAAATTTTTCCACCATTCTTGAAACGGGGCTTTTTTTACCATCTCGATTATTTCGTCCTCGCTGTCCGTAATAGTGTACAAAGACATATCATCTGCGGAAACAGTTTTGTGGTTTTCCTTCATGATTTTTTTAATGAATTCGTCGAGCGGTTTCCAGAAGTCGGAACCCACGAGAATAATTGGTACTCTCGGGATTTTTGTCGTCTGTACAAGAGTAAGTATGTCAAAAAGTTCGTCGAGTGTGCCGAATCCGCCTGGGAAAAAAATATATGCTTCGCCTGCAAACGACAGGGCTGTCTTTCTCGTAAAAAAATAATTGAAAGTTACATGTTCTTCGACAAACTGATTGGTCAGCTGTTCGTGGCGGAGGCGGATGGAAAGTCCGAGAGATTTACCGCCGGCTTTCCACGCCCCCTCATTTGCGGCCTCCATGATTCCCGGCCCCCCACCTGTAATTATCGCGTAGTTGAGCTCTTTTGCGATACGAAACGCTACTTCGGAAGCTTGTTTGTAGTGCGCATCGTTTGGGGGAATTCGTGATGAACCAAAGATACTGACGGAACGAGGAAATTTTTTTATAAAATCAAATGCTTCGCGAAATTCCCTGGAGATTGTCTCGAGGTTTTTTTTCTCATCAAGATTAATTTCTTCCGCGGTTATCGGAATAAACCCCGCATTTTTTTCCGGGATTGTAACTTTTCTTGGCGCATTGTCTTTTGAGGAAAATAGATTTTTAAACATCGTAATGATTGTCATTGTAGAGACTCACGGCATTTTTTGCAACGAAATAATCGAAACTTCTGACGCAGATTTCTTGACTTACCGCACAGCATGACATCTCTTTTTTTGAGTGCTAATTTTTTTAGAATCTGTTTTTTCGATGACGGTTCGCATTGCACAATATAAATCGCCCCGCGAGAATATCCTTCCCGTATTCGAAAAAAAATACGGTGAAGCGCCGGTTGGCATCTCGAAAATGCAAAGTGGCTCTAAATAAGGACTTTTATCATATCTCGTCGAATTTTTTAAGAGTAAGGACTTCAGCAAAGAATCAGATGTAATTTACATAAATGAGCTTCAAAAATAAGGCTATTTTATCCCCATGCCTTTACGAAACACGTCTCAAAAAAAGCTATAATTGTTCACGATATTGCGCTGGCTGTTTTGCGGGAGGATTAGGTCTTTCATGATATCAATCTATCGAAACCACGTCGGTCAAAAAATGCCCAAAATGCGCATACAAGCGCTTCATTTTTTAGTTCTTTTTTCTTTTGTGATGACATCCATAGTGCCGTCAGGGTTGGTATTTGCCGCGCGCGGCGTGCCAGCCATATTGAATTATCAAGGAAGACTGGCAGACTCGAGCGGCGACTTGCTCGGAGGTTCGGGGACTACATATTATTTTAAATTTTCCATTTGGAATAATGCCACAGTCGGATCGGGGACTCGCGTATGGCCGTCATCAGCCCCAACGGCCACAAGCGCGAATGTCCGTGAGGGTGTTTTTAATGTTGCAATCGGTGATACGGCTAATGGATACCCCGACTCGCTTGACTATGATTTTTCTCAAAATGACACAGTCTATCTTCAGGTTGAGGCTTCTTCTGACAATTCGACTTTTGAAACACTTACTCCGCGCCAGCTCATTAGCGCTTCGGCGTTTGCGAGAGTTTCGGGGCAAGTAAGCGGAACCGGACAATCGTCTTTCGGCACTACAACCTCATTTGGTAATTCCGTCGTCTCGATTGAAGCGACGTCGTCGTCGGCTACGGCCCTTTCGGTGAGAGGTAATTCCTCACAAACAGCAAGTATTTTTGATGTAGAAAATTATCTAGGCACTTCTCTTTTTTATATTTCTTCATCGGGTGGGGTTTTTGCTTCTTCCACGTTTCAGGCGACAGGGGACTCCACATTTTACGGATCGCTTACTGTTACCGGTCTTGCGACTTCGACATTTTCAGGCGGAGTTTCAAGTGTCGGCCTCGCAACAAGTCAGGGTATCGTTGTTTCGGGAGGAGCCATCAAGCTTTCTTCCGGAGCCACTTCAACCTTCACAAACGGACTCGATATTTCAGAGGGTTGTTTTAGTGTAAATGGTGCGTGTGTATTATCTGGCGCGGGTGCAGTATCTTCGGTCTCAAATACTGACGGATCTCTCACGATTTCACCGACAACGGGCGCTGTTGTCGCTTCATTGAATACAGGCAATACAAATTTTTGGACAGCCCTTCAGCGTTTCACCTACAGCTCTTCGACCGCCGTCTCCGGATTGGACGGAGTCCAAGTCGGCCGCACCTCGACCACTTCCATTTTCGGAAACGGAGCGACGTCGACGTTTAATCAAAAAGAATTCCTCACCGCTTGCGGTGGGGTACCTCACCACCATACACTGGATGAATGGCTGAACATATATTCAAAAGACACACCAAAAGCCTCTTGATCTTCCACCTAGTCTGTCCAGT
>Ga0209542_10016903_pt1 | contig 12032 bp, 13 predicted proteins | sample RifCSPhighO2_01_FD_184028 | JGI IMG/M metagenome (GOLD analysis project Ga0209542, IMG submission 184028) | Soil microbial communities from Rifle, Colorado - Rifle CSP2_plank highO2_0.1 (SPAdes) (version 2) | ecosystem: Environmental > Terrestrial > Deep subsurface > Rock core/Sediment ...
TAGGTACCCCATTTTGTATCGTTGTTGATTTTGACACACTTACGGATGGTACTGTGACTGTTCGTGATAGAGATACAGGAGAGCAAGAAAGAATAAAAGTAGAGAATCTAAAAAATTATATAAAGGGAAAAATATAGATGAAGTTCACAAAGAAAATTTTACATAATGGTTTGAGAGTAATTACAGTGCCAATGAAAGATAATCCGACGGCTACTGTTTTAGTATTAGTGGAAGCGGGTTCTAAATATGAGACAAAAAAAATAAATGGCTTGTCGCATTTTTTGGAGCACATGTGTTTTAAGGGAACAATCAAAAGACCCAAAGCGATAGATATTTCAAAAGAATTAGATGCTCTTGGTTCTCAATACAATGCTTTTACGGCGCAAGAATATACAGGATATTATGCAAAATCGGACGCTAGACACTTCAATCAAATTTTTGATGTAATTTCAGATATTTATCTAAATTCTACTTTTCCAGAAGTTGAAATGCAAAAAGAAAAGGGAGTTATTATCGAAGAGATAAATATGTATGAAGATATGCCTAATCGGCATGTTCAAGATTTAATGATGCAACTTCTTTATGGCAATCAACCGGCAGGATGGAATATTACTGGTCAGAAAAGAAATATTTTGAATATGAAGCGTGATGATTTTGTGAAATATAAAAAAATGCATTATTTACCGGAAGCTACTGTAATAATAGTTGCTGGGCAAATAACAGAAAAAAATGTTTTGAAAGAAGTGAACAAAGTTTTTGCTAAAATTCCACGCGGAATGAAAGCAAAAAAATTAAAAACAAAAGAAATACAAAGAAAACCAGAAATATTAGTCAGTTTCAAAAAAACAGATCAAACACACTTTGTTTTAGGGGTGCGCAGTTATGATTTGTTTGATAAGAAAAATGCTGTACTCTCCGTCTTAGCTGGAATCTTGGGCGGTGGCATGAGTTCGCGACTTTTCCAGAAATTACGCGAAGAAATGGGTGTTGGTTATTATGTGCGGGCTTATAATGATGCTTATACCGATCACGGGTTTCTCCAAATTTCTGCCGGAGTGGATAATAGAAGAATAAATGAAGTTATAAAAGCGGTACTTTTAGAATGTAAAAAATTAAAAAATCATAAAATTTCTGGAGAAGAATTGAACAAGGTGAAAGAATTTTTAATAGGCAACATGAAACTCTCTCTTGAATCAAGCGATGATATCGCGAGTTTCTGTGGTTTACAGGAACTTTTGAAACATGAAATAAAAAAAGTAAGAGAAAAAGCTGATGAAATCAAAGAAGTGACAGTAAACCAAGTACAAACTTTAGCCAATCATATTTTTAAAAATAACAGACTCAATTTAGCACTCATCGGACCTTCAAAGAGCAAAGTGAAGTTTCTTAAAATATTAAAATTTTAAATGTTTTCGAAGTGGATGTTTTTAATTTTTATGGTATTATATCTATATGTTTGAGAAAAATCGTATCACTCCTATTTCAATAACTACCGGCACAATAATTCGTTTCTTTTTAGTGGCCATTGGTTTATTTTCAATCTGGTATTTGCGAGAGTTATTTTTTGTTATTTTATCTGCTATTATGTTAGCTTCTTTTGTGGAATCAGCTGTCCCTCATTTCAGGAAATTAAAAATTAATCGAGTTTTGGGAGTAGTTATTATATATGTTGCTTCTATTCTTTTCTTAGCTCTTTTATTTTATCTTTTTGCTCCGCTTTTGATAACTGAAGTTTATAATTTTTCTGTTTTTTTATCCTCTTACATTCCGGATTCTTCGATTTTAAATTATTTTAAAAATGATGCATTTTCAGGAGCCAAAGATATTATCAATAATCTTTCACACAGTTTGTCTCTCACCACTCTTCTAGAAACATCCAAAGCTTTTGTTACTAATCTTTCCGGCGGTTTTTTCCAAGTTCTTAATGTAGCCTTTGGAAGTATTTTTAACGTTATTCTTATCGTTCTTATTTCTTTTTATCTTTCGATCCAAGAGAAAGGAATAGAAAAATTCTTAAGAATTATCTTACCTATAAAATACGAAGAATACGCGGTAGATTTATGGGAACGTTCACGCCGTAAGATAGCCCTTTGGATGAAAGGGCAAATGCTTTTGGGTATTCTTATTACTATTTTAACCTATTTGATGCTTTCTCTTATGGGGATTCAATATGCTCTTCTCCTAGCTCTTATTGCAGGTATAATGGAACTTGTACCTTACGGTATTTTAGTTGCCCTTATCCCGGCCTTCTCCTTTTCCTATCTTTCTGGAGGTCTTTCAAGCGCGCTAATGGTTACTGGAGCTTACATCATACTTCACCAGTTTGAAGTCTTCTTATTTTCTCCTCTTATTATAAAAAGCGTGGTGGGTCTTTCTCCACTGGTGGTAATTATTGCCGCTGTAGTAGGTTTTGAGTTAGGAGGATTTTGGGGGTTGGTTCTGGCTATTCCTGTGGCTGTTTTTATAATGGAATTAATGAGTGATCTTGAAAAAAAGAAAATCTCTTCTAAAATAACAGATGAAAACGAATAGTTTTTACATTACTACTACCTTGCCTTATGTAAATGCGCCTCTTCATATAGGGCATGCCCTTGAATTTGTGCGCGCAGATACGATAGCTCGTTATAAAAAACTCGTAGGCTATGATGTATATTTTAATACCGGTACGGATGAACATGGTATCAAAGTGTATGAAAAAGCCAAAGAAAAAAATATAAAAGTACAAGATTTTGTCAACCAAGGGTTTGAAACCTTCAAAGAACAATTAAAAATGTTTGGTGTTAGTGAAAATGTTCATTTTATCCGCACTACAGATGAGCATCATCAGTTTGCGGCTCAAGAATTTTGGAAACGAGTATCTAAAAATGGGTACATTTATAAAAAAAATTATGAAGCAAAATATTGTGTTGGGTGTGAAAGCGAGAAGACCAATTCCGAATTAGAAAATAATGAATGCAAGGAACATCCGGGTATAAAGATTTCTGTCATTAACGAAGAAAACTATTTTTTTAAATATTCAGTCTTTGGAGATAAGCTTCTTGATTTTTATAAAAAAAATCCGAATTTTATAGTGCCGGGTTTTCGTTTTAATGAAATAAAAACATTTGTAAAAAATGAATTGCAAGATTTTTCAATTTCTAGATTAAAGTCAAAAATGCCCTGGGGAGTGCCGGTGCCAGAAGATTCGGAGCACGTAATGTACGTTTGGTTCGATGCCTTAATTAATTATATCTCTACCCTCGGTTGGCCTGAAGATACGAAAAACTTTGAAAGATACTGGGTAAATGGCAGTCCTACACAATATTGTGGTAAAGATAACACTCGCTTTCAAGGGGCTATGTGGCAAGCAATGCTTATGGCAGCAAATTTGCCGAATTCTCATCAAATCGTTGTAAATGGTTTTATTACCGGTAACGAAGGAGTTAGGATGTCCAAAACTCTTGGTAATGTTATTGACCCGAGAGATATTGTAAAGGAATATGGCACGGACGCATTGAGATATTTTCTTTTGAAAGAAGTGAGCAGTTTTGAAGACAGTCCCTTCACCATTGAGCGTTTTAAAAATTCATATAATTCAGGCCTAGCGAATGGGTTGGGAAATATTACTTCTCGTATACTTACAATGGCGGAAAATTATGGAGTGTCCCATCTTGATTCACTTGAATTAGAAAAAAATAGTAAAAATCTTGATAATTTTGATATTAAAAAATATATGGATGAAATATGGGAAAAGATTCAAGATTTAGATAAAAAAATTCAAGAGAAAGAGCCATATAAACTTTTTAAAACAGACAAAGATTTTGCAATTGACGTTGTTTCTGATTTATGTACAGATTTATCTATAATTGCGAACATGCTTATTCCAGCAATGCCTGAAACTTCTAAAAAAATTCTTAATTTACTAAAAAAATTTGAAAAACCAAAACAACCGCTGTTTTTGCGAAAAGAATAATATGCTCAAATATATAGATATACATTCGCATCTCAATTTTAAGGCATTTGATGAAGATCGGGAGGTAGTTATTAAAAGAGCTCTTGATAATAATACTTGGATGATAAACGTTGGTACCCAGGTAGATACTTCTAAGAAGGCAGTTGAAATAGCGCATCAATATAAAGAAGGGGTTTATGCCATCATAGGATTGCATCCGATACATACGGATATTTCTTATCATGATGAGGAAGAATTGGGTGAGGCGGGGAAAGAATTTACTTCACGCGGTGAAGTTTTTGATAAAAATATTTACCTGGAACTTTTGAAAGACCCTAAAGTTGTGGCTATAGGCGAGTGCGGATTAGATTATTTTCATACGGAAGCCGGATCAATAGAAAAACAAAAAAAAGCATTTATTGAACAGATAGAATTAGCTAATGAAATAAATAAACCATTGGTGCTTCATATTCGCAATAATCCGAAAGATAAAAAAATCGATGCCTATGTTGATGTACTAGAAATTTTGAAAAAATATTCTAAAGTAAAAGGAAATGTGCATTTTTTTGCAGGGAGCATAGAAAATGCAAAAGACTTTTTAAATTATGGTTTTACTCTGTCCTTTACTGGAGTTATAACCTTTACCCATGATTATGATGAAATTATAAAAAATACTCCGCTTAATATGATTATGTCTGAGACAGATTCGCCGTATGTTGCTCCCGTCCCATATCGTGGCAAACGCAATGAGCCTTCTTATGTAAAAGAAGTTGTAAAAAAGATAGCTTTAATTAAAAATTTAACAGAAGAAAAAGTTGCAGAAACTATCATGGCAAATGCGAAAAGAGTTTTTAGGATTTAGTAGTAGGGTTTACTTCTTTTGGTGTTTTTGCTAGTATGATATTTATGTCAGAGGTAAAAAATAAAAATGGCAATAGTTTAATTCAAAATAATGCCGAAGGTGCAGATGGACGAGTTTATGAACTCGGTTACCTTTTGGTGCCTGCTATCTCTGAAGAAGACGTACCGGTTGTTTATAATAACTTGAAGGATCTTGTTGTTAATTTGGGGGGAGAAATAATTTCAGATGAAACACCCAAGATGATTTCTCTCGCTTATACCATGTCTAAAGTTACTCAAAATGTACGAAATAAATTCGACACGGCGTTTTTTGGCTGGGTCAAATTTGAAATAAATCCGGAAAAAGTTTTAGAATTGAAGAAAAAGCTAGATATTGATTTGAATTTCATCAGATTTTTGATATTAAAAACAGTAAGAGAGAATACCATTGCTGCTAAGAGATTTATACATAAGGATTCTAGAAGAAAAATACCAACTGTAAGAAAGGAAGGAGAAAATAGTCCGCCTATCCCTATCGATAAAGAAAAGATAGATAAAGAAATAGACGCTATGGTCGCAGTGTAAAATTATTAATAATCAGTAAAAAACTATGTATTTAAATAAAGTAATCATAATAGGGAATCTTACTCGTGATCCAGAACTTCGTTCTCTGCCTTCAGGCATAAAAGTTTGTTCGTTTTCTCTCGCCACCAATCGTGTTTGGAAAGATAAAAATGGGGCACGTCAGGAATCTGCCGACTATCATAATGTGGTGGTTTTTGGACGCCAGGCAGAAACGGTCGCCCAGTATATGAAAAAGGGAAGTTCTATACTAGTTGAAGGCAGGATGCAGACAAGAAGCTGGGAAGACAAAACAAGCGGAGAAAAAAAATATCGCACGGAAATAGTAGCAGACCGCACACAGTTTGGTCCCAAAAGTAGTGGCACAAGTGCATCAGTACAAAGCACAAATTCTGAAAAAACATCAAGTGAAAAAAATTCTGAAGAAATTGACACTATAGAATATCCGGAAGAAAATATTAATCCCGAAGATATTCCATTTTAATAAAAAATATGAAACAAGATTATTTTTCAGCTAACAATATAAAATATATAGACTATAAAGATATCGAAATCTTGAAAAAGTTTTTGAATCCCAATGGTAAAATAATGAATCACAAGCGTACCGGCGTGACAATGAAAAACCAACGTCAGCTCGCCAGTGCTATCAAAAACGCGCGGTTTTTAGGTTTGCTTCCTTTTGTTGCTAAGTAAATTAAATTATAGACAGACCTTCATACCTAAATATGGAGGTGGGAAGAACATGCTTCAATATAACGAAATTAGAGAAAAAAAAATAATAATTTATGCCAATGAACCTTGTGAAGTGATAGATTCTCATGTGGCTCGCACTCAACAGAGAAAACCTCAAAATCAGGTGAAATTAAAAAGTTTAATTTCTGGAAAAACAATGGCAGCCACTTTTCACGTATCAGATATTGTCGATGAAGCAGACATAGAGAAGCGTGAAGTTAAATTTTTGTATCACAATAAGGGTGAATTTTGGTTTTGTGACATAGATAATCCTAAAAATAGATTTGAATTAGACTCGGCTCTAGTAAGTGATGTCGGAAAATTTTTTAAAGAAAATGGGACTGTTTTTGCTTTAATTTGGGATAATGATGGTGAAGAAAAAACAATAAAAATAACTTTGCCTATTAAAATGGATTTCAAAGTAAAAGAAGCGCCTCCAGCTGTCCGCGGGGATACTTCTAAAAGTGGAAATAAAATAATTACATTAGAAAACGGCACAACCTTAAACGCTCCGATGTTTATAGAAGAGGGAGATATAATTCGCGTAAATACTGAAACAGGAGAATATGTAGAGCGCATCTAAACAGTTAACCTGCCAGGTTGACTGTTGGATATGTTTTTGAGATAATAGAAGCTATGGTTGGAGATATTTATCATATTTGTAATAGAGGTATAAGAAAGGAAAAGATTTTTGATAATGATTCTGATTATTTTAGGTTTGTCTTAAATCTTTATCGTTTAAACAACAAAGGAGAAAGTTTGAGAATGTATCCACATTATAAGTCTGTGAATTTGTTTCCTGACCAAGAAAAGATAGTTGAAATCTTAAAATGGACCTTACTGCCAAATCACTATCATCTTCTTTTATATGAAAAAGTTGATGGTGGAGTTTTAGAGTTTGTTAAAAGACTCGGTAATTCATTTACTAAATATATAAATATAAAAAGGGGAGCAAGTGGTTATCTTTTTCAAAATTCTGCAAAAATAATTCAGATAACCAATAATCGGCATTTTTTATATATACCTTTTTATATAGATCTGAATATTCTTGATTTACTTAAAAAAGATATCAGTCAAAATAAGAAAATAGAATTTTTGAAGAATTATAGATGGTCCAGTTTCAGAGATTATTTTAATAAAGAAACTTCTGAATTTTCAAAGATTATTGATAATGATTTATTTTATGAAACTTTTGATGTGACTTCAAGAGAATATATGGTTGAGATTAAAGATTTTCTTGAAGATAAAGAATATAAAAGACTTGTCAACCTGGCAGGTTGACCATAGGTTGACCATAAATAGGTTATGCAAATATTTAAAATAAAAAATAGAAAAAATTTAGAAATTGTAGGTGAGATTTCGATTCCTGGAAAATCAATCGGACTTGTTTTTGTATTACATGGATTGGGGGGGTTCCGACAGCAAAATCACATTCAAACTATCGCTAAAACTTTTTTTGAAAATAATTACACAGTAGTAAATTTTGATGCAACTAATTCGATTGGTGAAAGTGAAGGGAAGTATGAAGACACCACCATGCGAAATCATTATGAAGATTTAGTTGATGTTGTAAATTGGTCAAAAACACAAGATTGGTATAAAAAACCTTTTGTTTTAGCTGGGCATAGTTTAGGTGGATTTGCTGTGGCCAAATATGCTGAAGAATATCCACAAGAAGTAAAAGCAATTTTTCCGTATGCTTTAGTTGTTTCTGGTAAACTTAGTTTAGAAGCATCAAAGAAGTTTAAAATTAATGAAATTACTGATTGGGAAAAAACAGGTTGGACTACTCGTCAAAGTGCATCAAAACCAGGAACAGAATTAAGATTGCCCTGGTCTCACATGAAAGAAAGATTAAAACATGATTTACAACCAAATGCTTCGAAACTTACTATGCCAGTACTTTTTGTGGTAGGAGAAAAGGATGAATTCTGTCCACCAGAACATCAAAAGATTCTTTATGATTTAGTACCTGGCCCAAAAGAATTTTATGTCGTTTTTGGAGCGCCACATACATTTAAGGAAATAGAGTACTTAAACAAACTTAAGGAAATCCTTGACAGTTGGATCAAGAAACTAGTCAACCTGCCGGGTTGACGGTTAGTTAATTTTCCTCTTTGAAGTGTCGGCGAATTTCTTTCAATATCTGTCCTGCTATTTTTTTCTCTTCTTTCAAAAATGTGCGAGTGGAATCATAGCCTACTCCTAATTTTATTTTCTCCTTCGGTTCTCCATTAGGCAGGTAGAAATATGAATTTCCACTTTTCTCTAGGATTTTAAATCTTTCACCTAAGGCGATGATTTCACCTTCTTTAGAAATTCCTTCATTGTAAATAATATCAAATTCTGTTTGTTTAAATGGTGCGGCTACTTTGTTTTTTACTACTTTCACCCGTGTACGATTGCCAACGATATCTTCTCCTTTCTTAATTTGAGCAATTTTTCTGATATCAAGCCGGACAGAAGTGTAAAATTTTAATGCTTTTCCTCCTGGGGTAGTTTCAGGGTTGCCAAACATCACTCCAATTTGCATGCGGATTTGATTTATAAAAATAACCACTGTTTTGCTTTTGGCTACGATAGCGGTAAGTTTACGAAGGGCTTGAGACATTAATCTCGCTTGTTTCCCTACGTGATATGCCCCCATATCTCCCTCTATTTCATCTTTAGGAGTGAGAGCAGCCACTGAATCAACAACAATGACATCAATTTTTCCTGTCCGTACCAAACTTTCAACAATCTCGAGCGCTTGTTCTCCAGTGTCCGGTTGGGAAATAAGTAAATTATCAATGTTCACTCCAAGTTTTTTTGTATAGTCTGGGTCCATGGCATGTTCGGCATCTATGTACGCGCAAACTCCGCCGAGTTTTTGCGCTTCGGCCACGATATGCAAAGAGAGAGTTGTTTTACCGGAAGATTCAGGTCCGAATATTTCAACGATTCTTCCGCGGGGTATTCCTCCCACTCCGAGTGCCATATCAAGTCCGATAGATCCTGTTGGTATCGTATTTATATCTACTTTTGGCGAGTCGCCGAATTTCATTATGGATCCTTCTCCAAATTTTGCTTGTATTGCTTTTATAGTATCATCAAGCATTGATACTCCTACAGTTTTATCTTCTTTTTTTTCTTTTTTCTTCTGCATAGATAATTTATCGTTTCATAAAAAGTTGTTTTTTCTCGGGTCCTCGGGTCGGCCGCCCTTTTGTTTTTGTTTGTGCGGCCTCAACCAGACTAGCTCGAAAAAATAACTTTTTATTTCACTAATATATTAATTTATAATTTTTTTCATCACTATTTCCAAATTCATCTTGGGCTTTTATACTAATTATATTATAACCTGAAAGTAGAGCGATTGTCTCGTCAAAATTTCCTTTTTGATCTACTGAAATTACACGGTCATTTAGCGTTAAATTGACTGCATTTTTAGCATTGCCTGTTATTTTTATAATATTGTCTGTAATCTTTGTTCCGTCTATTATATTTACATCTTCTATTTTTACCCCGAAAATTAAATCTTTAGTTCTAAAAAAAGCGTAAATAATAATGAAAAGCAAAAAAGCTGACAAAGATGCTATTTTTAATATTTTTTTTATATCTGTATTCATAATTCTAAATAAAAATTAAAAATATTATTTTTAATTTTTATATTATGTTTTCTCCATTTTCGTCATGCGTGATTTTTTCCAATACCTCTCTTGGTTTAGCGCCGTCGCCTGCGCTTATCACTCCGCGCTCTTCTAATTTATCCATTAATCGCGCCGCGCGAGCATAACCCAATTTTAATTTTCTTTGAAGATAAGAAGTGGATGCCTTGCCGGCTTCTATAACACATAACCTTGCTTCCTCATACATTTCATCATCATCGTCTTCGTTAAAACCTTCCCAGCCAGAGGCTGGTCCGCCTCCGGCGGAAAAAATACTTTTATCTGCGGATATAGAACCGGTGGTCAATGATATTTCTTCAGATACTTCGTCTCTATATGTATCCGCTAAGTATTTAACAACTTTCTTCACTTCAGGTTCCGATATAAATGCGCTTTGCAAGCGTTCCGGTTGAGTTTCCCCTGAAGAATACAGCATATCTCCGGCGCCTAAGAGTTTTTCTGCCCCGCCAGCATCTAAAATAGTGCGCGAATCTACTTGAGAAGAAACTTTTAAAGCGACCCGAGCTGGAATGTTGGCTTTTATCAAACCAGTAATGACGTTTACTTCTGGACGCTGGGTAGAAAGTATTAAATGTATACCGACCGCTCGGGACATTTGGGCCAAACGGACTACAGCGGATTCCAATTCTCTTGGATAAGAGCTCATAATATCCGCCAACTCGTCTATCACTATAATTATGTATGGCAGACGATCTGCATCAACTTCTGTTTTAACCCCCTCATCATTTGTTTTGATTTTTTTCGGATTTTTACCAAAGACATTAATATGATAAGACTCTACATCCCGTACAGATTCCGCTTCCAAAATATCATAACGGCGATCCATTTCTCTGGCTGCCCATTTTAAAGCCAGGATAGTTTTTTTTGCATCAGTTATGACAGGGGTGAGTAAGTGCGGAATATTATTATAAAGAGTAAGTTCTACCCGTTTTGGGTCTATTAATATAAATTTTAAGTCGTCTGGTCCGTTTCTATAGAGTAGGGAAGTAATCATAGAATGTATGGTAACTGATTTTCCAGAACCTGTTGTACCAGCCACTAAACAATGTGGCATTTTCCCAAGGTTGCCGAACACTGCTTTACCTGAAATTTCACGGCCCAGGGCTATGGTTAAAGGTTTTGAGGAATTTTGGAATTTGCTATCTGCCAAAAGAGTGGCTAATCCGACTATCGACTTTGATTTATTTGGAATCTCAATACCAACTAAAGACTTGCCCGGTATGGGAGCTTCTATGCGAATCGGATGAGCTGCCAGGGAAAGGGCTAAATCATTTTGCAGGCCGACGATGCGCGAGAGTTTTACACCCTCGGCTGGTTTTAATGCATAACGTGTTACCGTAGGTCCGATTGTTATTTCATCCATTTCCACTTCAATGCCGAAGTTTGCCAGCGTGCGTTTGATAATATTTGCATTAGCTTTGATGTCGCCCGTGTTCGGTTTGCCTTGATCTTCTTCAAGTAATGATAATGGTGGGGGGAGATAAGTAGAAATTAATCCACCCTTCCTTTTTTTGATTGGCAAATCTTCCTCTTCTTCATCCTCTTTATTTTTTTTCAACCCCTCCTGCCTCCCCTTATCAAGGGAGGTGTCATTCTCTTGTCCCCCTGACAAGGGGGATATAGGGAGTTCTTGTTCTGCTTTTTTTATTTCTTCTTCTTCTTTTTCATTCAAGGAGCCTTCAATATTATCAAAGGATTTTTTTCTTGTAATTAAATTCCAAATATTTTTTAAAAATGGAGCAAGGTCTGGTTTTGCGTCAAACATTGCAAGAATTGAAATTATCAGAATTGCGCCGAGGAAAATTATACTTGCATAAACATCAAAAAGAGAAACCAAGGGAGTAGATAAAATTCTTCCTAAAAATCCCCCGGAGTGTTCCAAAGAAACTACATCTATCATACCGAGACCGGAAAGCAAAAACATTGTTCCACTTATGGCGCGCGCCCATCCGATATCCGGAGCTTCTGATTTTAAAAATGAAGATCCGAGTAATACAAAAAGAAGAGGAAAAAGAATATATCCGATGCCTAGAAAATAATTTAAAAATTCATAAACAAAATCACCCGCTTTTCCCGCTGAAGAGAACATGGACATTAAAAGAAACACTGCTAGAGCAAAAAAAAGAATTGCCCAAATGCCATGTCTAGTTTCGGTTTTTAACCTGTTTTCAAATAAGGTGGATTTGTAAAATTTTTGCTTTCGTTTCTCTTTCTTTGACATACGGCTATTTTATCACAAGTTACCTATATCAAAAAGCAGATTATTATTTTATACTGCA
>Ga0209542_10016905_pt1 | contig 12030 bp, 9 predicted proteins | sample RifCSPhighO2_01_FD_184028 | JGI IMG/M metagenome (GOLD analysis project Ga0209542, IMG submission 184028) | Soil microbial communities from Rifle, Colorado - Rifle CSP2_plank highO2_0.1 (SPAdes) (version 2) | ecosystem: Environmental > Terrestrial > Deep subsurface > Rock core/Sediment ...
CATTAGTCGACCCCGCAAAAGGTCGCCTTTTGGGATTTTCCAGCCGTTCAGCTTCCTCATCGGTAATCTCTACAATAGTGGCTGGGGAACGTCTGGGGGAATTTCTGGGGGAACGTCTGGGGGAATGGGAGGCATTTGGTAATTTACGGTAATTTAAGGTATTACCTCTACCGTTCCCCTCACCATTCCCATGGTACAGCTGAATTGATATTTTCCGGGATCTGGCGCGGTAAATTCCGCAATAGTAACTTGGCCGGCATCCGGATTTAAGTACAAAAGTCCTTCAAGCAAACCGTTTGCAACAATCGCCCCGCTATCACAACTTGGCTGGCCCGATGAAGTGATTTCCCACCGTACGGGAAGCCCGGCTTTTACTTTAAAATAATTGGGGTCATATTTTGTCGCAAGGACCGTCATTTTTATCACCTGCTTTCCATCAACCACTGGCGACAAGTCATTTCCATCAACCGATAAAACCTGATTAGCGCCAAAAATATGCGGCGCATTGATTCCCAGCGCATTCATTTGGCTGGTAATATTAAACAAGGCAAAAAAGAGCAATAAAAACCCCGCAGTTTTGGAAAACCTTTCCGCCCAATGCCGGTTTGACAAAAACTTGACACTAGACAACCCGATAAACAAAAGCATGGGGGCGGTTCCTATGGCAAAAAATCCCATTATGAGCGCGCCCTGCAAACCGCTGCCAGATAGCAACGCGATGGTTTGGGCGGTAATGGTAAACCCGCATGGCAGAAAAAACGTGGCGGCGCCCATAATAAAAGGCATGTACTTTCCTTTGAAATTTTTTTCGTCAGCCACAAATCGGGTAACAAATTTTGGAGTGGAAAACCAAACTCCGCGAAACGTTTTGACCCCCAGCATTTGCAAGGCGATTGCTATCATAAATAAAGAAATAGCAATAATTAAAAATGAGGTAATGCCTAAAGATATTTGCACCCGGCTTCCTATCAGGCCCAGCAACCCTCCAAACAATGCGTACGACAAAATGCGTCCCGCGTTAAATAATATATGGGGCTGGAACTTTTTGTATCCGGATTGTTCGCGCGCATATATTTCTTGCCATTGCTTTGACATAGACAGCACCATGCCGCCCACCAATGCGGCGCAACTGGAAAGCCCGGCCAACAGTCCAAATCCAAAAAACGCCGCCAACGAAGAGGTGGAACCTATGTTTAATGCCCCCGAAATACCCATCCCCTCCAAAAGTAAAAATGCGATGACAATAATAATTGCGATATTAAACGCAACCAACGTTGGGTTGGCAGGACTATTTCGCCCATCTTTCTTCTCTTGGTGTTGATTTTCAGAAAAAGTATAGTTATCTTTTTTGAAAATATGATCAAGCGCATGGACGTTTGGTTTTTCTCCTTTATATTCAATGGTTACTTCTTGGCGATTTGTTGAAGCGTTAACCGATGTTACGCCGGGAATTTCCAGCAGTTTTTTTTCAATTAACACTTCGCAGGAAGCGCAATGCATCCCTTTGACATAATACGTATGTTCTTTTGCCATAGGTTACTTATTAAATAAATGGGTAACTTTTAAAATCTCCCGGGTCATTTCTTGTTTCTTTTTTTTGTTTTTGCTTGCCATCGCATCTTTAAAACACATATTCAAATGGTTTTCCATTAACATTTGATGGGCGGATTTTAAAAGCCCCAGCACCGCCAAATTTTGCTGCATAATATCAATGCAATAGGTATCCTCGTTTACCATGGTTATTATTTTTACAATAGAGCTTTGCGCCTTTTTAAAATTGGTGAGCGTTTCTTTTTTCTTTATTTTCATAATGATGCACTTTATACCTTATACCTGGGGTATAGGTCTATTATACCCGCCCTAAAATCCTTGTCAACCTTGAATTACGAAATGACTTTGGAAAAAGCAAGTTTTTGCTCTTTAAATAGCTAGGTCGGGGCGAATTTACTTCGGTAAATTACGCCTCGCGACCCTGAAAAATCATTTCGTAATTCAAGGTTGTCAAATCATTGCGTGCAATGATTAGCGCAAATCAAAAGCCGCCCTTTTTTAAAAGCGACTAATCGTAGGCAAACTCAACTATAATCGATTTTGACATTCATCGCACACATCCAAATGATCTTTCTTTGTCTTCTTGCCTTATGGGAGTCCAATTCACATCGTGATACTGGTGTTTTTTTGCAAAACACTTAGAACACCACTTCCTCATCACTGAACCACACCAAAATTTCTTTTAGATTTTTTTTGTGCCATATATTAGACCTGTCCCTAAATAACTTTTCTACTGCAAATCGCACATTTAAGCTATAAATGTGCTATAATTTTCAGGCGGGCCTATGGGCAGGCCTGAAAATTCTATCACATTTCTATCCTCAAATCTGCAATTTTCGCTGCGAAAGTTATTTAGGGACAGGTCTATTTTTTCCCCTCAACGTTGGCAACTAACTTCCGCTGTTGGTGGCTGGATCAGACATGACTTTTACTGCCACAAGCCAGCTTTGCGTTGAACCATCCTCCGCGGTAACGGTGTAGGCAACAGGATTGGTAAAATTTTGGACTGCGCCGGAATCAGGAGAAATGGTTGAGCCATCAGAAACCGAAATAATGGGAGTTAAGCTCAAAAGATCGGTGCCATGGGGAACTACCAACGTTACGCCATGATTATTATCATCGATTGTTTGGTTTCCCTCTAAGTTTAAACCCAAAAAATTAAATGAGGTAATTGATTTTTCAGAACGATTGCCGGCCACTTCGCCGTTAGCAGAAGTAATCTCCTGTTTATTGGTGGTGATAACGGTGCTATTTGTCTTGGTAAAATACCACCATCCCAAGGCCAAAATTAAAATAATAACTATTGCCACCACCCACGTGATTATCACATTTTTTGACATATTGATTTTTTAAAATTAATAATTTAATACCTTCAGCTTACCAAATAACTGTCGTAATGGAAAGAGGCGCCGGAGAACGCGCAATCTGCTTACGCCATCAAAGAATATAGTATGCAACAATAATGGCGCTTGCGGAAAAATAAAATAAAGAGGCCAGCGCCATCATCATGTTGGTGAACCAATTCGGGCGCAGAGGTCTGGGCAGTTTGACATTATTTAAGTACATAAGCACCGGGGTATAAATGGCCATGACAAAGCCGCCAAGCACGGCGCTTATGGTAAGCAAAACCAGCGGCTGTTTTAGCGGCAAAAGTAACGCGCTGGCGCAAGTAATAATAATCACCAAACTATAATACAGGTGGCTGATAGAAATATTTTCTAAAAAATAAAGGTATTTTTTAAATGGTCCGGTATGGGAATTTACATAAAGGATATCGCTGATAATCCTGGAAAAAGCGTCTATAATGGTCCACATCACGGAAAAAAGCATCAAAAACGACATCAGCAAAAAAGAAGTAAATCCGATAGGCCCCCAATACTGCTCAAAAATACGGGCTTGGGACACGGCAACATTCAACCCCTCAGGCACAACGCCAAGAGGAGTCAGCACTGCGTAAGCATTCAGGCTTAAAAGCACCAGGGTAATCAATCCGAAGAGCCAAAATATTACTCCTTGGTCAATTTTTATAAACCTCATCCAATTTTTCCAATTGGCCATATTCTCTTCATTGGTGGGAAACACATATCCCTTAAAAGATACTGATTCTATTTTGCCGGTGACGGGATTCATAATCCTGCCCACATGTTTTCCCATGCCCGCTTGCTTGTCGCGATACCACAGCGACACGCACACATTCAAAAGCCCGCCGGCTCCGGCAAACACAATGGCGCCGATAAATACCGATATATCAATGCCATAGGGAATATATCCAAAACTCATCATCCCCAAAAGCGCCTCTTTAACATGAACCCAGGAAAGGGTAAGAAAACTATTTATCAAAAGCAACACAAAAAAAATGGGGATGATAATTTTTAAAGATCTTTCTAAAATATGATATGCCACCCTGCCGCTGAAGGTAAGCAATAACACTAAGCATAAGCTTGCAATTGCCCATACGATATAATTTCCGAAACCAAAAAGCTCTTTTAGTATGGTGCCTATGGCAGCGGCCCAGCCCGGCCACACATACAAAAGCACGGTTGAGAAAAGCCAAAATGGCGCGAACCATTTAAATATTCTTGAAGAAGAAGTGAAAAAACTTTCACCGGTGGCAAGCGCGTGGCGAGCCACTTCTTGGTTGATAAAATACTGGAACGTAATGCCCATGAACGCCGCCCACAAAAGCTGGAGCCCGTACTTAGTGACAAGGTGGGGCCACAAAATTAATTCTCCCGTGCCAATGGCAAGTCCCATCACCAATACTCCAACCCCCAAAGCTTTTGACCAGTGCGGAGGCGCGTGCAAAGTTTTTGTTTCAAACGCGCGATATGCCTCGGCTGATTTTTTTTCGTGAAACATATTTATTTTTTTCGTAAAAACCACTTTGTAATTTCTAATACTGGAATGACGGTTGCCGCAACAGAAATCACCAACAGCCATTCAACATATGACAAAGGATGCGTAGCAAAGGGTATTTGCAAAACCGGCACGTACAAAAATAATAACAGCGCTAAAAGCTCCCATCCAATCGCCATGTTAAGCCATTTGTTGGCAAATGGGCGGTAGAGCACGGAATTTTTATCCGACCGGAAATTATACGCCTTAAAAAATTGAATGAGGATAAGCGAAACAAACACCAGCGCCATGCTCTCCTCTAAACTTTTACCCATTTTTAAAGACCAGAAAAATAAACTTGCATTTGCCAAGGCAGACCAGGCGCCGCCCACCATGGTTAATAATACTACAGAACGGGTAAAAATACCCTGCCGCAGTTTTCTGGGAGACCTTTTCATAACATCTTTTGAGGGAGGATCCATGGCCAGCGCCAGCGCGGGCAGGCCATCGGTGGCAAGATTTACATATAAAATCTGAACCGCCGAAAGAGGCAACGGCAAACCGATAAGCGACGCCGCCACCATCAAACCAATTTCCCCGATATTTGATGAAAGCAGATACATCAGGTATTTTTTGATGTTGTCAAAGATAATCCGCCCCTCTTCAACCGCCGCAACAATAGACGAAAAATTATCGTCAACCAGCGTCATTGAAGCCGCCTCCCGGGAAACGTCGGTTCCTGTCATGCCCATCGCAATGCCAATGTTGGCTTTTTTTATGGCGGGAGCGTCGTTGATACCATCGCCCGTCATGGCAACAATATGGCCAATACTTTGCAGCGCCTGCACGATGCGCAATTTATGCTCGGGCGAAACGCGAGCCGCCACGGCAATATTTTCAATCACCTTTTCAATTTCACGGTCAGTCATTGAAGATAATTGGGGACCGGTGATAACCTGGCTTCCTTCGGGCAAAAGGCCAAGCTCTGACGCAATTGCCCGGGCGGTAATTGGGTGATCCCCGGTAATCATCATTAATTTTATCCCCGCTTGGCGGCAAAGCTCGATGGCCGGCTTGGCTTCGGGCCTTGAAGGATCAATCATTCCAAAAAGACCTAAAAAAACCATGTCTTGCTCGGCGGCGTTAATATCAGCCGTAGCAACAAACGCAACCCCGATAACCCTTAAAGCATCTTTGGCAAACTCATGGGCGGCGTTGATAATGGACTCTCGTATTTTTTGATTTAATGGTTTAATCGCGCCCTGATCCATGTAACGGCTGCATGATTCCAGTATTATTTCAGGAGCTCCTTTGCCATAGGCAATGGTGCCGCGAGGCCCCCGGCAAAGCACGATCATGCGCTTGCTTTCCGAAGTAAACGGCGTTTCGGCGATTCGGACAAATTCTTCATCAAGAATTTCTTTTTTAATGCCGGCTTTTTCTGCAACCACCACCAACGCCCCCTCAGTGGGATCTCCGCTCATGCGCCAAGCGCCATCTTTTTCCAAAAGGCGGGCATCAGAAGAAAGGACCGCCGCCTGGAGTAAAAGTTTTACATCATCGGTCAAAGAAAATGGCTGGTTTTCAAGCAAAAATTCACCCACCGGTTCATACCCGCTCCCAGTAACTTCCAACGCCTTGCCACCTATAAAAATTTTCCTCACCGTCATTTCGTCGCGGGTAAGCGTTCCGGTTTTATCGGAACAAATAATGCTGGTGCACCCCAGCGTTTCCACGGCGGGCAAGTGACGCACCAGGGCATTGCGCCGTATCATGCGTTGCACGCCAATGGCAAGTGAAATAGTCACCACGGCCGGAAGCGCCTCGGGAACCACTGCCACCGCCAAGGCAATGCCAAATATCACCATTTCCAGCAACGGCTGGCCGCGCCAAATCCCAAGAATCACAATAATGGCCACCACGATGAACGCAAACTTAGTCAGCCACTTGACCAAGCTGTCCAAATTCTTCTCCAGCGGCGTTTCTTCCTGCGACACATTTTTAAGCATGCCGGCAATGCGGCCAAATTCTGTCTGCATGCCGGTGATAGTAACCACGGCAATCCCGCGGCCATAAATGCAACTGGTACCGGCAAACACCATGTTAACCCGATCTCCCAAAGGAGCGTTTCTGGTAACTATCACATCGCTTTGTTTTTCCACGGAAAGGGACTCGCCAGTCAGCAAGGCCTCGTCCGCTTTTAAGTTTATTTTTTTAATGAGGCGGGCGTCGGCCGGAAAACGGTCTCCGGTGGAAATAATAATAATATCTCCTGGAACAAGGTCGCGGGCGAAAATTTCTGTTTCAAATCCGTTGCGGAAAACCAGCGCGGTCGGAGAAGCAAGTTTTGACAATACTTCCAGCGCGCGGCTGGCGCGCAGTTCTTGGATAAATCCGAGAATGACCGAAAATAATATAATAACTCCTATGGTGATTGCTTCAACTATGTGCCCCAAAATACCGGAAAACACGGCCGCCGCCAAAAGAATAATAATGAGAGAATTTTTAAATTGGCTGAAGAAAAGTTCAATCGGCAAAATACGCGCGGAGGCAACAAGCTGGTTTGGTCCATATTTTAAAAGCCGCTCCCGCGCTTGGTCTTTAGACAATCCCAAAGTCGCATTGGTATTAAGCTTATCAATTACCTCTGAGACAGAAAGAGAATGCCAAGGAAAAAGTTCTTCAGACGGCGTGTTTGATTTTTTATGGATTTCATTTTTTTCCATCTATGAAATTATACCAAAAAAACGCCGAAAAAGCGACTATTTGGTTTTGCGCGCTAATTTTTCAACCAAAGATTATGGTTTAAGGTTTATTAAGTTCTATTTCAACCTTCTTGGCGATATCTAAAAATATGCCTATGTCTTTTGTGGAAAGCTTTCTGGGATTAGTATCTTTCACGCAAAAAACTCCCAGCACATGCCCACTATCCAACTCATGCAAGGCAATCCCTGCGTAAAAACGAATGAATGGATACCCCATTACCTGGGGGTTATCCCTAAATCTTTCGTCTTGCAGAGTATCTTCAACTATAAACAAATCACTGGCCAACATTGCGTGTCCGCAAAAAGACGTGGCCCTTGGGCCTTCTTTAATATTTAACCCATGGCAGGACTTAAACCACTCCCGGTCTTTGTCAATAATGGACACCGCGGCGATTGGCACCTTGAGCAATGTTGTGGCTAATTTGGTTAGCTCGTCAAATCGTGGCTCGGCGGGAGTATCTAAAATGTTTTTTTGATGAAGTATTTTTAACCTCTCTTCATCGTTTGGAGGGATGGGAGCATGTTTCATAAGATTATTAAATTTAACTAAAAAAACTCACACAATGTGAGCTTCAAGAGCTTCTTTTAAACCACTTGCCCAAAATGGAGTTACGATTGCTTGCCTATCGCTGATTCAAAACCGACAAAAAACTCTATATTTCCTTGGGTATTTAACACGGGGGAAATTTGCAGCAATGCGTTGTACAAGTAACCCGACTTGTGGCGATTGATAACCTTTACCACGATACCTTTCTTATCTTTGAGGATAACATTCCACATATTTTCGTAAAATTTTTGCGGCATCTGCCCTCCCCAGAGTGAAGGTTTTTTACCGATCACTTCGTTAATTTTATACCCGGTATTTTTTTCAACTTCGCTATTTACAAACACAATAATTCCCTGTGGATTGGTGATAATCACCTGTTCGGCTATTTTTTCTAACACGGTGTTAAGCGTGCCGCAACGAATGCACTTTATTTCAAAAGATCCGGCAATATTTATTGCCAATAATTTATGGCATCTTTTGCACCGAAATTCATTAAATTTTTTTTCTATGGCGCGAGAATCCATGAATGTAAAAAGTAAAAGCCCATGAAGATATGGACTTCAAAGAGTCTCTATTACCTGTTACTGCATTGTACCACATAATAAAAATAAACAAAAACAGGATACCGCCCCAAAAAGTCGTTTAATACCGTGAATTACGAAATGCCCCATGAAAAGGCGAGTTTCGGATATTTTCCCAAAATTTTGAGATAAAAATTTCGGGAAAATATCTCGAAAGCATTTCGTAATTCACGGTATTTAAGATTATCGATTTCATCCCCACAATTTCCTGCTTATAGGAAAGTTCGGAGGACACTGGATTTAGTAGGTTTATGTGCTCTACTTTTATTCTTTTTCCTTTTTAGGCTTACCATATCCCCTTCTCGCATGAATTTCATCCTGCTGACTATTCATCTCTTCTCTTAATTTTTCAATTTGTTCCGTTACTTCTCTTTTCTCTTTTTTGGTTTCGGTTAAATTGAGTTTTTGCTCTAAAATTAGCATCTCATTCTTCATCATTTCAAAAACCTCTTCATATTTTTGCGCATAAGATTCGTTTATATGCATATCCATCCTCACTCCTTGACTAGCCTTATCGTAAAATCTCCCCCAATATTTCTTAGCCTGCTCATGATCAACTATGGCATTGGGGTTTTCTTCAACTTGATGCTGAACCAGTCCTTCTATAATTTCTTCTCTCTGTTTAGCTTTATCTTCTTTCATTTTTTGCTCTTGAGCTTTTTTATGATACTCTGAACCTCTTTTTATAAACTTACCACCTATGTATTCAAACTCATCCATTTTTGCTTTTGCTACCGCTATCTCTTCTGGGCTCATGCGGCCACTTTTTTCTGGTTTTGGTTCTGGTTGAGGCATACCTTCTTGTTTAGGCATATTTTTTCTCCTTTTTAAAAGTAATGGACTAAATATGATTTAGCGCATACGAAAAAGAAAGGAATTATTTATTAATTTTTGGCGCCATATTTATCCATAAATTCATCTATTAAAATATATCCACTTCTTACTCTAAATGGAGGTTTACCTGTTTCTAAAAACTGTTTTACCCGCTCTTCATTGATTTTACCTCCTCGGTTAATAAACTGGCCCCAAAATGTTCTACCCCGAAACATATTTTCATTACCGCTTGGGTAAGTATGTAAACCAGTTTCTTTGGCGAGATTGGTATCAAAAAGCCAAGATTCTGATACAAGGGCTTTTGCATTTGGGTAACTCTCTTTTACTTCTTTAGCAATGATAGCATAAGCCTCCCTATAAAGCTCGCTTAGCCTTTTACCTTTTGTTGCGTCTTCTTGCAAAAAGAGCGGGTCGAGATGGGTTTTAATACATTCGTCTTCTGGCGTAATTCCGTAATCTTCTAAACCACCGTGGCCAGCACCCACACTATATCTTAAAACTCCCGCATGAAATTCTTCTGGCCCCTTTTCTTGTAATGGGCCGCCTTCGGGCAACTGATTGATAGTGCCGGAAATAAGAACATCCACGCCATTCATCCAATTATCTGGGTTACGATTATAAGCATCAATTACCTTTTCAATCACTGCTTGGTTTATTTTTTCAAATTCTTTATAATTTTCTTCAGAACCAAAATCCTTGCCAGTTCTTTGCAAAAAAGCATCTCGGACGATAGTGGACAAATCAGTAAATTCTTCAAGTGCCTGTTTGAAATCTATTGATTCAGTATTTATATTATCGGATGGTGAAAGAATTTTCTTTTCAAATAATCTTTGAGCATACTGAAGTTGAATTCCCAGTAAATCGCGCTTGAGCCTTTTCTCCTTCTCCTCCGGAGAAGCATTTGATTCCTGCTTGGTTTTTTCAGGATTTTCATCAGTGCCGCTAAAAAACTTTTCCTTTAAAAATTCTGCAAATTCTTTAAATTCTGCTCGATAAAGCTCCAAGCGAGATTTTAATTCTTCCTTTTCTTTTTTGATTTTATTTTTTCCGCGGCTTTCATAATCTTCTTGGCCGCTATAAATGGTAAAGAAAATGTTAAAATCTTTGCTCAATTGGATTTTAACATTTTCTGGCACATCCCTATCTTGGTAAAATTCTTCTAAAAGCTGGCTGACCTTAAGACGCATTTTTTTATTTTCCTCTTTCCATGTAATATATTCCGGGGTTTCTTTAGGTTGCATATCCCTATTTAGGTTTTCAAACTTTACAATCTCTTCTTGAGAAAAATCATGTTTTTTTAATAGTTTTTCTCTTAATTCATTGATGGCTTCTACATATTCTGCACCATTTAATTTTTCTAAAGCCACTTTTTCCTTTTCAAATTCTTCTGTTAATTGTTCCTGTTTTTTCCATAAATCTTCCGAGATACTATACTGCTCATATATTTCTTTAGTTATTTCTTTTGGTTCTTCAAAAAACTTTGCTGGCGGGTTAGGTGCTTCAATATCCACCCAAGGCGTAATCCTGCCCCTATTGGTGTGTCCGTGGCAAGAGCCACAAGTATTCACTCCAACGGCATTAAGGCCAACGATGGTACTTTTTATGCCTTTCTCTATTTTCTTGCCTAAGCCATCAACGGTGCGGTCAACATCTTCAACGATTTTTTCCCACTGCTTTTCTTTCCCTGATTTTTCGGATTCTTGCGTTTCTACTTTATTCTTTTTAATAACCAACACTGATTCAAGAATGATATCGTTATTCTTGCCGATTACTTTTACAGCTCTTGGTTCAATACTGCATGTTACGCCCCCTTCCCTGAAAATCTTTTCAACAAGATTGCCCCAGTCCTTTCTGGATTCTATAAGCCCTACCAGTTCAGAGTTTTCTTGCGCTTCTTGTATTGGATATATTCTTACTTCTCCGTTTTCTTTCAGAGAATCTAATGAACTTTTTATGGTATCTTCTATAACTGCAACCCCGTCTTCTCCCTCTGATATATAGTTTGATACTGCACCTACGGATACTATGTAATCAAGGTTTTTTTTTGGTAATTCTTTTGCAAAATTACCACGTAAAATATGGTCTTTAATGCCTTCCTTGATTACCACTTCCTCGTTGGCTTCAAGGCCATATGCTTCTGGTGTAATATTTTCTTTGATAAGCTGTTGTACAAATTCACCTTCATGGCAGCCTAAATCCAAAACCCTTTTTCCCTTTAAGTCTTCTTCGCCTAATCCTAGCCCCTTAACATACCTTTCAAATGTTTCCCGACGAAGCACTTCAGGAGATTCTGCAGATGTTTCTTGTGGACTTTCTTTAAATTCCCTGCCCAGAGATTCTTCAGCATCTTTAATCATTCGCTGGTTTTCTTCGGACTTTTGATGAACCAAGGCACGGAATTGTTCGTCCCATTGTTCTTTGGGAAGCCTAAACTGCTTCTCTAAAAATTGAGGGTTATTGAGTTTGTTTTCTATTTCTGGCGCAGCCCCATGCGCTTCTGGCACACTTGACTGATAGATATTTGGGTCAAATGACGATTCTCGTTTTATCATAGTTTTATAATAGACTTGTCCCTTAATAATATTTGTAACGAAAATGCAAGGTTTCAGAGTGGTAAACTTGGAGAAATGGAGAAATGGGGTCAAGAAATGGAAGAAATGGGGTCAGCCACCATTTCCACGAGTGGAGAAATGGGGTCAGCCACCATTTCCACGAGAAATGGGGTCAGCCACCATTTCCACGAGAAATGGGGTCAGCCACCATTTCCACGAACCGCCGTATCGTGGGGGCCGGCTTAACGTTTCGTTTGCAAAACCGTGGAATTGGCTTGGCGAAATTGGTGAAAAGCATGCGGGCTCCGCGGTCTATCAACTCGAAAAATTTACAAATCGTCAAATGTGGTGTTTATTGAAAAAAG
>Ga0209542_10016906_pt1 | contig 12030 bp, 14 predicted proteins | sample RifCSPhighO2_01_FD_184028 | JGI IMG/M metagenome (GOLD analysis project Ga0209542, IMG submission 184028) | Soil microbial communities from Rifle, Colorado - Rifle CSP2_plank highO2_0.1 (SPAdes) (version 2) | ecosystem: Environmental > Terrestrial > Deep subsurface > Rock core/Sediment ...
AATTTCTTCACTTCGTTCACGCCCTTTAGGGCTACGAAATTTTCCCAAATTTTTGCTTCACAAAAACTTTGCTTAACATTTTGTTCAGTAAACCACTCGCACGCAGTCTTGTTTGAATCATGCACAAAAAAACATTTTTTCCTTCTTATATTATCATTAATTCTCATCTTAAACTCTCCATCTTTAAAAATAACTTTCTCAATATCAACCAAGTTAACAGAGAAATCCCTATTTTCTCTTGACATAAGATAATAATAAATTCCATTCGCAAAATAATATCCTCTCCCTTTAGAATCCGCAATTATTGCAACCTCCTCCATGCTCTCACAAAAAACCCGCCCTATAAAAACAAATCTATACTGCAAAGCAATTATCTTTTCTCGTCTTCTTCCCAAATATCAGTGCATTTTTCCAATGGAATTCTTTTAATTTCCTTAATTTTATCAAAATCGCTGTCGTCAGATACAATTTCTATAGCATTATGGATTATAGCAGTTGCAGCATGAATCGCATCTCGAGGATCAATAGAATATTTTTCAGTCAATTCCTGGGCTTTTAATAAAATATCTTTATCAAGTTTAAGCAGTAAAAGATTTGGCAATTCTAAAAATTTTTTTCCTTCTTCAATAGCAATTTCTTTTCCCAATGTTTTTTTTACAGTATAAAATACTTCATCCCAGGTTATTGTAGAGCTTATGCCTAAGAAAATCTTCTTAGCTATTTGTTTAACAAATTCCTTGCTTTTTCTGGCTTTTTCATCATCATACAAAATTCCATATGTAAAAACAGTCGTATCAAGGTATCTCTTCGTCATATTGCTCATAAATAATGTTTTTTAATTCGCGAGCAGAAAGTTTCTTTTTAAGTTTGGGTGTATTAAAAAATTCTTCAACTATTGCATCAGAATCTTCTTCGGCTTTTATCTTCACGCCACCACTTTCAATTTCAAATACAACTTCTCTACCCGCTCTTAATCCCAGCAAATTCCTTATATCTCTAGGTATAACAACCTGCCCTTTCTCTCCAATTGGTCTTCTAATTATCATATTTTATTAACTCTTACCTACTATTTAAACTTTTTCCTACTCTATATTCCTACCAAAATTCTCTGTGTTCTTCCGTCTCCTCTTCAAATGATTTAGCTCCTCTGCATATTCCAAATCCAATTATTTGTACAGAATTTCCCCATTCTCTCAATTCAACTTCTACCATATTTAAACATAATATATAATTATTTAATACTTTTCCCTTCTCTTTATTTTATCCTCTCTTTCTCATTTCTTCTGTAAATTAACTATAAAGTAGTTACAATAGAAATATTTAAATACTCCCAATTCTAAGCAAAAATATGAAATTGCAAAGATATAACGGAAATTTTACACAATGTATTGCACAAGCCGCTAAAGCCGAGCAAAAAATTGCAACAGCTAAGCAGGGAATGCAGGATAGGATTGCGCAGGGAGCTGGTTCAGACCCCTGCTCAAAAGGAGCTTGGTTTTCAGAGAATTTTAATGTTGTTAAGGGAAGAATTTTAGCTGCAAGAGAAGATTACAATCCTTTAATTCAATATGCTCAAACTGCAGTAGATGCGCATAGAGCAAGCAATGAATTTTATTTAACCGAGGATATTTTATTAAACAAAAAGCCAGCATCCCAAATTCTTGCCAGAATTGCAGAGCAGGATGCAAAAGTCCCAGTTTCCAAGAAAAGAGTTTTTGATATGGGCAAGGCAGAAACCCATGATATTCCAACAGACAGTTTTGCAGATGATAAAGGAATTGTCTTCTTAGCACAAAATAAGAAATTAGCTAAAGATTACGGGCTATTTTTGAAAAACAAAGCTGGAATTTCAGAAGTAACTTTTTATCTTCCAGCATTAAGCAAGCAAGATTATTCAAGAGGATTTTGGCTTTGCAGGCTTGATGGCGACTACTGGTCTGGCTTCGATGGCTACGACAGGAGCTTCAACAACTACGATGGTTCTCTGTTTGGAGTAGTCGGCGGCGAAGCCGACGACGCGCGAAAAATTTCTAAAGCAAGCACATTAGATGAGAAAGTTATGGGTGCATTGAAACAAAAAAAAGCTTTTGAGTATAATGGAACACTTTATGTTCCTATAAGAGATAAAACCCTTTCTTAAAGCAATAATTTTTAAACTCCCTTTCTATAAAATTTTGTTCTGGTGTAGCCAGAACTACATGTCAATTTACTAGCACATTATTTAAATTTATTTTAAGTCATGAAATACAGAAGTTTTGTGCGCAAAACTTCAGTGAAAAACCTAATAAGTTTTTGAATTGGTAAATTGGCTATACACTGGGCTTGGCTTTACAGGCTTGATGGCAACAACAGGTCTAACTTCAATGGCAACAACAGGTCTAACTTCAATGGCAACAACAGGAACTTCAACAACAACAATGGTTCTCTGTTTGGAATAGCTTTGGCTACCAGAACCTCTTAAATGAACAATAAAAATTTATATGAAGAAATTTATAATTTAAGCAACTTAATCATTTCTTGGAGAAAAGCAAGGAAGCATAAAACAAAGAAAGGTTATATTATTGAATTTGAAAAAAATACTATTCGGAATCTATTAAAGCTTCATGAAGAATTAAAAGCCCAAACTTATACACCAAAGCCATTAAGAACATTTATTTTGCGTGACCCAAAAACTCGCAAAATATCAAAATCTGCATTTAGGGATAGAATTATTCATCACGATTTAATTAATCTTCTAGAGCCTATTTTTGATAAATCATTTATTTATGATTCCTGTGCAAATAGAAAGGGTAAGGGAACCCTTTTCGCACTAAAAAGATTCGATTTATTTAAAAGAAAAGTAACTAATAACTTGAAGTCAGAAGCATTTTGCCTTAAAGCAGATATAAGGCATTATTTTGAAGAAGTTAATCATGAAATTCTTATCAAGATTATTAGAAGAAAAATTTCAGACGAAAGAATTATTTGGCTTATTAAGCAAATTTTAAAAAACGCTCAAGTATCTTATATTCAATCCCAACAAGGCATGCCTCTTGGCAATCTTACTTCTCAATTCTTTGCAAATCTTTATCTCAATGAGTTAGACCACTATGTAAAGCATAAGATAAAAGCAAAATATTATATTAGATATGTTGATGATTTTCTAATACTTCACAAATCAAAATCTCAGCTTGAAATTTGGAAATCTGAAATTGATAAATTTTTGAAAGAAAAATTAAAACTCTCGCTTCACAATGAAAAATCAAAGATAATCTCTCTTTCTAAAGGGATTAATTTTGTCGGCTTTAGGAACTTCTATTATCACAGGCTATTAAGAAAAAGAAACATCAGAAAAATGTTTTTTATTATTAAAAAATATAAGAATAATAAAATTTCTAAAGAAAAACTTCTTGAAATTCTCCAAGGTTGGGAAGCCTATGCCAAATGGGCAAATTCTTACAAATTAAGAAGACGAATTTCAAAGAACATCCATAAAACACAGTGGCAACTCCCTTACTTTTAACCCCTTAATTTCTTCTGGAAAAACTATTTCCCCTTCCCCTCAATCACCTTTAGATGCAGCTCATGCATTCTCTTTAAAAATTGTGCCCTGTCTTCCATTTTAATCAGGTCCACTCGCCCCTGCATTAGCAAATTCAGCCCAAATGGCGAAACAATCTCTCCTTTTAGAACTTTAATTTCTGTCTTTCCATCCTCAATCACTTTCAAAACTTCTTCTGCATGTTTAATATCCATCAAATCCTCCATGACTTCGCGTCGAGCTTCCCTTAAAATCGGAAACTCATCGCTTATTTTTTTTACAGCTCTATACAAAAATCCAGAATGCATCTGCTGCCTCCCCACGCTCTTCTCTCTTCCCTTATAATTCCTTAAGATCATTAAACTCCTCCCCGCGCAATGTCGGAATCTTCTTTGCAGGACCTCTGTTTTCTCAATCGCTTCTTTCAAAATTTCTTTTAAATTCTCCGACTTCACCCAAGGAATAATTTTTCCTTCATCTAAACTCTCTCCTGCAATAAAAAACCCATTATCATTTATTCCCATTTCAATATCTCTCTGTTTCAATCGTGCAGCAGCATAAGCAAAAGCTCTTGCCAACGCATCATTTACTCTCCGCCCATACAAGGTATGAAAAAGCAAGTATTCTTTACCTTCATTGAATCTCCAACTCTCTTGAGTTGGATGAGACAAAGATTTCTCATAAGAGAAATCTTTGAATTTCTCCACAATAATCTTTCTGTCATCAGGAACCTCTGAAAATTTTCCCTGTTCAGTAAAATACTCGTAAATTTCTTTTGCAATCTCCTCCTTGCAGTAAATATAATTTTTAATGAACAAAATACACTCCTTTTTGTCTTCAAGTCTCTCATTCACAAGTCTTCTGAACTTTCCTATATCCATGGCAAGCTCAAAATTCAGAGGCAGCATCTCGCTAAACCAACTTGGTATAGTTGGATTTTTTGAAATATCGGCTTTAACATATGCTTTCATCCCCCTAGAAAACAAATATTGATACTTCTGCCCTCCTAAAACAAAAATATCTCCTTTTTTCATCCTTTCTAAAAAACTCTCATCAATCTTTCCCACATTTTCCCCTCTTTTTTCAGCAGGACTCTGTATTATAATATTAATATAGCCCTCTTCAGGAATTGTTCCAAGGTTAGTCATATAAATAACTCTCGCTAGTTTCCCTCTCTTTCCAATCTGCCCTTTCTCCACATCATACCAAATCTTCGCGTAAACACTTCTGTATTCTAAAGCGTAATCTCCTGCCAAATAGCTCACGACAGAAAAAAAATCATCCCTCCCAAGTTCACTATAGCAATAACTTCTTCTTATAACTTTTAGCATTTCTTCAGCATCCCAAACCCTTGAAATAGCCATCCCAAAAATCTGCTGCGCCAAAACATCAAGAGCATTCTTTGGAATCTCTGCATTGTCAATCTTCTTCTCAATCATCTCTTTCATCATAACCCCGCACTCAACCAAATCATCCCTGTCTAAAACAATAAATTTTCCTCTCGGATTTTCATGTAATTTATGTCCTGCTCTTCCGATTCTCTGCAATGCTCTAGAGACGCTCTTCGGCGATTTTAAAAGTACAACAATATCAATGCTTCCAATATCAATTCCAAGTTCAAGCGAAGTACTGGAAACAACAACTTTCAGTTCTCCTTTCCTCAGCTTATCCTCAATTTCAAATCTTTTCTCTCGGCTCATAGAGCTATGGTGCGCGCCTATCACTCCAGCATATTTTCCAGGAAAATGCAAATCCAAATAATGCACAATTCTTTCAGTCGCAGCTCTTGTATTCGTAAAAATTAATGTTGTTCTATTTTCTTCAATTATCTTGTCCAGAATCCTATAAAGCTCTTTCTGGCTCTCAACACTCTCCGCTTCCAGAATGCTTTCCCCTGGAAAATCAAGACTAATCTCTATTTTTTTTATAATTGGAACATCTCCTATTAGGCAATCTCTTTCTGCACCAACTAAAAATTTTGCAATTTCCTCAAGTGGAGAAATAGTTGCGCTAAGCCCTATCCTCACAGGCTCAATCAGGCTGACATCATTTAATCTCTCCAGACTCAAGCTCAAATAAGCACCCCTCTTGTTTGTCAAAGCATGAATTTCATCAATAATAACATATTCAACGCCCGTTAATTTCTCAACAAATTTCGGGCTAGTAAGCATCAAAGCTAATGATTCGGGCGTCGTCACCATAATATGTGGCGTCTTCTTAGCCATCTTAGCTCTTTCTTGTATGCTAGTATCGCCAGTTCTTAATCCAACCTTTATTTCCTTCATCTTTAATCCTTTCTTTTCAGCAAGTTCTCTTATTTCTTTTAATGGTTCAATTAGATTCACAAACACATCAGAGGATAGTGCTTTCAAAGGGCTACAGTAAATGGCATAAACCTTATCTTCTAATTCATCTTTCAGCCCAAGTTCCACCAAATAATTAAGAATACTAAGAAAAGCTGTCAAAGTTTTAGTTCCTCCTGTCGGGGCAGTTATTAATATATTTTTTCTATCTCTTATAGCTTTTACACCATAAAGTTGTGTAAGAGAGAACTCTCTAAACTTATTAAAGAACCATTCATTTACCAAAGGAGATAATGTTTCTTTAACCTCTTCACTTGTATTTGGTTTTTCAATAAATTCTATTTTTTCCATCCAATCTCAATCTTCTATTATCTTATAAAATTATGTATTAACTCTAGAAAAACAAGCCCCCTAAATCTTTAAATAAATCCCTTTCAATATAATATCATGCCAAGAATCTCCCAAACCAAAAAAGACAAAATTGCAGAGCAAATTCTCCATTATTTATTTACAATCTCCCCCTCCTCCGCTTTTACATCAAAAATATCCGAGGAAATTGCGCGTGACGAGGAATTTACAAAAATTCTTCTTCAGGCCCTTAAGGCGAAAAATCTCATCACCGAAATAAACAAAAATCCCGAAGGCATCGAATACGCTAAACGCCAGCGCTGGCGCCTTTCAAATCAGGTTTTTGAAATCTACAAGCAAAGAGCAGGCAACAATAATCTATATTAACTCTTTTTTCTTAAAAAATCCATGTCAGACACAAAAGACCCAATCAAAGAGGCCTTTTCAAAAGCAAAACAAGATATCCTATCTTTGCAGTCCCAATTATATATCTTAAAGCAGGAGTTTCAGGAACTTAAACGAACTCTAAGTACAATAACAAACCCTAAATTAAATCCAGCAGACAGACAGACAGACCAACAAACACGCTTTCCGACGATAAATCCAACAAATCAGCAGGAAAACCCCTCAATTCGACACATAAACCCAACAGATTCTACTAATCCAACACATAATCCGACAGATAATTACCCTTTAGAAGCCTTAAAAAGCCAAATTTCAAGTATTTCCACAGGAAATAAAGGGGTTCCAACAGACAGACAGACAGACCAACAAACAGACACTTCGACAGGAAATAAGGGGGTAGAAGTTCGCTTTAATCAAAATACAACAGAAAACCCAACACATAATCCAACAGATAAACCCACAAAAATAGATCATCTAGAAAAAGTAGCAGAATTCCTTGATTCTCTCGACGACATAAAGAAAGAGCTCAGAGCAAAGATTAAGCGTTTAACAAAGCAGGAAATGGCTGTTTTTACAGCAATATATCGGTTTGAAGAACAAGGCTTTATTGTCGATTACGCTCTCCTCGCAGAAAAGCTTTCCTTAACAGAGTCCTCAATTAGGGACTATTCAATGCGCATCATAAAAAAAGGTATTCCCGTCGACAAATCAAAGGAAAACAATAAGAAAATCATTCTTTCTATCTCCAAAAATCTTAAGAAAATAGCCTCTTTAGCTACAATTTTGCAACTTAAAGAGTTATAAAATCGTTTACCCGATTAACTTCTAAAAGGAGATACAACTACAAAAAGTAAACCTTCCAAAAACTCAAAAAGCCAAATTTTGGCAGTTTTAAGCCTTAAAAAGCTCAATTTCTAAATTTTCCCTGTCCCAGTTTAGGACATTTTTTCACTTAACATCAGGAAAATTGATCTCTTTTTCCAAGTTTCCCTCATTTTCTCTCACTTTTACCTCAACTTACAATTTTTTTAACACTAACTTTTACATTCTTTGATGCCTAAATCAAAAAACATGTTCATAGATCTCTCTTTTCCTTTATTTTTTATCATTTTTTTCTATTTCTCCCTTTTTACTCTCAAATTTTTTAAAATCCTTCAAACTTTCCCTTTCACCAACTCTCACTTTTCACTTTTTTAGCTATAAATTAGCATTTAACCGAACTTTTAACACTCACTTTCTCTAATAATCATCTTTTTTGACCCCTCACTTTAGCATATTTGGCCAATTTTTCCTTGATTTCTCCAGGTACAAATACCCTCTTTTTTCCATTTTTTTCAACTATTTCTTCAATCAATCCTTCACTCTTTTGCTTTATAGCATTTATTTGTCCCCTTATCGTAGATCTCTCTTTTCCCAAAAGCATGGCCAAATCTTCATAACTCAGCTTCATCTCATTATTCATTATAGTCATCATGACCAGTCTTTCATTTGCAGATAATCCTTTCAAAATATCATAAATATTGCCTGTTTGAACAGCTGTTTGAACAGCTTCTTGAACACCTTCAACACCTGTTTGTTTGTCTAAAACGGGCAATTTCTTAAACACCTGTTTGTTTTTCAGCCCCATATCCATTACATTAATTCCCTCGCGCAAACTTTCAATCTCCTCCTGAACCGACGACAATTCATTTCTAAAAGAATAAACAACATCAAACAGCTGTTTGTTCTGCTTATCAAGGTGTTTAATCCACTTCCCAATAACATCCATATCTCTCTTGACATCAGAAAAGCTCCTCTTAGTTTCTTCTTCAAGCTTTTTCACCTTTTTTGTAGAAAATAACCACTCAAACATGCTTAGCACAAACAGCCATAGTATTTAAATTTTACGTTTTTAAGCCCTAAAAACACAAGTGTTAAATATACAAAATAATATCAACAAACACCAACAACAAACACTCATTACTCACACCAACACCTCCAATTACATTTTAAACAGCTGTTTAAACACCTACAAACACCCGTTTATCGTATATAAAATAAAAAAATCTTTTTATCCATCAAACACCCCATTTCACCATTAAAAACTCCTTCAAAAAGCTCAAAATTCCTGCATTAAACACCCACAAACACCCTCTAAAACAAAAATATTTAAACTCAAATCTCTTTAAATTTCCATCAAATAATTATTTAAATTATTAAAAAGGAGGTATCCAAAATAACAAAAAAAACCGCGATCGATTTGATTGCAAGAGTTCTTGTGATAGTCGGAGCGCTAAACTGGGGCCTTGGTATCTGGGATATAAATTTAGTTACTATGGTTTTCTCTGTAGGCACACTTTTAACTAAGATAGTCTACGCATTAGTCGGGCTCGCAGGCATCTGGGAATTAATAAAATTATTTAAGTAATTCTTAGGCTATTTTCTTAATCTCCCTCTCTTTTTTCTTTTCCTATTTTTACAATAATCTTTAAATAATGCTTTTTTCTTTCAATTGAATGGAGCCAGAAAATCCACAAAACCCACAAAACCCCTCAAAGCTCGAGTCCAATATAAATCTCTTTGAAGCGCTGGAATTTATATTGCTCATTGGAAACCACAAACCAATTCTTCGGGACCGCGATAATTCAGAACAAATTTATCAAACATTAAATTATCTCAAAGATAGATCTTACATAGGCATAATTCATGATATTTATGGTTCTTCTGCAAAAGAAACCTATTATTCCTCTTCTTTAACAAAAAAAGGAAAAGAAGTATTCGAAAAAGCCACCCAATTCGTTCAATCTATCTTTAAAAACAATCCCTAAATAGAAAGATTTATATATAAATTACGGCTATTTATGTGTATGGAAATAAGTAAAGAAACAATTATTAGGATAAATAAAGGATTTGGAGGCTCTTTAAGGAACGAAGCAAGTTTAGATTTTGCTTTGCAACAGCAAGAAAACAACAAGCTCGGGGAGTACAAGAAATTAGCCTATTTATTTAGGGCAATTTTAGTTGACCACGTTTTTACCGATGGCAATAAAAGAACTGCGATGTTTTTAACACTAGCATTTACAAATGAAACTAATAAAACAGCAAATGCAGATTTGCTTTTGCATCACATCCTCTCAATTTCAATTAAAAACATCACGCAAATTCGAGCAATCGAGGAGAGATTAAGAAATGCAATTAACTGAACAAAAAATAGCAGAAATAATGCACAAGTACAAAGAACTATTTGAGATTCTCGAGAATTATGACAAAACTCGAGAATGGCCCATAGGAAGGCAAAGGATAGATATAACTATAAGCAAAAGAACAATCAAAAAGCTCAAAGGCATAAAGCAAAAAACAGGTAAGCCCATCTCGCGAATTATCGAAGAAGCTGTTGAAAACCTAGATTAAAGCAAAGCTGAAACTTCTAAGCGTCTACAAAATATTTCAGCACACTAAATTACAGATATTTTTATCATCTTTTTCTTCTTTTTTATCAAAAATTCCCCCGCCCTCAATCACTAAAAAAATAGCCACAATAAATACGAGGCGCGAAGCGCCGAGTGCGCCGACCAACCCCAATCCAATCTCCAATACAAAAGGTATAAATATTCCACTATCTTTAATAAAACATGGTCGCAATATCTTTAACAATTTCTGCCCTTTTAGCAATAATCTTAGGCATAGCTATTCTTGTCTTCCCAAAAGTCCTAAGATGGGCCGTAGGCCTCTATCTACTTTTAGTAGGAATTCTGCAATTAACAGGCAACATTTATCAATTTTCCCCTTAATCTCAAAGACAAATAGCCACAATAAATACGGGGCGCGAAGCGCCGAGTGCGCCCGATATATCATTATCCTCTCCAAACTGAGCGTAAGGTAGAAAGGTTTTTATACAGTTTCCCATAGATAATTTCATGTTTGGAGGATATTTATCACTAAAAAGGCAAGAAGAAGATAATCTTAGAGTCGAACATAGGTTAAGAACAGCCTATCATAAATTAAGGGAAATTGATGAGAAGAATTTTTTACTTACTTTAATGGGCATTAATGATGACTCAAGACCTTCCTCAAGACCAGATATTTGTCCTATAAGAGTTGAGATAAGGTTGACTCCAAAGTTAGTAGAAAAGTATAGAATAAACTGGCAATCATTTGACCAAAGAATGAGTATTTTTGGTTGGCAAGAAGAATTTATTAAATATGTAACTGATTTAGAAGCTGAAGTACAAAAGTTTGATAATAAGTAAGTTGTTCGCACAAGTACCATTAACACGTCTTTTGAGAGACCTAAACATCTATTTTCTTCTTTTTTAGTATAATTTCACCATTTTTTGTCTCAATTTCTAATTCATCTCCTGCTCTTAATGCTGCTTGCTTCAATTTTACTTCCGGGATATTGACTTTAAACTTATAATAAGATTGTCCCTTATATTCTCGAGATTTTTCTTTTAATATTTTCATCAAAACTAAAAACTCCCCAACTATTTAAATCTTTAGAGACCGAAAGGTTTATATACTTTAGAGACCTAAATAATTTATGATTTTAAAGCAATGTATTAATTGTAAAAAAGAGAGAGAAATTTCCGAAAGTGGAAAATCAAAAGGCCTTTGCCATTACTGTTATAAAAAACTCCTCTGGAAGCCCAAACTTATCAAATGCATAAGATGTGAAAGAATGTTGCCCATGCACGCAAAAGGATATTGTGTAGGATGTTATAATTCTACTTTCCATATCGATAAAGTAAAAGAGCATAATGCAAGGAGAGCACATAATATTGGGCCCGCGCTTTATAGAAAATTGGTAAAAGAATGCATGATCTGTAGTTTTGATAAAATCGTAGATATTCACCATTTAGACCACAATCATAAAAATAGTTCTGAAAATAATTTAGTAGGGTTATGTCCCAATCATCATAAAATGCTTCATTCAAAAAAATATCAAAAAGAGATATTTGATATTTTACGAGTAAAAGGTTTTATTATTCCAGAGAAAGGTTATAAAACAGATGGATTTATTAGGATTCCTCGAAAGCTGAAACCTTTAAGCGTCTCTAAGAATATTCAGCATAATTCAAAAGTTCGGTTTAAACATTAAGTTTGCAAACCCAAATATTTTTTTGCTTTCTCCATTTTCATTCCCTCATTTCCTTCAGCCCATCCATTCTTCTTCGATATTCCTCAAGATGCTTAATCTCATCTGGATTTAATCCAAGATAAACTGGCTCAACAAACTTATAATGTTCACTCAACAAGTCAAGATGAAAAATCAGTTCAGGAAAGCTCGGCTTTAGATGCCAATCTACATCTTTTTCTCTATTTTTCATGAAATAATGCCCATTACTATAGGCAACAGTCAGATAATACCTTTTCGTCATCACTTGCCCAAGTTGACGCAGATTATATAATCCTTTCCATACTTTTAAATCAGCGCAGCTCTTTTCAAATTCAAAAGATAAATTTAAAAACCTCACA
>Ga0209542_10016907_pt1 | contig 12029 bp, 10 predicted proteins | sample RifCSPhighO2_01_FD_184028 | JGI IMG/M metagenome (GOLD analysis project Ga0209542, IMG submission 184028) | Soil microbial communities from Rifle, Colorado - Rifle CSP2_plank highO2_0.1 (SPAdes) (version 2) | ecosystem: Environmental > Terrestrial > Deep subsurface > Rock core/Sediment ...
GTCCTTTTGATAAAAGATTCAAAACTTTCAGGCATAGATACTTTTACTAAGCAGAACATAGTTGTCCCTGTTCGTGATATTCTCACTAACGAACTTGTTGATCGTCCCAATGAAGGAATCGTTCAGTAGGATGAACCAGTAAACATGTAGCATGTAGCAAATTCTGATACATGTTGTATGGTATGTGTCATATGATTAATAAACTGGAAAAAATAGTTTCATTATGCAAGAGGCGCGGTTTTATATTTCCCGGTTCGGAGATTTATGGCGGGCTTCGGGGAACATGGGATTATGGTCCGCTTGGATCTGAATTGAAATTCAATTTAAAACAGGCTTGGTGGGATTATATGGTAAAACAGCGCGAAAGTGTTTTTGGAGTTAATGCTTCGATTCTTATGAACCCAAAAGTTTGGGAAGCATCGGGTCATGTGGCATCTTTCACTGATCCTTTGATTGAATGCAAAACTTGCAATGAGCGTTTTCGCGCCGATAAGCCGACAGATATCAAAGAGCATGAAGAGATGCATGCCCAAAAAAAGGAAAAAATCTTCTGGACTGAACCGAAGCAGTTTAACATTCTTGTGGAGGCAAAGTTAGGAGTTATTGAGGGCGAAAAATCCACCATCTATCTTCGAGGAGAAATAACACAGGGAGTCCATGTGAATTTTAAAAATGTAGTTGATTCTATGCATCCCAAGATTCCTTTTGGTGTTGCTCAAATAGGAAAAGCTTTTCGAAACGAGATTACTCCTCGAAATTTTGTTTTTCGTTCCAGAGAGTTTGAGCAGATGGAAATGCAGACATATGTAAAGCCGGACGAAAAAGAAGCGATGGCTATGTTTAATATCATGAAGGACTTGCGTATGAAATGGTATCTTGCGCTTGGCGTGAATAAAAACAAGTTGCGTTTTCGTGAACATGCTCCTGACGAGAGGGCACATTATGCCCGTGCGGCTTGGGATATTGAATATGAAACTCCTTGGGGTTGGGACGAGGCTGAAGGGATTCATCATCGTGGAGATTGGGACCTGTCTCGACACTCAAAATTTAGTGGAGAAGACTTGTCTTATTTTGACCAAGAAACAAAAGAACGTTTTATTCCATGGGTGATTGAGACATCAGCTGGCGTTGAAAGGCCGTTGTTATATTTCTTGCTCGATGCTTATTGTGAAGAAGAAGATCGAGTTGTTCTCAAATTGCATCCTAAACTTTCGCCATACAAGGCGGCAGTTTTTCCGCTTTTAAAAAATAAACCCGAGCTTGTAGAAAAAGCTCGAAATATTTACTTGTCATTGAGGTCTGACCTCAATGTTGCTTGGGATGATAGGGGAAATATAGGCAAGAGATATTATTCTCAAGACGAGATAGGGACGATTCTGACTGCTACGATCGATTTTCAGACACTGAAAGATGGCACCGTAACAATCCGAGACAGGGATACCAAAGAACAAATAAGGGCAAAATCAGATGATTTGGGAACTATTATACGGGGTCGCATTGATGGAAATGATTTTGCTTCTTTCAAATAAATTGAGCTATTTCTCGGTCTGTGTTTTTAATATTTGTTAGGGCCAGCTGATACTCAACGCCACTCAAGTCACACATTTTTCTCAGTATGTGTAGCGGTATCCTGTTCTTTTTTAGTTTCCAAGCCGAAACTAATGATTTATGAACCATTATAAATTTGGAGAAATTATTAAATTTCCTGAACTTTTGTTTTATCGAACAGAAAAGGATATGGTGGAAGTTATCCTTCAGAAAAACTGTTGTGTTAATATCTATAAAATCAGTGAGGCTGTCTGGGTAAGCGTCTAGTTTTATTTGTTTTTGTTTCGATAAAATATTCAGATATGTTCTGATAGTAGTATGGCTAACTCCAAAATGTTTTTTAAGGACTGAAGCGTCGCATTTTTTATGCTCTTTAATAAACCCGAGCAATTTTGTGGTTGATAAGTTGGCGCCATTCTTAAGGATAGGTTTTTGGCTATTCTTTATTCCGTGTACCCAATCAAGAAGTTTTGCTTTTTGAGTGTTTTTATCAAAATATTCTGATACCTTACCGTGTTTATTATTGGCATATGAAAATATAATATGCTCACCTCGATTGGACTGCTTATTTCTTCCAAAGTTTATCCCGTCTTTCATCCAAATATCTGCCACAGAATCACAGAGGGCATTACTTTTGACGGATAATGTCATTTGTCCTGTTTTGGTCACGCAACCATCAAACACCATGACTCCTTGAGCGAAGGCCTTACGAATTTTCAGATTAGACGCAGAGATAATAGAGGGTTCCCAGGCGTCAAATGTTTTCGGTCCGGGATAAATTCCAAAGAACACATTTAAGTATCGGGCCAGTATTTTATTGGAAAATATCACTCGCCACGCTCCCTTTTTTTTCTGAAAGTTTGTTGGCTTAATTGCGAATTCTTTTCTCATCCATTCCGTAAAAGTTTCTACACTATCTTTGTATTCTTCGGTTAACTCTAGGGTGAAGTGTGTTTGAATCTTATTAATACCGGAAATCGCAGTTAGTATTTTAAAAATGCTTGTTTGGTTGGCTCTGTTTGCATTACAGCTGATATAGTATTGTTTCCTTGCTGGAGATGCGCCTTGAGAAAAGTGGACTTTATATTCTTTGAACATGGAAATAACTCGCTCCAAGTTTTCTAGATACGTATCCGCTATTACTATTTGGACACTCAAACTGCCATCAGCCATAAAAGCTCCTATAATTTTTGATAGGTTTTTATTTAACGATTTTAACGCTTTAATTGGTTTAGATGAGGCAGAATTAACTTTCAAGTACTCCACGTCTTTGTTGATCTGGTTCGCGATTCTTTCGGAGTTTTTGTTTAACTTCAGCAATTCCAACAAGATTGGTATGGGATAATATTTTGTGTTCCCTTGTAATATTCTTCCAATAGTGTTGATACTGCACTTATGTTTTGAGGAAATAAGTTTGGCGACGGCGTTTCTACTCAACTTGCTTCTGTGTCGAGCAGATTTTTCTAGTAGTTTGAAAGTATTGTTTAATTTTGTTCCGCGCAAACACAGCCATGTCCGAGGGTGAATATCGCTGTTCGAGTGTAATAACAATAGATTAAAAGTCCTACTCATACTGATATTATAAAGTAAATAACTCCTGTTTTAAACAGAAATTTGTTGATAACCTTTTATTGCATCACGGTTGATTTTCAAACTCTTGAAGATGATACGGTAACCGTCAGGGATCGTGATTCAATGAAACAGGAAAGAGTGAAGATTTCAGAACTCAGCGGAGTTATTAAAGAAAAAATCGGACAATAGGTACACCTCGTCAATATTGACAAAACTTCTGATTTTACCTATCTATAAGGATAAGTTTTGTTTTTTAAAAATAAGGAATTTAAGTGCTTAGGTCGGTCGTTGCCATCCTTTTTATTGTCGTAATGTCCCTAGTTGGTGCTGGATGTGAAAGTTTTAGCGGATACTCTCCGACAAGCCCTTCATCAGTAAATTCTGTTGGAAGCCAAAATGAACTATCAAGCGCAAAAGAGGCTTGGGTAGATGTTTTGAAACTAAGCCCGGAGATACCTAAAATAATAAACGGAGTTGAGCTCAACACTATTAGGGGTTGGCTCGCTAATCTTTATCCTTGGGGCTACCTACCGGAAGAATCAACGGTTCATCCTGTAGCTCGTTTGTGGACTCCCGGTCAGAGACCATCTCCGTTTCAGGTGATGGAGCAATGCCGACAGATTAAAGAATCTGGTGGTGGAGCGTCTATTCTTGAATATAATCCTAATCCAATCACTTATGATCACAACTATTGGCTAAGCAATGATTTTGCCAGTGTCTGTGGGCCCTTCTTTCTTCTCTACGAACATATAAACGGGACCAGATATACTTGTCCTAACGATTGTCCAAAAGACATGAGTAATCCTCAAAATCGTAAGGTGTTTAAAGAAGATATTGATTTTATGTTTAAAAACGTCGTTATGCCATATCAGTCGCGTTACATTACCGTGAATGGCCGAGCAGTTATTTATATGTGGTTGTCGGCTCAAATGAACGGCGACTTTGCCAGCTTGCTTGAAGAAGTTAAAAAAGAATATCCAGTGTTTTTTATCGGCTCTGCAGAGATGTGGAATCAGCCAGATAGTGCTGAAAAAATTGCCAGAGTAAAAGCGTTGGACGGTTTCATGGAATACGGACTGAGTGGCGGCCGAAGTAACTATTTGAAAGCGGTCCAGGATTACAACAGAACATCTTTTTTCTGGCGGAGATACTTAAGAAAGCTTGAACTGGAAACAGGCAAAAGATATGTTTTTATCCCGACTTTTCAAGCCGCATACGATGACACTAAATTAGTGGGCAGAACGAGTCCGCCAATGTATGCTCGTTCACGCGATGAAGTGAAGGTCCATGCTGAGATGATTAAAAATAGCATGAGAAGTGGCGTCTATGACTTTTCGGTGGGCCCGTTCGTTGTTTATAGTGAATTGCCAGAAGGTGGTGCGGTAATTGAATCACAATGTCTGCCAGAAAGCATAGACATACCCGGAAGATTTGTTGGTTGTGGTACGGCTCGGCTCCAAATTTTGAAAGAGTATTTTGGAGGAGTAAGATAATGACAAAATCTCTATGCGTGGCAGTGATACTGTGTATTTGGGGAATGACCTTGTTTGCCCAAACAGAAATAGATTTGCCTCCGCTCGCGTCAAGACCGATTGCTGGTTATATGTTTCTTGTGGACCCTCCTTTGCCCTGTCAGTGTTTAAAAACCAATCTGCCTTCTAAAAAACAAGGACCCATATTTTCCTTAGATATTCCAGTTTCTTCGTTTTGGGACACCGTTCACGGAGACAGAATTAAAAATAACACAATTCATTTTGGTGGATCGGCAACACCATTGAAAAGTACCGTTATGTTCGGTGGCTGGCCAGTTCCAAGAATAACTTTTGCGACATCAGATTTCCGAACTACTTTTGAGGGCGGAGTAATGAAGACCTTAAATGATAGTTTTGCCCGAACCATGGGACAAGCCAACGTGGTTTTTGAGGGGAGTATTTGGTATGTATTGGTTGGCATAGAAGGTTTTTTTGGCCTAGAAGAAATTCCCAGAATTATAGACGGTGTTAATTTTGATGCGGATTTTAAGCGCCGTTCATTTGGTGGACAGGGCTGGTTGGGATTGAAGATCGGAGATTTTAATCGAAATTTTGTTGCCGGTCGGTACGGAATGGGATATGTGCGGACAGAAGGAACAAGTCATTTTGACATTTCTGATGTTGGTAATCTTGATTGGTTTCCTGTCTATCTTGAAGAATTTAGAATCTCATCTTTCTCTGTTGAGGGTAAGGCAAGGGCAAAACGAATAAGCCAATCGGTACGACTTGATCGGGTAGAATATGAAAGAATGGTTCTGTCTCCTGATCCTTTGCGTTTTGGTGAAAACCGTCTTGGGGACTTGTGGTTGAGAACCGAAACAGAGGTTGTTCCTTTTTCTCATGCGCGTTTCTTGCGCGGAGTGGTGATTTTGACGAAAGATTTTAAGGATCAGAACCGACTTATGTTTACTAACGACTACTCGTCAGTACGAATTTTGCTTCGTTTGTCATTTTAAAACGGCCATTGTGCCGTTTTGTTTTGCAGACTCTCTAGGGCGACTTATTTTTACTCAATACTTGCCATTTTTGTCAAGTATGTTATAATGGGGGCATTGAGGGGTCTTTAACAACAATAAGGAGACAGAAAATGACCAGTAAGTCGTTGTTAGTCGTTGTTTTGTTAATGGTTCTTGCCGCCAGTGGTGGGTGCAATAAAAAGGGTGGAGGCGGACCAACGGCTCCTTCACCAACGGAGCCACCAATTGGGAATGGTGGGATTCCTCATGGAAGTGAGGGATGCCCAAATGAATTCCAGCTTCACGACGGTGCCACTGGAGCGCCAGTGAATGCTTGGGTTCGTGTGGTGAGTGCACCGCCTTGCGGAGGTACGGTGCGGGTAAACACAATTCCTGCGGTTGTCTTGGAGCTTTACCAAGACATTGCAGAACAAATTAAGTTTTCAGTATGGGCCTCAAAGGATGGAGAACGGCCAATTCGTCCATCGGAGGACCCGATTATCAATCATCCTTGGAGTGTTTTAGGGGGAACTGTCCCTCGCGGGCAATGGGTCCGTAGGGATTTTGGCAATCTAATCCCTCCAGGGATTAGTGCCAGTTCCAAGCCCAAGATCATGGGGCTTGGAGTAACCATTGGGCTATCGAGCTCAATCTGGTTTGGTCCACTGGACTGTCAGAGTACGGTATCCAGTCAGTGTAATTTGGGTCAAGGGATGGTCACCCTCGACCTAAATATTATTGATTGAAAAGGAAAGATAGGTAAACCTGATGGGGACGCGTAGCGTCCCCGTTTTTAATACAAAACTTTATAAATGTTGATAAGTAATAATGCGCCTACGATAAAAAGGTTCTATAATACCAGTATATGCGACAAAAAGTTATTCTTGTTGGAATAGGAATAGTCCTAGTAATTGCCGTTGGTTTTATTTTTATTGTAAAAAACATCTCGTATGCTGAACAATTCAATGGTCAGATTTTAGAAGTAAAAAATAATTCTGTATTTGCGCAGGGTTTTTTTGTTGACTTAAAAACTGGCAAGTTATCCGAAGAAAATAAAAGTGTTGAGATTATAACAAATTCGGACACAAAAATCTTAAAGACTATTTTGTATATGCCAACAAAGGAAGAACTTAAAAAAACAGGAGGCAAGTGGAGTTCTGGCAATCTGAAAAAAGAAGTGAAAGAGATTTCCATTGAAGAATTAAAGAATAAACAAAGCTTTCCAATTATGGTAAAAATGAAAAAAGTACGACAGGATATCAATAAATTTATTGCCGTAGAAATTGATTTTACCGAACAAATGTACAGTGATTAAAATCTTAAAAAATAATTTATTAATTCCGATAGTTTTGGCAGGAACCCTGGTTTCTATTTTTTCGGTTTACGCATTACAATCCAACGATCCGCCACCATTCAATAGTGAAGCAAGTACTGGTGGTCAACAATGTACCGACCTGAACAACGTAAAGGATTGTTACTTTTCTTTAAGGATTAACGACTATCAAAACTATCAAGCATATCTTGGTAGCGTAAATACAAGTGTTTATAGTATTCAAGATCCGGCCAATCCACCTAATGGGAGTCAGATCAAAATAGAAATGTGCTTGGGTAATGGCGGAAGTTTTGGAACTGGAATTGAATGCAGGACGATTACTGGTGGCCAATATCTTATAAACCCAGATACTTTTGAAGGTGGATTTGAGGCTGATTCAAAGAATTTGGGGGCGGCGGCATTTGTCGATGTTCACATTAGGATAGTAAAAGCAAGTTCCAATTCAGTCATATTTGGAAGCGGGAGAAGGGTTCACATTGATTCAATAACCGTACCTACTAGCAAATCACAAGGAGAGCCGTTTACTGTTTCATGGGAGAGTACTAATTCAACAGAGGGGAGGTTTTATTTTGGAGGTCCCATAAGTTGTAATATTTCAAATAGTGGGCCGATTGGGTTTGACGGTTCTACTTCTTGTACTGGAACAGGAGCGGGTACTGCCCAGATTGAAATACAACAATACGGTCCTGTCGGCTGGGGAGCCGATTATGTAAGCGATGTCAGGACTATACAGATAAATCCAGTAATAACACCGCCACCTACAACCTCGAATCCACCTCCTCTTGGATTTGTAAATTTAAACTTTATCGTAAAAGATGTTTGTTCTGGTGGTGGCATATCTGGCGCGGTGGTTAAGATTGATAAAGATTTTGGAAATGGAAAGCTTAGAACTACAAATAATGATGGTTTTGCCAACTTTGGTGTTCCTGAAAATACTTCTAATTTGGGGTGGGGTGTTTCCGTTAGCGGTTATAACGATAAAGGTGGAACTGTTAATATCGCTACTTCAGACGTAAATATCACTGAAAATTTAGACAGGATTGCTGGATGTGGCGGTCCTATGCCAACACCCACTCCCACTCCCCCGAGATCTCCTTCGTGTAGTATTAGTTTTAGTCCCTCAAGCGGTAATCAGGGCGCGCCTTTAAATGTTTCAGTAAGTATTCAAAACGATGCCGACAATCTTTTGGATTATGTTTGTAATGGAAGTCTTGGATCGGGGCAATTACCACCCGGAACATATAGTATTAATTTTCCGCCGGATTCGCAGTCATGTACCGGAACGGCCAGGAACTCTTCTAACCAGGCAGGTAATTGTAATAGCTTATTTACTGTTAATGGGTCTTCTGTAACGCCAACACCCACCCCTATCCCCACCCCAACTTCTACACCAGCTCCCGGAACTGTTTCTGATTCTTGTCAGGTTATTGTGTCAAATCCGCCTCCGCCTAGTGCAAATATTAGCGCTAGCCCTAACCCTGTAAACTATGGGTCATCCTCAAACATTTCATGGTCATCCTCCAATACAACTTCTTGTAGTATTCCAGGGATAGGTTCTGGATTATCCGGAGGCCCCACTTCTACCGGAGCATTGACTTCAAACAAGACCTACGTCTTAACTTGTCAGGGTATTGATGGATCAACTATATTTGAAAGTATCACAGTAACGGTTAATCCACCTGTTCCGGCAACTTCAAACGTAACAATAACCGAACCAAATTATTGTGTTTCCGGGCCGGCGGCTACAATTGGTTGGACGTATTCTGACCCAGCCGGTAGTCCTCAAGGCGCTTACCAAGTGCAGATTACAGACACAGGCAACTTTAGTAACCCCATTTTGGATACTGGAAAAATAAATTCTGGCTCCAATTCATATTTTACTGGACAAGGGTTTTTGCAGTTTAATACTACTTATAGAGCTCGTGTAAGGGTTTGGAACGGTTTTGATGTGGTTTCAGGTTGGTCTAGTTCTTCAAATAGTTGGAAAACACCTCCATACGCCTATCCCCAAGTTGATTTTAGTTGGACTGCTAATGGGATATTAAATAATCCCAGCCCGCCACTTAACAAACCGGTTCAATTTACCGATGCGACTGTATTTAATGGCAATCCAAACGGTCGTCTTTGGAGTTGGACATTTGGTAATGGCGGTTCTTCTACGATTCAAAATCCATCTCACACCTATTATGCCGAAGGTTCTTATTATGTAACCCTGACCGCTACAGATAACGCCAATCAAGTTTGCGCCAGAACCAAAGGTCCACTCATTATCCAAAAGCCGATTCCTAAATGGAGAGAAATAGCTCCAAGATAAATATGAATAATAAAAAAATAATCACAATTAGTTTGGTCGTTATCCTTGTGGCGGTTGGAGGTGTTTGGCTTTATTTATACAAGGCGCCAATTGTCAGTTATCAGTTTAGTGGAACAACATTAGAAGTCCGAGATAACAATTTTGCCTTGATTGGTGATTACATTAAATTAGAACAAAATAACTCAATGGTTGGCGGTTCTAAAGTCGTAACAGTGTCTTTTGACAGCAATACTAAAGTTATTAAAAATATTATAGAAACTAAAAGTGGTTCCGGTTTTGAAAAACCAGTAGAACTAGCCGATCAGAAACAAAAAATCGTAACTATTGCCGATTTGAAAGCTGATTTGAAAGACAACAACTTAGTACTTACAATTAATGCAGAAGAGAATATTTATAATTTGGATAGCTTTACTGCAACAAGTATAGAATATACAATGTTAATATTTAAATAAAACAAACTATGAATTTCCAAAAATCCGTAAAATATATTTCAATTTTCATAGCCGTATTTGGATTGGTTATGTTTTTCTTTACGACTAAGGCTTCTGCCGCGTCAATCAGAATCAGCGGCAATGCTGAGGGATATTGTTGGAGAGTTACCGGGCCGGCTACCTATACCGGTTGCGGCAATGCTTTCGGTTTTGTCTGGGGCGGAACATATTCTTTTTCTTTAACCCGAACTCCGTCGGGTTATTCATTTTCTTCTCTTAGTGGAAGTAATAATCCGGCCAATGCCGGTAATATTTCTTGGACCGCGAATTTTGTCGCCCCCATCAACGGCGGTTGGGGCGATTGGAGTAACTGGAGCGCCTGTAGTGTCACGGCTTGCGGTAGCAGTGGCACCCAAACTCGTACTCGCACTTGTACCAATCCAGCACCCGCCAACGGCGGAGCCAATTGTTCCGGCTCATCTTCCGAATCTCGAACTTGTAGTACAGATGCGTGTCCCATCAACGGTGGCTGGAGTGCTTGGAGTAACTGGAGCGCCTGTAGTGTCACGGCTTGCGGTAGCAGTGGCACCCAAACTCGTACTCGCACTTGTACCAATCCAGCACCCGCCAACGGCGGAGCCAATTGTTCCGGCCCATCTTTCGAATTTCAAGCTTGTAGTACTGCGGCGTGTGCAGTCCCCACCGTCGACTCCTTCACTGCCAGTCCTACCAGTATTGCCTACGGCGGATCATCAACTCTCAGCTGGTCATCTTCCAACACCACCGGTTGTACCACAAATGAACAATCCCTTGGGACATCGGGAAACTTAGGGGTTGGACCTCTCTACTCAACTAAAACTTACTCAATGACTTGTAGAAAAGGAGATGTAATTTCAGCTTCTAAATCAGTCACAGTCAGTGTGGGGGCAGCGCCAACACCTACTCCTGATGCTCCTGCTTGTAATTTTAGTTTTTATCCATCAAGCATAAATCTTGGTCAATCGACGACATTTAGTTGGACTTCTAATGATGCGGATGGACAGATACCTTATTCATGTACTGGAAATCTTGGAAGTGGCACACTTAGTGGTGCTAGAGGGGGTCCGCTTACCGTTGTTCCAAATCCGATAACAACCCAAAGTTGTTCTCTTACGGTCCACACTTCAGGTTCAACAAAAATTTGTAATGCTTCAATAACTGTTACCAATCCTACGGTAAATCTAAAATGTGGTGGAAGTGATACATCGGTTACTATTCCTTATGGTGGCTCAACAAATATTTCTTGGACTTCGGGCGGGGTTTTTAATTGCACCGTTTCTCCAAGTGGTTGGACGGGAACATCAAATTCGGGTATTTCAACGGGTAGCTTGACCTCTACTAGAACTTATTCCATCACTTGTCAGTAGGAAAATATAAAGAATTTTAATCAAAAATCCACCCATCGATGGATTTTTGATTGACCAAAGTTTTAAATTTCAGTATTTTGAATAATATGAAGTTACTATTTAAGAAGAATTATTTAACCCAAATAGAAAATTCCGCAAAAGGCGAGAACTATTTGTTTCGTAATTTTTATGTGAAAAAGGAAGGAGAAATTAAAGACTCATTAGAAGACGGTAAAAATTCCTGTGCGGTTATGGTGTCTCATATACTTTATTCATTTAATTCTTTGTTAGATTCTATGGAAAAAAAACATTGGATTAAATTTATTCATCTTACGGTTGCTTCAACTGAGAAAGACATGATTGAAAATGGATGGGATGAAATAGGGGACTTGAGATTGGGTGCAATTTTAATTTGGGAAAAAAAAGATGGTCGCAACGGAGAACCCCATAACCACATCGGATTTTACATAGGAAATGATGAGGCAATCAGTAACGACTCAAAAGGAACTGGTTTTCCATACAAGCATCACGTAACATATAATGAAACTCGTAAGATTGAAAAAATATTCTGGCATCCTGATTTAGATAATGATTAATGTTGATCAACACCATAATGCTCTGCTTAATTATGGTCAGATTAATTATAGTCTATAGTCAGAATATGTTTATAATGAATCGTACGCACTATTATAAACACAATTAAATATGAAAGAAATACTGATTAAACTTCAAATTTGTAACCAGCATGATGCAGAACATGATTTTCAATGGGCACATCGGATATGCGCTATTTGTTCGTTGTGGATGCTTTTAAAACTTCACAACCCAGACTTAGATGTTTCAATCATGGACTTGGTAAAAAGGGGGCTTGCCAAAGATGGTTATCTTGAAAGTGTTGGCTGGAAACACGCTGTAATTGTGGAACTTGCCAAAGACTTTGGACTTGAACTTCAATATG
>Ga0209542_10016908_pt1 | contig 12029 bp, 13 predicted proteins | sample RifCSPhighO2_01_FD_184028 | JGI IMG/M metagenome (GOLD analysis project Ga0209542, IMG submission 184028) | Soil microbial communities from Rifle, Colorado - Rifle CSP2_plank highO2_0.1 (SPAdes) (version 2) | ecosystem: Environmental > Terrestrial > Deep subsurface > Rock core/Sediment ...
TTTTTCAAAGGCATCTTTGGGGATATCGACTTTTATTTCCGTTTTGTGTTTTTCCTGCCTATTTACCGTATATTGCATAATTAACCGACAATTCTACACTTTTGAGAAAACTGCAGCAACCATATGCTCAATTCTATTACTACATTATAATGATATAATGAAGTTAATCTGGAAAATCAGAAGTACCCGCAAGTCGCGACCAATCTCTTTTTGATTGAGGCCAAATCCTCCTTGCAATCTTTTCCAACTTCTTATCAAATTCGATCTCCTTTTGACGCTTAACTAGCATTCTGATAATTTCTCTGTAGCCAGCCCTTCTTTTAAGCCATTCCTTAGTTTGCCTCACGGTGGCCGGGCTTACCTTAAGAATCCCAACCACTTCCTGATAATCAAGCCCCTTGGCAACTAAGTATCCTACAAATAATCTTTTTGCAAACATTAATCTCTCTTCGTCCGTAAAAAAATCGTCAACAAAAAGCTCAACCATCTTTTCACTATTAACCTTTGAAATTAACCATCCAAAAGCCTGATTAATTTCTGAAAGGACTTGTCTCTCTACGTAATATTTCGAAACTCTTGTCACTCTGATTACATTATAATGATATAATGTAATAAATCAAGATTTTAATTGGGAAATAACTCTATCAAGAGGTACTAATTTAGGTTTTTGTTCACTGCGCTCTTTAATTTCCACCTTCCCTTTCCCAACTTTTTTAGAAACAACTAACCTTATCGGAATTCCGATAAGGTCTGCGTCTGCAAATTTCTCTCCGGCAGAAATGTCTTCACGATCGTCCCATAAGACCTCGATTCCGGCATTAGTTAATTTCTCATAAGTTTCCTTTGCCCATGTCTCTGTACCGGGATCTTCAATATGCACAAGGTGAACATCAAAAGGGCTAACAGTCTTCGGCCATATAATACCCTTGTCATCATTGTAAACTTCGACAATTGCACCCATAAGTCGCGAAATTCCGATTCCGTAACAACCCATCTGCGCAAACTTATCCTTGCCGCTTTTGTCTTTGTAGGTTAAACCGAATGCCTTGGAGAATTTGTCCTTTAGGGGAAAAATATTGCCGACTTCGATCGTTTTAACTTTCTTTAGGGGTCCATGACCCAACTCACATGGCTGACCGTCTTTTGCAGTGGCGATTTCAACGTTCTCGGAGTAATCGCCTTTGGGGCAATAAACAATCTCGTCTTCACCATTTTGGCAAACAACCTGGTATTCGTGGGAAAACTCGGAAAATGTTCCGCCTGCCGCTTTTGTCTCAATAGCCTCAAGCCCCAAACGCCCAAAAACTTTTCGATAAACTCCTTTCATTATTTCGTAATATTTGAGCATGTCCGCTTCATCGGTGTGAAACGAATACAAATCCTTCATTAAAAATTCCCGGCCACGCAAAAGCCCGCTCTTTGCCCGCGGCTCATCACGGAATTTTGTTTGGATTTGATAAAGCGAAATGGGTAAATCGCGGTAGGACTTAACGTACTCACGCGCAATCGGCACCAAAACTTCCTCGTGTGTTGGCCCAAGCGCATATTCCTGATCGTATTGGCTTTTAACCTTAAATAATGCGTCAAAACTTTTCCACCTGCCGGTTTTTTGCCAGCTTTGGCTATTTTGTAAAGCCGAAAGCAGAATCTCCTGCCCGCCTACTTTGTCCATCTCTTCACGGACTATTTGTGAGATTTTGTTAATGACCCGAAGTCCCATAGGCAAAAAATTATATACGCCGGAAACTTCTTTTGAAACAAACCCTGCCCGAATCAAAAACTTTGCGTTTTTGGAAACTTCGTCTTTTGGATCCTGCCTTTTTGTTTTTCCGAAAAGTTGAGAATACCTCACAGGAAAAGTATAGCAGAAAGTTGTTATCTGATTAGCTTAAGAATGTCGTTGTAGGTAACAAGAAGAATCAGCGCCAGAAGCAGGGCAAAGCCTATCGTATGGGCCCATTTTTCAACTTTAGGGTACACTCTTCTTTTGATAATCGCCTCGACAATAATAAAAGCAAACCTGCCACCGTCCAAAGCCGGAATCGGCAGGATATTAATAACGGCAAGATTCAAAGATAAAAGCCCGACAAGCTGCATAACCGAAAGCCAGCCTAAAGAAACTGCCTGCGAAGTTATTGCGGCAATTCCCACCGGCCCAGCAACTCCTTCGGAAACAGGGGTAATATCGCGCGACCTGATCGAATAAGCGATGATTTGGGAAAAAACATTTACCGAATAATCCAAAGTGTTGTAGCTGTGGATAAAGCCGGAAAATGCTTTTTGCGGCCATGTTTGATAATTCAACACCACCAATTCCCCTAGTCCAACACCTAAAACCGCTGCTTGTTGTTCTTGACTGTATTTTGGAGTCGTCGTCACTTCCCTTTTTTGATTATTGATAGGATTTTCCAAAATTACGGAAATCGGCTGGTTTTCGGAAGATCTGATAACTTCCTGCAGTTTTTCAATCGAAGAAATCTCTTCGCCTCGTGCGGAAATTATCGAATCGCCAACCTGAATTCCGGCTTGGGACGCTGGCGAGTCAGTATTGACATCGGCTATCAAAACCTGTCTTGTCTGGTTTACAAATTTAAAATTATGTTCTACAAAAAGCGGCAGGGAAACTTTATACCCAAGCGCGGCCACGACAATGTAAAAAATCACAACTGCCAAAACAAAGTTTGCAACTACTCCGGCAACCACAACCAGCATTCTCTGGCCGGTACTTTTTATGTAAAAACTGTTCTTCTGGTTCTTTTTTTTGTCCTCTGGATCTTCACCTACCAAGCGCACAAATCCGCCAAACGGCAGCCAGTTTACGGAATAAATTGTCTCGCCGATTTTCTTGCCCCAGATTCTTGGCGGCAGACCGATTCCGAATTCCTCAACGCCAATACCTGCCCGTTTGGCCATCAGAAAATGCCCAAGCTCATGCAAGATTACAAGGACCGAAAGGATTAGAATAAAAACCAGAATAGCCATTATTAAATTGACCTAATTACTAATTGCACTAATTTCTAATCAACTCCCAAATCTCCAATTTAGGTTAATTAGGTTAATATCAGCCTTCGTCTTCGACGAATCTGATATATCAGAGGAGCAACATTGAAACGAAGTTTCAAGTTGACCTGCTGATATTAGAAATTAGAAATTTGCGCGGCTATACCTCACGCAATTGTCCCTCTTTATGTTTGCCCGCAACTTCTATCGCCTCAATAAATTGATCGTGCACTTTCTGTATTTCATGCCCGTATCTTTTTTCCTCATCTTCCGAAATCTCACCGCTTTTTTTCTGCTCTCTTACAATTTCAATAAACTCGTGCCTGATATGCCGTATCTCAACCCGGTATTTTTCCAAAAGTGTGTGCATTTGTTTGATTAACTGCTCCCTGCGTTCGGCAGTTAACGCAGGAATTGTAATTCTAACCAAATCGCCATCAACAACGGGCGTCAGGCCGATATTTGCGCGGGTTATGCCGGCAACTATATTTTGAAGAATTGTTTTGTCCCAAGGGGAAATTAAAAGAGTGGTTGAGTCGGGAGCGGTAATTTGGGCAAGCTCCTTGACCATCATTTTGGTGTCGTACGCCTCAATTTCCAGATCGGAAATTAAAGTCGGCGCCGCGCGGCCGGTCCTGATTTGCGCAAGTTCGGCTTTAAGATGCCCGATGGCATCCTGCATTTTTTGGTTTACCTGATCAACTATCATTACTTCTTAGCGAATTCTATCGCGAGAAAATCTTAAAGTTTGGCCTCTTAAAATCTCTCTTCGTCTGTCGATTATGTATGATTCCGATGCTAAATCGCTTGATTTGAGAAGTCTGCGAATATTTGCAACATAACCATGCAAGTCTTCTTTTCTATAATCCTTGCTTAGTATAAACTCTCTAGTTCGTTCTCTCATACCCATTAATCTCCAAGTTCGAATCTTATAAATCTTTTAATTACAATATTCTCCCCGACTTTGGCAATTGTCTCTTTTACCAAATCATCAATTGTTTTTGAAGAATCGCGGATGTATTCCTGTTTGATGAGCTCTTCGACGTCGGCAGGATCCATGGCCGCAATCTGCATGGCCACTTCATGGGCCAGATTTTTAAATTCATCTGTTTTTGCCACAAAATCGGTTTCGCAGCTTACCTCAACCATCGCGCCGACTTTTCCGCCAGAATGAATGTAGGTTTCAACCAACCCCTGGCCGGTGGCGCGGTCTTTCTTTTTGGATGCGATTTCTGCGCCCCAGCTTTTTAGAAGCGCTTCAGCCTTTTTAAAATCACCGCCTGATTCTTCCAAAGCTTTCCTGCAATCGGCAATCCCGGCGCCGGTTTTTATTCGAAGCTTCTTGACGTCCTCAATTGTTATCTTCATGATTCTAATTTACTTGCACTCTCCGATTTATCTTCACCGGTTGCAATCTTTTCCTGCGGAGTTTTCTTTGCGTATTTTCCCCTGCCCTCCAAATATGCGTCGGCGATTGTTTTTGTAACAATCTCGATTGCCTTAATGGCATCGTCGTTTCCGGGAATCGGATAGGAAACAAAAGAAGTATTGGCGTTAGTGTCGCAAATTGCAACAACAGGCACTTCTTTTTTCAAAGCCTCCCGGCAGGCATTTTCCTCGCGCCGTACATCGACAACAAACAGAGCATCCGGAAGTTTTTCAATGCCCACCACGCCGCCGTAAAACCGCTCGAGTTTGGCAATTTCGCGGTCTATCAAAAGCTGTTCTTTTTTTGTCCTGTCTTTAAATTCACCCTCTTCTCTTTTTACCTTTAAATCGGTTAAATTTTTAATGTTTTTGCTGGTTTGCTCCCAATTGGTTAAAAGTCCGCCTATCCATCTTTCGGTAACATATTTTGCACCCGCTCTTTTGGCCTCTTCCTCAACAATCGCCCTTGCCTGCTTTTTGGATGCCAGAAAAATTATTGTGCCGCCTGCCTCGCCGATTTTTTTGACAAAATCGCAGGCCTCTTGAAGTTTTTCAACGGTTTGTGCAAGATCAATGACATGGACGCCTTCTCTCGCCGTAAAAATATACTGGCGCATTTTCGGGTTCCACCTGCGAACCTGATGCCCGAAATGAACACCCGCTTCCAATAAATCCTGCATTGAAGGAATATTCATTTAATAAGCCCCCGTATTTGCATCTCATCCCTTCTGAGTTTTACCATCGTAGCCGGGGATACTGCCTCGACAGTTTTTGTACCTTCAGAATCTTTAAAAGGATCTATCGCTAAAAAAATATCAAGACGGCCAGGTGTTTCAGGATCGGGCGGATAAGGATTAATACCATTAATAAAAGGACTAAAATGACTATCTTGGCGAATTCGGCTCAATAATATTGAAAGAGAACGAAAAGTTTCATGATCCTGATAGATATCTCCCATTTCTAGTACGTAACACAGATTATTTTGAGCGTAATCATACCGTCTTCCCTGAATATCATTTACTTGACCATTTTCGCTTATATATAAACGCGGATAGTCATCTATCACACGAAAGTCTACAACTCTGCTGGGAAGAGATAAATTCACATCGGCTCCAGGAAAATAACGAAACTGAGACGCAAAATTCCTCAAACTGTCCTCTACAACAGCGTCTTCTGTAACTCCGAATGTATCTGATTTTAAAAGCTTTCTCAGAAAATCTTCGCTAAATCTCTCAAGAAGTTCCAAGTCCCACTCTTTCCACGGCACTTCAGCAAAGTATTCACGCTCAGATGATGACATTAATCTTATCTCCTTTCATCCCCGCTGGTGCGGGGTCCTCCGCCCAAATTCATCCCTCACCATTTTGGTGAGAGGACGAAGGAGTTTTGCTTGGGCGTGTGTGATTGGGAAAATATAACACAGGGGCAAAACAGAAATCAATTATATTTCTTACCTATCACCGCGAAGCTCACCCATTCTTAGGTGACAATTATGAATATCAGCTGCTGCAAAAGGGTCTTTACTTTCTTCACCGTCTAGCCCCATCGCTGTAGCTAAATCATTTGCTGGTTGGCCGATTGCTCGCCTTGAACTATGTTCTGAACTTCTAAAAGAGATCCCGAAAAATGCTTCAGCACCTCTTCTCACTTCTTCCGGGGTATAATCGTCAGCTTTTTCTTTCATTTGCCAATAAAAAAATCGGCCAATCGCTGCGCCAATTTTTTATTTGCGAAAATGCTACTACTTCATAAGGCCCAAGTCAAGCTTTACCTTTACTCGCTGCTTCTTGCCGCATAGCTTTCGGCTTTTCTTTATGATAAAGACCAAGCAACGACCGTTCTCGCTCTTGGGAAAGACGGGCCCATTCTAATGCTTGGCAAAAGCCTTTATACCCACCTCTACCTTCCGGTAAATAAAATTCGAGAATCGTTCTTTCCTGCGGTGTTGGTTGGAAACCATCCACATCTCCTTGATTTGTGCTATTCTCTCTGTGTATAACCCGCTCAAGAAAACCCATAATTGATCACCGCCTTTTTTTCTGGCCAATCAAGCCAATTTTTCTATCTATCCTTTTCTCACTTTCCCTACGTGCTAAATTATACACCCTATAGTTCACAAACTTTAAAGCTTTGACTAAAATCGGATGGACTTTTTTGACTGCCTCGACCTTTTGATGTTCAATAATTCTGTAATCGGGATGTCCCTGCCGGCCGGTCCTAAGTTCCGCCTCCCATGTCAACTCCCGTAAATTCTGGAATTGATACCAGCGGATACGGTTTCCCATCATCACCACATACTGCGCCTGATCGGGATAGCGCTTTTTAATTTGCCTATAAAGTTTGTCGATTTTCCCTGCTGCATCCAGATACGGTTTTTCAAGTTTGGCCGCTTTTAAATCAAGCGGCACATCAAACCCAAGCTCGGTTGTCAGCCTTTGTCTTTCCTGAGTCATCATCCGATGCCTCTGAAGATCGCGGTATGCCCCGAAGTTGGTCACAATATCAAACTTGTAATAGGTATTTTCAAAAGCCCGAACCAGCCTGTGCTGTCTAACTTTACGTTTGGATACGGCTTGTTTTATAATTTCAAGTTTTTTGGCGGAAGGAAGTGCCGAAACTTTTCTCTTTATCTCCTCATACGGCAAAGTTGAATATTTATAAAGAAGCGAGGCAACAATTCTATCTTCCGCATCAATATCCCATTCCACCAATTGCGCACCTGATTGATTATCAAAACGAGGAGAAACCTCGTCATGGGCATATTTTTGAGCAAGACTCTCAAGCTGTCTTTCTGTTGAAGCAACAAATCTCTGGTAAATTCTCCCCCGAAGGCTGGTTGCCCTGCCGACCAAAGAAGGAATTACTTTTTTAAGCTCAGCTTGCGCGCTTTTGGCAAGCATGCGGATTTCAGAAAGAGGATGCGAGTAGCATTTGGTAATCACGTATTCCAATGACTGCCCCACTCCGAAAAACCCGACATTTGTCAAAGTCGCAGCCGGCAAATATGCCCGCAAAACATCACAGGCTTTGGCTTTGATAGTTTCTTGGTATGCCCTGTCCGACTGGTCGCGTTCCTTTGGAAAAAGTTTTTTTAAATATTTTGTCAGGGGTTCAATGGACCGACTATATCTTCCAAAAAGCATGTTCAAGTTTTTAATGTAATCAGCCTTAAATTTGGACGTTAGCAAATCCGGCTCCGGAAAATACAAATAGCGGCCGGCTTGTTTCTGGTCAAACAATACATAACGGGTGGATTTTTCCAAAGGCGCAAAGCCGATTCTGAAATCCTCAAGTATTTTTGTGGCTACATTTGTGATGTTCTCAAAAAAAATGTGGGCGCCGGCCATCTGGGCAATCGAGTCGTCGCCGTAAGCGGCCAGCCATTTTTCAAAAAAAGCTCGCGCGCGCCTGCTGTTGACAACCTTTTCCCAGCCGCCGTGTTGATGCAGATAGCCAACAAACGTCACAAGCTCCTTTTTCATCACTTCGGCCTGGCGGATTTCAGCGTTTTTCGCACCTTCAAGATTCGGCTCCAGAATGGGTTTTATGTATTCGTCAAAAAAAAGCCGCCTTACCCCTTTGGTCGATCTGGAATATCTGGAAGCCAAAGCCCCCAAAACTTCGCTCGGCAAGTACTTGGCGGCAAAAACGTTTTTGTCCAAGTTTGTAAAAAACGGCAAAATAAAATACGCTTCTTCTTTCGTGAATTTTTCAGGAGATTTAAGCTGATCAATCATCGTCAAGACGAGGACGGACCTCGTTTCGGGCTGTTTAAATAACCTTTTTAGTTTTTAAGATTTCCAGAATCTCTTTGTGGACTTCGTCTATTTTTTTCAATTTGTCCCCCCTTGTGTTTGAAACAACAACCCAGTTTTTATTTTGCTTTGCATAATCTTCGAATGCCTTGGCAACTTTTTTTTGATAGGAAACATTTTTTTCGTGAATATCAAGAGTTCTCATTCTCATAAACTTTTGGGCAACGTTTTGGGGATTAGCCAAAAGGACCGAAAAATCCGGTTTTGGAATTTTATTTTCCCCATACTCCAAATTTTCCAACCATTTTATATATTTTATTTTTAATTTTTTATCTTTTATCTTTGCCGCTTGGTGGGCAATATTTGAAACCATGTACCTGTCACAAATAATTGTTTTGCCCACTTTTTGCCACTTTTTGATTCTTCCGGATTCCAGAAGCCTGTCCCCCGCATAAAGCATCGACGCAAGATAAGGACTAACTTCGTCAACACCCCCAAACTCGCCATCCAGATATCTTCTCACCATTTTGCCCCAGGCCGATTTGTAATTTGGAAAGGAGAAAAAAACCGTATCTTTCTTCTTTTTCTTTAAATAGTCAAAAAGGAGTTTCGCCTGAGTGGTTTTGCCTGTACCATCTGCCCCTTCGAAAACGATAAATTTCCCCTTGTCCCTCGAAGCCTTGGCGGGGTGGGATTTCATGATTTGCGCGGCCTGCCTCTTTTTACCTTGGAAGCTTTTTTGAAATTACGGTGGATTTTGGAGGCAACGGCAATTTTTGAACCGGAATATCTGTCCGACCGGCTTCCTTCGTACAGCATTTTTACAGGGACTGCCAGTCTTTCGAAAGTAAATGCGCAAATCGGCATTCCCGGATACAAAATCGCAGGCTTTGGGCCCAGATTTCCAAGTTCCAAAACGGGTGCGCCGTTCCAGCCCGGATCAAAGCGCGCGGCCGTTGAATGCACCAAAATCCCCAGCCTTGCCAAAGAGCTTTTGCCTTCTAATCTGCCGACAATATTGTCAGGCAATTTTAAAGTCTCGCGCGTCGAAGTAATCGCAAATGCACCCGGCTCCAGAATAAAAGGGTCTCCTTCTTGCAAATTAACTTCCTCCATGGCATCTTCGGGCAAACCGCGTTTGGTATCAATAAACCGGTAGGCCCCTGCCCTAAAAAGTTTTATATGGGTGCCAAGATGAAAATCAACGGAAACCTGGTCAATCTGCGATCTCCAGTTTTTGGAAAGCGGTGAAATCTGAATAATTCCCTTCTGGATATAATCCGCAATCACCCAGTCCGGCAATATGCCGGCAACTTCCGGCTTCTTATCAGTTTCTGCTTTTTTTGCCATAGGCCTCTTTTCTTTTTCTAAGAAATCATACACAATTCTGCTCCAAGTCTCCATCTTATTTTTATATTTGGCAAGATCCGAAAAACTTACAAACTCGCCCGATTTATGCTCATCTTTAACTTTTGCATCTTTAGTGTCGCCCAAAAGATGGACAATCAAACCCAAATGGACCATGCCAACTTCGTTTGAATCGTCGTTCAAAAGCCCCAAGAATTTTGTTTGATAAGTGCCTTTGTACTCGACTTCCTCTTCAAATTCCCGCTTCGCTAAAGCAAACACTTGAGCCGCAGATGAAAGTTTCCCAAGCCCTCTGATATCTTTTCTGTTGACATGGCCGCCGACTCCGATTGAATACATACTGGAAAGACGGGATTCTGTATGATTCCCTTTCCGCTTCATCAAAAAAATCCTGCCGCCCCAATCGAGCACTAAGTAAGGAATTATCTGCTGCCACGACGGATCATTTTCAACTTTACCCCGCGCCAAAAACTTGTGATTGGTAAGGATCAGCTTCAGATATTTTGCGCCGTTTTCGCTTTTTATACCGTGCCATGTTTGCCCTGTAAAAATTTTTGCCCGCGGCACAACAAGCACTCTCTCATTTGCTTTTTTTACTAAAGTTTTTTTCGGCATCGGAAGGATTCTGAGCAGAAATAAATCTAAACAGAGGCAGTTAAGCCTTTCGGCTTTGTCCAGGACGCGTACTTACATTCCGGCCAGTTGGAACATCCCCAAAAAGTCTTGCCGCGCCTGGTCTTTCGCATGACTATATTGCCACCATCTTCGGGACAAGTCAAACCTGTCTCCTCCACTAACGGCTTTGTATTTTTGCAATCCGGAAAGCCGGAACATGCCAAAAACTTGCCGAACCGGCCGTACCTAATAACCATCATTTTGCCGCATTTTTCGCATTTTTGGTCGGTTTCCTCAACTTCGATTTTCATTTTTTCAGCCTCTTCCGCCACCTTCTCGACCTGTTTTTCAAAAGGCTCCCAGAAATTTTCCAAAGACGCGGGCAGAGTCTTTTGCCCCTGGGCAATCAAATCCAGATTATTTTCCATTTGCGCGGTAAAGGTAACGTCAACAACCCCCGGAAAATTGGCAACCAAAAAATCAACAGTCGTTTTGCCAACAGGCGTCGGGACAATCTTTGCACCTTCCACCCTTTCGATGTATGTGCGCTCATACAGGGTTGAGATAATCGGCGCGTATGTTGAAGGCCTGCCGATATCGTTTTTCTCAAGCTCTCTAATTAAAGTCGCTTCGGTAAACCGCGGAGGCGGTTCGGTAAACTTTTGAATTTTTTCGAGGTTTTTCAGATCCAAAGGATCGTTTTCGGCAAGATCCGGGAGTGTCTGCTCTTTGATTGGCATTTTGTCATAAACCTTGTACCAGCCGTCGAATTTAACTTTTTGGCCGGAGGCTTTGGCGATGTATTTCTTTTTGCCCTGACCTAAAGCCAAAAGGCCTGTTTCTGCGACAATTGCCTCTGCCATCTGACAAACCACCGTGCGTTTCCAGATCAAATCATAAATCTTCTTCTCGTCACTATTTGTAACTTGTAACTTATCACTTGTGACTTGTATGTTCGTCGGCCGTATTGCCTCGTGGGCTTCCTGCGCAAGCCTTGACCTGGCTTTGTATTTTCTGGGGACTTGTGGCAAATAATCCTTCCCGAATTCCTTTTCAATGAGCTTGCGTACAGCAGAAACCGCGGATTGCGCAAGGTTAACCGAATCCGTACGCATGTAGGTAATCAAGCCTTCCTCGTAAAGATTTTGGGCAATACGCATCGTTCTTTTTGCCGTGAATCCGTGGCGGGTGGCCGCCGTCTGCTGCAGAGTGGAGGTTGTGAAAGGAGGATTGGGATATTTTTTGACGTCTTTGGTTTTGATTTCAAGAACTGAGTACTTTGCCTCTTCCAAATCCTTAGATATCTCGTCTGCCTGTTTGCCATTTTTAATCTCCGCTTTCTTACCCTCGATCTTTGCTAACGTTGCAGTAAATTCCTGACTCTGGCTCTCTGGCTCTCTGGCTCTCTGGCTCTCTAAAGTTAAATCAATCAGCCAGTATTCTGCACTCTTAAAAGCCTCAATCTCCCGCTCGCGGTCAACGATAAGTTTTAAGGCAACAGACTGGACCCTGCCTGCCGAAAGTCTGCTTTTAACCTTCTTCCACAAAAGTGGTGAAAGTTTATAGCCGACTAATCTGTCCAGAACCCTGCGAGCCTGCTGGGCGCGGACCAAATCCTGGTCAATTTCTCTTGGGTGGTCAAAAGATTCTTTAACCGCACTTTCGGTAATTTCGTGGAAAACAACGCGTTTATACACGGGGTTTTTTACTTTGCCTTTCTCGCGTATTACCTGCAGTAAGTTCCAGGCAATCGCCTCTCCTTCCCTGTCAGGGTCTGTTGCCAGCCATAATTTTTCCGCCTCGGCTCCTTGCTTGGCAAGAGCGTTGACCATTTTGATTTTTTCTTTGGGAATTACATATTTG
>Ga0209542_10016909_pt1 | contig 12028 bp, 13 predicted proteins | sample RifCSPhighO2_01_FD_184028 | JGI IMG/M metagenome (GOLD analysis project Ga0209542, IMG submission 184028) | Soil microbial communities from Rifle, Colorado - Rifle CSP2_plank highO2_0.1 (SPAdes) (version 2) | ecosystem: Environmental > Terrestrial > Deep subsurface > Rock core/Sediment ...
AAATCAACCATCCCCTCGGTTTGTCGGTAATTTAATTTTAATTTTTTAGCTTTATTATAAATTAACAAATGGATTATTTCATGAGCAATTGTTTCGTTGGCATTTTTAATATCCTTATTATTAATTCTTAGATTAACTATATTTGGATATTTAAATTGTCCTTCGGGACCATACCGAGAAATATGGCAAATATATTTATTTTTTATTTTAAAATTAAAACTATCTAAAATATCAAAAACTTTTTTTTCAATTTTTTGCCAACTATTTTTTAATTTGTCGATTTTTAGCCGATAACCATTTTTATTATAAATTCTGTTTAATTTTATATTTAAATCTTTGGCAAAAAGTTTTTTATTGTTTTTATTTTTTTGATATGTTTCGGTGTAAAATTTTGGCAAGATGATTGGAAAATCGTTATCAATAAACCACTGATATTCATCATAAATATTCAGTAGTTTTTCTCGTTCCTTGTTTTTGGAATATAAAAATTGTATCTTCGTGCCTATATTATAACTTAAAATTAATAAAATGAAAAACGGCTAAAGTATTTTTTTGTATATTTACTTTAACCGTCGTATAGTCAGAAAAATCCTGCCTCCCGAAGTTGTTCAGTGATACAAAGGACTTCGTTTTTGAGATTATCAACCGCAGGGAAGGTGTCTCTTGCTAACTGTTCGATTTCTCGCAGGCTTTTTTCTCCAACCATCTGCTTGACGATAAATGCTCCAACCTCGTTGAAGGTTAAAACACCTTTGCCTTGAAAGAAGCCGAGAAAGCCATCAAGGTCTTGCCTGATTTTAAATCGATCGTTTGCACAATGGTGGGCAAGAGAAGTTTCATTCTTGCCCACTTTTCTTTTTCGAAAAAGAATTTGACAATTCCTCGCTGGAGCGGGATACGAGAGTCGAACTCGCGTCTCTTGCTTGGGAAGCAGGCGTAATGCCGCTATACTAATCCCGCAAATTAAATAAATAAAAAAACCATTTTCGCCAATTGGGAAGTTCGGAAGCGGTTTTATCCACTGCGGCTTCCGGTTGCAAAAAAAAGATTTTCTCTCCGGGTTTTTGCAGACCGAATTTTTCCCTAGCCAATCTTTCGGCGTAAGCATCGGTTTGGGCTATCTCTATCTGCTTCATAAGTTCTAAATTCTTACTCTTCTCTCCTTCTATCTTGGTTTCCAAATCAGCAATCCGGGATTTTATGTCTTTGGATTGAGAATTTTTATTCCCCAGCGAAAAAAACAAAAACCAAACTAAAAATACCAAAAATAATTTAATTAAATTATTCTTTAACCATTTCACCGCGAATTTTTTTATTAATTAATTTAACCATCAAATCAAGTTCCGGAGATTTCAAAAGCAGAGAAAAAATAATATAAATCAAAATTCCTATGGAACCGGAAATTATTCCTTGGCTCAATATGCCCAATCCGGTATGAGTATCTAAAAATAAATCTAAAATATAAAGAAATCCGTAAGCTGACATGCCGGCGATTAAACTGGAAAAAACTATTTTCAGTCCGGAAAAAAACAAATTTTTGTCTTCGGATTTAATTTCCGGTAAACAGCGGCGAAGCGCCCAATGCAACAATAAAATTTGCAACAAACTGGAAAGCGAAAAAGCTAAAGCCAAACCCGGAACTCCCATAAAACGCGGCAGAACAAAACTTAAAATAATATTAACCAATCCGGCCGCTAAGGCAGTCCAAAAAGGGGTTTTGGAATCTTCCAGAGCGTAAAAAGCCCGCAAAAGCAAAAGCAATAATCCTTGAAAGGCCAATGACAAGCTAAACCAACCCAAAGAATCTAAGGTTCTAATGGTAGCGGCCCAATCAAAGGCGCCGCTTCCTAAAATCACCCTGACAATCTGGGCCCGCAGAACAAATATAAAAACCGAAGCGGGAATTAAAAAAAACATAATTTGCCGGGCGGTACTGGAAAAATTAACGCAAAACCATTTCCAGTCTTTTTTAGCCGCCAAAGAAGCCAAGGCCGGAAAAGCGGCAGTGGCAAAAGAAAGCCCGAAAACCGCTACCGCGAAACCCTGCAGATTGGATGCGTAATTATATACCGCGACTGATCCCACTGCCAAAGTAGAAGCAATGCCGGTGGTTACTATAGTGCTTAAATGATTAACTAGCAAATGAGCGCTACGCATAGGAGTCATCTTTAACATCTTCACCAAACTGGAACTTCTTAAACTTAACCAAGGCCGATATTTCCATCCCGAAGCCAATAAAGTAGGGATTTGAATTAAAAGATGTAAGGCTGATCCTAAAATTACGCCCCAAACCAATCCGGAAATTCCCATTAAGGGATAAAAAATTACGATTCCTAAAATTATGCCCAAATTATATAAAATCGGCGCCATCGACACAATGAAAAAATGACGCAAAGATTTAAGCACAAAAGAAAATAAATTGCTGATTCCCAAAAGTAGCGGGCTTAAAAACAATAGGCGCATCAATTTCAAGGTGCTTTCCGTTTTTTGAGGAGAAAATCCCGGAGCGATCAGCTTAACCAGAAAGGGAGAAAAAATAAACAAAATTACCGTAAGAATAAAAATAGACAAAACCAAAAAATTCAAGGTTTGATTGGCTAAATCAAAGGCGCTGGCTTCGGATTTATTTTCCCAATAATTAGTGAACATCGGAATAAACACCGAAGATAAAATTCCGGAAACCAAGAGCAAAAAAATCAAATCCGGAATTTTAAAAGCGGCGAAATAAATATCCACCACGTCTCCGGCGCCGAAATAATGGGCCAAAAGTTTTTCTCTTAATAACCCCAAAAGCCGGCTGGCCAAAGTGGCTACCGACAAAATAAACGCGGCTGCAGTTATAGTTTTAGATCGCGAGTTTAAGATGCGTCTCAACATGGTATTGTTTGAAATAACTATAAAATAGAAAAGCCCGGCGGTAAAGCCGGGCTTTTCCAGCAGCGGGCCTGTAAGCCGGATTCTGTCATTTAAGATAGCCATCTATCTAGGCGCCTACCCATTAATCACATTGCAATCGCGATTAACTGTTTGGCTTGCATCAAGTAGAGTTTACCCCTTAGGCCTATCGCTAGGCCTAACTGTGAGCTCTTGCCTCACTCTTTTCACCCTTGCCTCGAAAGGCGGTTTGGTTTCTGTGGCACTAGTCCTGGGATCGCTCCCGGTTGGATTTCCCAACTACTTTTGTGGTGATGTCCGGACTTTCCTCTCGAAAATGCGCCAAGCGCATTTTCGAGCGGCTATCCAGCCCGCTGATTAAATTAAGTATAATATATTATTTTCTTTTGTCAAGCTCGTCATTAACCAATAAATCCGCGATTTTATTTTCTTCCCGGGGAATTAGTTTAAAGCTAATGTTCTTGCCCGGCATCAAGCTCATAACTTTTTCGTAAAGCGGCTTCATGTTGGCGTGCTTAACTTTATACTCGCCGATAAGCTGATTATAAACCAATCCGCTGTCTAAATTTATTAGCATGTCGTTATCTGGACAATTTTCCAAAGCCAAAATTACCGCCTGATATTCTGCCTGATTGTTGGTGACTTCTCCTAAATATTTAGAAAATTTCTTTTCCCCGATCAGGGCTCCGGCGGCCGCGGGTCCAGGATTCCCCCGAGCTCCGCCATCGGTAAAAATTATGGTCATACTTACATATTAAACCGCAAGACCCCCAGTTTTCAAGGGGGTCTTTATTGTCTGGACATGTTTTTTGGTTTTGTTTTTTAAATTCCGGAGCTCAGAGAATACTGCTCCAAATTTCTTAATTGAGAATCGTTTAGGTTTTTGGCCGAAGCCATTGCTTCTTGAATCAAAGAAGCTGAAATTTCAACTTGATCGCCAATTTCCAGCATATCTTCTCCGACTCGGTTCTGGATATAATCTTCTATGTATATCTTGTGCTCCTTGGTTAAGCTGGCATCGGGATTATCTTCCAAATACTGAATCAGGGCCCGGCGCGCTACGTGGGTGACACCTTCGCCTCGCTGGGCGCTAAGGGTGTATATCCCCGAAGCATTCGCGACTTCGGAATTTTCCCTGGGCAGAGGATTGATTCCTTGGTCAGATTCATTTATATCCAGCTCGGAAAGATCGCCGGCATTATTTTCGGTAGTGGTAGCCGTGCTATTTTCTGAATTCTCCAAATCTTCCAGCACGCTGGAAGTTCTTTGCGTAGCCAGATAAATCGCTCCGGAAATAATTATAATCAGAATCACCGGAACAATTATGCTCCAATTATTTTTAAGCCATAAAGCAATCTTTTTGCCCCAGCCCTCGCCATAATCCATTTTAAACTGTGGAGCATTATTAGGTGTGTTATTAGATTGAGGAGCGGGGTTAGCGGGGTTAATAGGATTAGATCGCGTTCCAAAACTTCCTGGTCCGTTCATTTGCTATCACCTCCCTTCTGGTTTAGGGACCGAATTATTCTTTCCAGGCCGCCTTCTAATACTTGATCCAGATTCTGCCAGGACTGGTTTAATCTATGATCGGTGATTCGGTTTTGCGGAAAATTATAAGTGCGAATTTTTTCCGATCTTTCCGCCGCGCCCACTTGGTCTTTTCTTTCCTCCCGAATCGCTTTGGCAAATCTTTCTTTTTCCAAATTAACCAATCTTTGCTCTAAGGTCATCATCGCTTTTTCCCGATTGGCTAATTGACTCCGACCGTCTTGGCAAGCAACCACCATACCCGTGGGAAGATGAGTAATCCTAACCGCTGAAGAAGTTTTATTAACGTGCTGGCCGCCAGGACCAGAAGATCGGTAAGTGTCTATTCTTAAATCATTGGGGGTTATTTTAATCTCCTGAACTTCGTCTTTTTTTAAAACCGCAACCGAGGCAGTGGAGGTGTGAATTCGGCCGTAACGCTCGGTTTTGGGTATTCTCTGCACTCTATGCACTCCGGCTTCGTGTTGCAAAAACCCAAAAACATTTTCGCCTTTAATTAAAGCTTCCAGATCGCCTAGGGCTTTAAAGTCCCATTTACTTTTTTCCGCGAATCTCTGATACATGCGGAATAAGTCTCGGGCAAATAAATTTGCCTCTTCGCCGCCAGCGCCAGCGCGAATTTCTAATTGCACGGTGTCCATCAAATTAAAACTATTTTGCGATTTTTTTACTTTTAGCCCGGGAAACCAAACGTTTAAATCTTTCCACCCGGCCCGCGGTATCCAAGATTTTTCCTTCGCCAGTATAAAAAGGATGACAAGCGGAACAAATCTCTATCTCGGTTTCTTCTTGGGTGGAGCCCCAGGTAAAAACTTTTCCGCAAGCGCATTTAATTTTGCTTTCTTTAAAGTATTTAATAACCTCTTTTTTGTTCCTTTCACTCATTAAAATAAAACTTAGCAAAATAGATAAAATTTAGCAAGGCCCGGTAGCTTGATATTTCGCCAGCCTTTTGCTAATATTTTTTTAATGCTCAAAAAAGAAAATTCTGATAAACCAGATAAAAAAGAAGAACTGCTTTTAGAAATGCTTCGGGCCGGAGTTCATTTTGGTCATCAAAAGTCCAAGTGGAACCCTAAAATGGCCAAATATGTTTATGCCGTCAGACACCATGTTCATATTATTGATCTGGAACAAACTTACGCTAAATTGCAAGAAGCGCAAAATTTTATCTCGGATATTAACAAAAAAAATCAGCAGATTCTGTTCGTTGGCACCAAAAAACAAGCTCAAAAAATAATCCGCGAAGCCGCGGAATCGGTTAATATGCCCTATGTAGCTGAACGTTGGTTAGGAGGAACTTTCACTAATTTTAAAACCGTAATTAAATTAGCGGAAAAACTGAAAAAACTGGAAGAAAAGCTGGAAGAAAAATTATCCACGCGCGATAAACACAAAACCCAGCAGGAAATTTCTCGGCTGAAAAAAAAAGTTTGGGGAATCCGCAATATGAAAGAACTGCCGGCCGCGGCTTTTATTTCCGACATCAAAGAAAATCAAATCGCGGTTAAAGAAGCTCGGGCCATGAAAGTGCCCTTGGTCGCCTTAGTAGACACCAATACCGATCCCAGTGAAATTGATTATCCAATTCCGGCTAACGATGACGCCCTGGGATCTATTAAACTATTAATTGGCGAAATAATTAAGCCGCTTGAAATCAATGCCTAAAGAAAAACTGGAGCAGGGAGTTGTGGAAAGCTATATTCACAGCAACAAAAAAATTGGCGTTCTCTTGGAACTTAAAACCAAAACCGATTTTGCCTCCCGAACCGAAATATTTAAAAATCTGGCGCACGATTTGGCTATGCAGATAGCGGCTATGGGAGAAAAAGAATTAGAAAGCCAAACCTTTATTAAGAATCCGGAAAAGAAAATCCGCGATATCCTAAAAGAAGCGCGGGAGCAATTGGGAGAACCAGTAGAAATTGGCAGAATAGCTCGCTATGCTCTTTAATTTATTCCCGCAAATTATCATCATCCTATCCATTGCCGCAGCTTTTTATGTGGTCATGAGAAAAAATGGTCAAATTAAAAATCAAGAAGAAATTTTAATTAAAATTAAAAGAGAAATTTTAACTAAAATTAAAAGAGAAATTTTAACTAAAATTAGAAGAAAAAACAGCGTGAAAATTAAAAAATATTGGGATTCGGCCAAGCTTCGCATTAAAACCATTGGCAACAGAAATCCGTCCGACACCCACAATAACAACAATGCCGTAGCTAAAATGATTGCCGAACAAAAATATATTGATGTAATTTCTCAAGATCCGCAAAATGTTGAGGCCTATACTAAATTAGGAAATTTATATCAAGAACAGGGCAACACTGAAGATGCCGCGGCCTGCTTTAAGCAAGCCGAAAAACTAAAAAAAATTGGTTAAGCCGAGATAGCTCAGTTGGTTAGAGTAGCTGTTTTGTAAACAGCAGGTCGTGAGTTCGAATCTCACTCTCGGCTCCGGGCGTAGGTATCCAAGCGGCACGGCCTCGCAGAAAAATCGCCTTTCCTTCTAATCCCTCAACATTCGGAAGGGCGTAGCTTGTCCCAGCCGTGCTCAACAAGAAACTTTTTGATTTCAGTTTCAATATTTTCCATAGGATTAGCTTTATTATACTTGCTTCTGGAAGATTTTAGAAATAGAAAAGGCCTCTCTGCTTTTTGCACAAAGAGGCCATGCTGTCCGATGCTCTTCATCGCAACTTTACAACTTTGCGATGAATGCGTCGAGTTGCACCAAGAAATCCTCAACTTGAGGAAAATACCTGTACCATGAAGATGGGAAACCAGTTTCCCCTCAAGGATTTTGTCCAGAACCTTCTCTTTGAGCGCGGTGTAGACATCTCGTTTTTCCATTGAGCTACTCCTTTCTGTGTTTCGGTTTTTTGATCGGTGGAACATGTATGCCGTCTTCGTTAAGTTCCGACATAACAACGTCCACATACTTCATGACGAGATCCGTGAGATAGGCAATATCCTGATTGGCAAGCTCTCTACCTTTCGGGATTCCATGCCATACCTCAATACAGTTGCGGCAACAGGTAGCTACCGCATGCTGGGCGTAGAAGGCAATGTTGCCAGCGTAGGGTGTCTGGAATCCATCCCGATACGGTTGGGCTGGACCCACAGAACTGCGGATGCGCCCCTTAACATACTCACGCAAAAGATTCTTACCTTTGCGCAGAGCATGATTTTTCGCTCGTACGTCAATTGGACGGCGGAACCAACTGTCACGCCAATGCTCCTTACGAAGCTCGACAATCACGGAATCCAGTGCCGACTGACTACGACGATGCAGAAGCCGCCAATCCACAAGGTCTACTCCGCACAACGTGATCCAGAAGGATCATACTCTATTGCATCCCTACCGCCTTCGTCTTCAGGAAAGAACGAAAGTTGTTGCTCATTACTCTGTTCAAGCACCACCCATCCCCGACGATCTTTCTTTGGAAATGGAAATGGTTGCTTGAAACGAGTTGGTTTGGCGACGTGCATCAAGGTCGCGTATTTAGATGCACATCGTCTCTGCCAGTACTCTGGATCAACGTCGGCACAGAGAGAGTCACCGTAGCGAGCTTCAAGTTCTTTGAGTCTTTCCTCTGTGAGGTTCTCAAAACTCTCCACTTTCGCGACAACGAACGAACCCCTGACCAACCCTCCGCTTTCTTTCATCAGCACTACATCGCCTTCTTGCACAACACCGAAAGGAGCGCAACGCACTTTGCTGAAGCGGCCCTCAATGGTCTTCCTCCTTTCCAGGATAAGTTCGAAAAAAGGAGGATTGAAGATGGCGAGGTGTTGCTTTTGTTGTTTTTCCATACGTTTAGCCTCCTAAATGCGGACGAAGCTCGCGCTAGACCTTCTCAACGACCGGCTTTTCCGAATCGGGAATTGTAGTGGTCGGATGCGCTTGCCGGATGTTTTCAAAGATTGCCTCAAGCGTGAGGTCCCCTTGAATGCCTTCGACAATTTTCCAGATCGCCTTCCATCCCTTAATCTTAAAGCCGCGTTAAGTCGAAGTCCAGAGATCGATTTCGCTCCGAATCGGATCGCGGCGGCTCACCGTTGGAAGCGCAACATTCCCGTCGGCGTGAATTTTACGCCATTGGTTCGGGACGGAGGGGTCGAGTGCGTACTCAGAGTTGGAACATACCGTTACCTCCTGATGTTTACTTCTGTGATCGGGATTGCCAGTTCCGTAGCGCTGAAACGACGCTGCATTTCCGCGAGCCACGCCTCAAGTGCCCGGAATTGATTCTCTTCCGCCTGCTTGTTGTACCGATTCGCGTTGGCACTGAAGCCAAAGACGCGAAGCGGAACAATCCGAAGCGGAAAGTTCGGGTGAACGCGATTCTGGATTTCATCCAAGAGCTGCGCCATCTTGCCCCGTAGATCATCTGTATTTATGGTGGTGATGGTAATGTAGCCGTACTGATCGAATCCGGCCTGCACGAAGCGTCCCAGTAGTTCAATCTGGCAGTCAAACAATTTGCCATCAGCGCGAGTGTTAAAGGTAAACGACTCAGCATCGAATCCCTTAATGCACCCGACCCGAGCGAATCCGAGAGTTTGCGCCATAAACGTGATTTCCTCCTTACTCAAGTAACGCCACGTATAGTCGGTACTCAAGTTGTCATCGGTCCAGACGAAGTGGCTTTGCTCAAGTTCGAGATCCCTTCGCGCTTCCAAGAACCAAAACACATACTCCGGCACCAACTCCGGCTGCCCGCCCGAGAGGTCGATGACTTGAGAGTTCACTTTCTCATCGAGCATCATCTGCAAGAGTTGCTTGGGAGTAACCATCTCCGAACGCTTCGGATCCGCCGAGAGCAAATTGAAGTCCACGAAGCAGTACCAACAACGGAAGTCGCACGCTGCAAGTTGAAAAACTTGTGCGAGCAAAACATCCATTACAGGTACGCCGAGGTGCTTGCATGCGGGAAGTGTCGGTAGCGGATTTGTGATCCAATTCGGATCTGGTTCCAGACGAAAATGATGAATTCTGCCAAACCCGCCACAGTTAGGCGGAAGAGACAAGTCTTTTGCCTGATCCGAGCCGGGGAACTTGGTCATTCGAATCACTTTTGCTTGGCGATTGACTGATTTCTCTCGCAAACGCTCAGCCAACCTCTCTGAATCAAGCGGTTTTTGCGTGTTCATCAGTTATCCTCCTGTTCAAATTGCGAATGTGCTAAAATTCCGAGACAATCTCGAAATTTAGCCCAAGATACCATCTTTCTATAAATTTTGTAAATCAAAAAATGTAAAGGCAATTTTTCTGTTTGCCTCCGCACTCAACGCGCGGGGCGGCGGGACGCCTGCCTGCCGCAGGCAGGACTTCCATTGGTCAGGAATTTTTGATAAAGTGAGTTCGAGCGAAATCATAAAGATACTCCGGGCGTAGGTATCCAAGCGGCTCAAAGGAGCGTGGCTGTAAACCACGCGGCGTAAGCCTTCGGGGGTTCGAATCCCTCCCTGCGCACCAGATAGAAAATTGCAAGGACGATAAAAAAATTCAAAATTGATATAAACCTTTATTTAGCTAATTCTGAATTAAATTTCTGCCAATCAAAATTCCAAGGATCGGTTTTCCTTTTACGAGTTTATTGATAATATTCAATGGCTCATTAAGATCATCTTTCTCCGAAGGCTGGTTTGATTCTTTAGGGTTCACGGCGGATTCCTCATTGTTTTCTATTTTTTGCTGATTTGCTTGATCAGTTGCTTCAAAAGAAATTTTCTGCTTCAATCGGATAATTTTCAAAACTGATTCATTAATTTTTTCTTCTTGAATTTCTCCATTTTTGGTCGTTTCCAAAATCGCGTCAAAAGCTTCGAGAGAGTCTTCAGGTTGTTCCCATCCAGCAACCAATAAAATATCAATCCCCGCTTTATTTGCTAGAATCACAGAGTTTTTTAATGTAAATTCCTCTTTTAGTATCTTGCTTGATAAATCATCGGAAATAATTAGATATCCGTCTTTAATTTTCGTCTTTAAAAATTGAATGCCTTCCGAAGAAAATGTAAAAGGCAGATTTTTATCAATATCTGAGTAAATTACATTCGCAGTCATTATTAATTCTGGTCTAGCTTCAAATGCTTTTTGAAATTGGGAAATTTCCGGTGTTTTTTCTAATATCGGCATAATTTCAGTTTCTGGATTAAAAGAAATTCCTCTATAACCAGGAAAATGCTTTACAGCAGTAAAAATACCTGCTTTTTTTTGGCCAGAAATTAGACTTTGAGCTAATGTTCCAATTTTTTCTGGATTTCCTTGGAAAGAACGGTTATAGAGAAAATCACCTTCTTCGACAATATCTAAAACCGGGGCTAAATTAAGATTTATACCCAATGCCTTTAAACCGTTACCCCTCTCTAAACCGATTCGATAAGCCTCCTCGGTATTTCTAATTTCTGCTTGAGATATCTCGTCTTTAAGCCATTTGATTCGGCGAACTGGTTCTCCTTCTTGGTCAATCGCCACAAAAAGCGGAAGCCCATTATCTTCTAAAGAAATTTTTTGGAGGTCGCTAATTAATTTCTTGAGTTGGTTTTCATCTTTAATGTTTCTTGAAAACAAAATTACCCCGCCGGGATGAATAGCTTTAAGCAAATTTTCAATTTTTGGTGTTAGGTTTTTTCCCTCGAAGCCAATTATAAATAATTGACCTATTTTTTCTTCTGGGCTTAGATTCTTTAGAATTTTTTCTTCCTTAGTTTGAATAGCTTCTCTGTTTTTTCCTATCTCGATTTTTTGTGTTGTCAGGATAAAATAAGAGGCGATACATAAAATGCCAATAATTGAAAAAATCAAAATAATTTTAATTTTCTTTTCTAAAACCATATTGTTTAAATAATACCATTTTTTATATCAATTTTGAATTTTTTATCGTCCTTACAATTTTCTTTTTGGTGCACTATACTAAAGATAGTTCGAACGCATTTCGCCGCCTGCGGCGGCGAGGAACCCCCCGCGGATTCGGAGCGGCTTCGCCGCAAGATTTCAAAACCGCCAAAGAACCCGGGGAAACAATCGGCTCGAACCATGTTTTAGGAGAAAGAAGAAAAGAAAAATTTTTAATCATATGAATAATAAATTATTAATTCCAGTTTTTATTTTTGGTGCCATAGTAGTTGGCTATTTCTTGGGCGTGAGTAATAAATCTACTAACACCCCGGCAGATACTCCGGTTAATAAAACCGTAATGTCTCATATTAAGGAAAGAGGTTCTAGTAATTCTGTAATACCCGGGGCTCAACATATCCATGCTATTACCTACGATGCCGAAGGCAGTTTACTTTTAGGAACACACGGCGGATTATTCAAGAGCAACGATGGCGGCAAAACTTGGCAAAAGGTTTCGGTAAAAGGAAGCGTCAACGCTGATGATTGGATGAGCCTTGTTGTTGACCCCCGAAACCAGAAAACAATTTTTGCCGGTGGGCATGATTTAGGTGTCATAAAAAGTATTGACGGTGGTATTACCTGGATGCGTTCTGATGAGGGGATAAAGGGTGCGGATATTCATGGCTTGGCGATTAACCAACGTAATCCCGATTTACTTTTTGCCTACTCGGTTGATAACGGGG
>Ga0209542_10016910_pt1 | contig 12028 bp, 2 predicted proteins | sample RifCSPhighO2_01_FD_184028 | JGI IMG/M metagenome (GOLD analysis project Ga0209542, IMG submission 184028) | Soil microbial communities from Rifle, Colorado - Rifle CSP2_plank highO2_0.1 (SPAdes) (version 2) | ecosystem: Environmental > Terrestrial > Deep subsurface > Rock core/Sediment ...
TATTTACTTTTAAGGGTCTCGAAAAGGTTGATGCCGAAAGAGCTGTTGCCGGTGATATTGTTATGATTGCCGGTTTACCCGATATTGATATCGGCGAAACAGTTACTAATAACGAGAAGGCTGAACCTTTGCCGGCTATCGCCGTTGACGAACCGACAATTGCTCTTAATTTTTTGGTGAATAATTCTCCTTTTGCTGGACGGGAAGGTAAATTTGTTACTTCGCGACAAATTAGAGAATATCTTGAGCGGGAGCTTGAAGTGAATGTTGGTTTGCATATTGAATTTAGCTCCGCTGATAATTTTAGGGTGTTAGGACGAGGAGAATTACATATTGCTATTCTGCTTGAGAATATGAGGCGAGCCGGATATGAGTTACAGGTTTCTCAGCCCCAGGTAATTATCAGGGAAGAAAACGAGGTAAAGACGGAGCCTTTTGAAGAGGTTATTGTTGATACGCCGAATGAATATCAAGGGACTATTATTGAGCGATTAGGGACTCGAGGATTTATAATGCATAACATGTCTGTAACTGATGAGCTTGTGCGTCTGTATTTTGAAGGTCCGACCAGGGGGCTTCTGGGATACCGGAACCAGTTTATTATAGATACAAAAGGTGAGGGTATTATGTCTTCGCGGGTTGTAGGGTTTAAGCCGTATGCGGGAGAGATTCGCAAGCGAGCTGTTGGTTCAATGATTTCTATGGCTAGCGGTAAGGCGCTAGGATTCTCTCTGTGGAATTTGCAGGATAGAGGATGGCTTTATATCGGTCCGAGTACAGAAGTGTATGAGGGAATGGTTATCGGCAATACCTCCAAGGGTGAAGAGATGTACGTAAACCCCACTAAGGGTAAAAAATTGACTAATATGCGTGCTTCCGGTGCTGATGAAGCGATAGCACTAACTCCTCCTTTGGCGCTTAATATAGAGCGGGGTCTTGAGGTAATGGCGGAAGATGAATATCTTGAAATAACTCCTCAAAGCGTACGATTGCGCAAGCAATATCTCACCGAGATCGAACGGGCTAAGGCCAAACGGGCTTCGAATTAGTACCCAAAGAACAGTACAGAGACAATGGCTTACAGGGACAAACTATTTCAGCATCACTTTAGCATAATCAAAAACTGCCTAGAAGGCAGTTTTTGATTATGCAGTTAGTTTTGTAATCTTTACGCCGATACTTTCTAGGGGAGAATAGTCAGATTAACCTCATTAGAGACGTTATTAGGAATCAAATCCGGACCTACTCTAAGAGTATAATCTCCGGGTGGCAAACTACCGGTGTCGACTATCCAAGTGCCTTGCGTATTAGCAGTATTCAGGACACCTGTCGTTGTATTCCTTACCCTGTTCTTATTATGAATTTGAACGGTTAGGTAGCCCCTTGAAACTTCACGCTGATTACCAAGATTAGTTCCAATTATAGTTATTTGATCTCCGATACGAGCGCTTGTTGGCGATATTGATGTTATTACTCTTGGTTTAGGGGTAGCCGATTCTACCCTAATAACAGCCCTGCTTATTTGTGTATTACCTGAACTATCACGAAGAGTATAGGTATGTGTTCCGACTGGGGGATTGGTGTCATTAACAGTTCCGGCCGGAGCAGACACTGTTTGCCAAAACACCCCGTCTTTATATATCGAGATATCGCCCGCTATTCCTCCGGTTAGATTATAGCTTAAACTAATATTGCAATTCGGATTTGAAGCATCAGTTCCTATAGTACAGGTAAGCCAGGGCGATATAAGTGTTCCGGCATAATAAATATAGACTGTAGTTCTGGAAAGTACTGCACCGGTACTAGTGTTCTCGAGAGTATATATATAAGCTCCTGCAGCCGGATTATTTTCAATTAAGGTTCCATTTGCCGTGGTTAGGGTTCGTACATTTACGCCACCTCTTTTTATAACAAGAACTAAAGGGGATATTCCACTAGAAGTATAATTAAACGTGATATTGCAGTTTAGATTTGATGCGATGGATCCTTTAGTGCAGGATGCCGGTGAAGCTACCAAGGTTCCGCATACTCCAGTACAGCCAGAAGATCCGGTACCGCCTGCTGCAGTCGCGCTAATTCGACCCCAACCATATAAAGTGTCTTTACCCGGAGTTCCCAGGTCGACAGCTGTATTAATAATTGCATTTTCTACCTGATTTACCGTATAGTTAGGGAACGCATTTTTTATCAGGGCAACTATCCCGCTGACGACAGGTGTAGCCATACTTGTACCCGAAATATTTCCATAACTACTACCTGATAATGTAGAATAAATATTTACTCCAGGGGCTGTTATATCTACACCGTTTCCTCTTCCGGAAAACCCGGCTATTGTGCCAGTGGAGTCAACCGCACCTACTGTGAATGAGCTATCAATACAACCGGGCATCAATACTCCGCCAGAGTTATTACCGGCCGCAATTACTACGACTACTCCATGATTTCTGGCATATTGTATTGCCTGGGTCATTGTCCGACTAGTGGCATCATTATTATCACAAAAATTAGCATATGTAATACCCGGTACGCCTACGCTAAGATTTATAGCATCGGGAAGGAAATCATCCGCTGTACCGTATATATTATCGGGACCGTTAATTGCCCAGTAGATTGCCTTAACAATATTACTAAAATTACCAGAGCCGTTGGCGGCTAATACTTTTCCTGAAACAATCTGAGCTTGGGGAGCTACCCCCTTAGCTTGGCCGTTAATGCCGTCAGCTGTGATAATTCCTGCAACATGACTGCCATGCTGCAAGCTGTAATCATCAAATGGATCATTGTCGTTATTTATGAAATCCCAACCGCCGGCATAACTTGATATCAAGTCTGGATGATTATAGTTGTAACCAGAGTCAAGAATAACAACTTTTGAATTTTGGCCCATATTACCTGCTAGTTGGATTGCCGTGGCCCCGATTTGCATATTCGCATTGCTATCCAGGGCCGTTATAATTATGTCTAATGGTAAGGTCATTGAACCTGGACATTCTATTGCCAAGAAATCTTGGTATCCTGAGTTAATAAATCCGGCACAGCCGGCTGCAAAAGCTTCCGCTGATTGCGATTCACTATTGACAATATACCTAATACTTTGGCCTTCGGTATTTTGGACTATCCCTGGCAAATTAAAAGTGCCTCCCACCAGATCAGGGTTAATAGTATAGAGAATAATATATGAGGATAAGAGAAGGACAGCTCCGATAATAGCATTAGTTATGTATCTTTTAGCTGAAGCTATATTGCCCGGATTAGCAGCCGAAGTCATCCATAAAAATCCGGCATAGAGGATTGCTATAAATACTGCTATCCCTAATGCATAAACAGCATAAGTCAAAGAGTTACTGATCAGACTTTCAAAGGTAGTGGTTGATCCGGGAATGTTGATGCCGGCAGATTGAGCAAATGGCGTATCTTCTGCGGTAGCACCCACATCAGATAGAATATCAAAAGTTACATGTAGTATTTGGTTGCTGGTAGCACGGATAACACCATCAAATCCCAACACGCTTAAAGTATAATCGCCCTCGGCGACATTAGCGGGAATAATAAAACTAATATTAGCTCCGGTTACGTCTGCTGTACCGATTATAGTAAATTCAGTTCCGGCCAGAGAAGACAATCGAACTGTGCCACTAAGATTTCCGCCTTTAATATTAATAGTATCGCCAGGCCGGGCTATAGTCGGACCAAAATCACAAATGACAGGTATTCCAGGTTGTACGACCCCCGGTTCACAAGCTTCAATTATGGGTGTTGGAGTGGCTACTATTGATGGAGTTGGTGTGACTGTTATAGGGGGGGTTATTCCCGAAATAAACCTTACCTGGGCATAATCTCGGCTTGATACCGCTGCGAATTTGCCATTGTTTGAATTCGCCCTTATTACGGGATTAATATTTCCCGTTGTATTGAAATTCGTGAAAACTCTTCTGCCGGGTATAACAGTCCCGCTTGATGTAACAAACAGGTATTCATTTTCTTCTCCCACACCGTTATTTACAGCACCTATAACAGCAAAGATTTTTGATTGTGTGTTGTAATCTACTGTTGTCTGGGCAACATCACCTTTAACCTGAAATTCGGAACCCGAAGTGCCGTCACAGGAAGTTAGAAATTTACCTTTAGTACCTTGGCCTACTCCCGAAGTCCATGTTACAAAATATTGATTCTGATCGGGATTGAATGCAATTGACGGATCAGGACTGATCTTACCCCCAACACCAACAGTAGATTCTTTACCGGGAGTGCCTTTAAAACTTACTTGTCTCATTGTCACGCTTTGTTGATCTTGCACTTTTTCGGCGCTCCATATGACGCAATATTCAGAAGATTTTTCGTTAATTACCACACTTGCACCGGCTTTTGATTCACTTGTAGTGGAAAGATTAATTGCCGGGGAAACAACGCCGGCAGAACTTATAAAAGACATCTTTATTATTTGGGCTGAGGTATGTTCCCAAACCAGAACAAATCGCTTATTAATGCTGTCGTATTTTAGAGCTCCGTGGGTTCCGGTATTGGCATAACCATTTAAACCGGAAGTAATATTAAAAATATTGCCCATTAGTTGTCCGGTTGCAGAAATAAATCTCCCGTAGATTTTACCGGGATTAGTTGGTGAATCAGGACTAACGTTCTGTTGATAAATTACTAAATATTTACCGTCATCTGGTGAGTAGGCGACTTTTGGATTTCCCGAAATTTCCTGGTCGGTGTTAATTTGGAATACGCTTGTGACCGGCATACCGGTATCGTCGTCCATAATTCTTCCCCATATTTCACCTGCTCTTGCCGGTTGACTGACGACAAGCCAGTTATTCGCACTTGGATTATAAGCTAATTCAGCTTTCCACCCGGGAGTCGCGTTTGTAGCTGTGTTGGGAGGCGGTGGAGGCGGGGGAGTGGCTGTAGTAGTAGGTGGAGTTCCTGTAGTCCCGCAAGCTATAGATGCCGGTTGAGTTGTTCCCGATATTGCACCCCATATTCTCTCGTGCTCTCTTTTTATGCAAGATCCATTATAGTTCTGCTCAAGATCTCTTGTTCCTGTGGGTCTGGCATAAGAAAATATATGCAATCCTACTACGGAAGGATCTGTTGCAGCTTCAAGATAGGGGACTGACTGTATTGATTTAAGGCTATTTAGGTTTTGCCAGCATAGAGTAGGAGCAGATGGACAATAATTCCTTGCATAGCCCTGGATAACAATCATCTTATTTTTACTGCTTCCTATCCTGGTCTTCATCTGCCTTATCTGATTTGTCAGATCTGCTGCTATAGTTGTACTGTTTTGTTGACTTGTATCTACATATGCTTCAAAACTCACAATATCCAAATTAGACGCCCTAAAGCCATCCATACCTAGTATTTGTGGAGGGGTAAAATTAACTATAAGAGGTTTTCTCGGTAAACTGTGAGCAGTTAATTTAGCTTCAAAGGAGCTTATAAATGACTCCATTTGCGACTTATTCCAATCCGGCTCATCTTCCACGATAATCGAATCAATTTTATTCCAAATCGGTTTTACTGTACTAAGTCCTTCATCCCAAGCGTTTGTATATGTATAACTTGGAAAGAAAATTACTTTAAGCCCAAGCGCATAACTTTCATTGATTGCATCGGTCAGTCCTTTATAGTCTTTTAGGGTCGCGCGTAAGAAACTTTCCTGCTGAATCACAACCGTATTATTGTAACCAGATATCTCGTTTTTGAAATCACCGTAATTAGAATCAACATGCCAGTAGCCAAATAGTATGGGGTGATTGGCGGTTGGGAGTGGACCACTCGGAGGAGGAGAAGTGGGCGTAGGTGTTGTAGTACCACCAGTAGTTTCTAGTTTAGCCAAAAATGCATCGTTATTGCCTCCATATGATCCGTCGTTAGCATTTTGTTTGGGGAAATTACTTGACGAAGTTTCGCCTACAAAAACTATATCCGTTCCACTAAAAGCAACGCCTCTACCTACATCATCTCCAGAGCCACCAAAAAAAGAAGAATACATTTGGCCTAAATTAGGCGATAATTTAACAGCTATTGCATCTTTTGCCCCAACTAATGTAGCCCGATAAGCATTAGCTGAAACGGGGAAATTTGTTGAGGTTGTAATGCCCGTAAAATAAACACCTGATGAATCAGCCAGTACCCCTTCAGCTCTGTCATTTCCTGAACCACCATAGTAGGTTCCGGCTAGCAAAGCTCCGGACGATGATAACTTACCCATAAAAATGTCATTACCTCCACCACCGTAGGTTCTCTGAAATGCTCCTGAACTAGCTGGCATATTTTGTGATGTGGTTGGGGAGGCTACATAAATATTACCGCTACTATCAACGGCCATCTCATGAGTTTCAGTAGATTCATTTCCGGACCCTCCAAAATATGAACCCCAAACGACATTTCCATTGGTAGGCGACAGCCTAGCCACAAATAAATCGTTACTTCCTCCATAAGATTTATCAAAACCAGAGCCTGAACCTAAACTAGGCGAGTCAGTAGTAAATAGAATGTAGGGATTTCCCGAGCCATCAACTCTTATTGTGTTCTGATGGCTTTCAGTTCCTGAACCGCCAAGATAGGTTGCCCAAATAACCCTACTGCTATCGGAGGATACCTTTGCCACAACCGCATCATCGCCTCCTTTTGGGCCATTATTAAATGCCGAGGTAATAGAAGAAACATAAGAGCCACTATTTCTAGCCGAAGCTAAATAAACTTCTCCGTTACTATTTACGGCTATGTCCCTGATAATAAGACCGTCTGAAGTGCCAAAATAACTAGACCATAATAAATTTTGTCCATTAGAAGAAAGTTTAGCAACAAATCCGTCTTGGTTTCCGTAGGTTGGCGACTGTGTTCCGCCTTGAAATCCTGGCTGAAATACTCCTGAAGTAGTAGGGAAGCCTTTACCAGCACGTCCCGCAACATATACGTTTCCAGAACTATCAACTTCTACTGCATATGCTCTGTCATAGTTTGGTCCCCCTATAAATGTAGACCATATTAAGTTTCCGGTTGGACTAAATTTAGAAACAAATACATCTAACGGCCCGCCCGAAGTTGCTTCAGGTGTTCCGGGATTATGAGTTCTTTGATAAGCACCGGATGTGGTTGGAAAATTAGGAGATTCAGTTCCGCCAACTACGTACATATTCCCTGCACTATCAACGGCAACATCTCTAGCATGTTCAAAAGCAGAACCGCCCAGATAAGTTGAGAATTTTAAAATTGAAGCTGCCTGAACTTCGAGCCTTTCTGTGTAAAAGTAAACAACATGAACCGATATAAAAGAAGCTGTTAATAATAAAAAAACAAAAAGCCCGAACCAATGAGCATGTTGGTGACGTGGATGATTGTGCCACTGGTCGTACCAATGAAATTTAGAGAGTCTGATATGAAATGATTGCATAAAACGGCCTAAAAATACCTGCTACTGTTCCAGATGAAGATTATTACCCGTTGTAGTAACATATGTTCCTATCGGGGGACAATATTGGAATGAAGATCCTCGTAAAGAATAATATTCATTGGCTATAGTAAAACCGGCAGTTTGTGCTGCTAAACATAACTGATCTAAGTTTGCAGCTGTGATTGATGATCGCATAGCTATATCAATTCCATGTCCGTTATAATGGCTTGAATCGAGATGGGATACTGTTGGACAATAAGCTTCGGTTACTTCCCAATCAATTCCTGAAATAACGGTTTCACCAAGCATTGTAACAAGCCCACTATTAACACTAGAGGCAACTAAGGGATTAGGCGCTTTAATTCCACCGACACCTGATTTTCTTGATATACCAACATCAATAGCTACACATCCAGCACAACCATTATCAGGTTTATTATATTGATTGACTGATGCTGGACAAACTGCTCCTAGCGGAGGTGGAGGCTGTGCTATAGGGCCCTGTGTTATCTCCGGCAAAGTCAATGTACCTCCGACCAGATCAGGGTTAATAGTGTAGAGGATAATATATGAAGATAAGAGAAGAACGGCTCCCAGTATGGCGTTAGTTATGTATCTCTTGGCTAAGGCAATATTGCCCGGACTGGCAGCCGAAGTCATCCATAAGAATCCAGCATAAAGAATCGTTACAAATATGGCTATTCCTAAACCATAGACGGCATAAGTCAAAGAGTTGCTTATCAGGCTTTCGAAGGTAGTGGTTGATCCTGGAATGTTGATTCCGGTGGCTGCAGCGGTGACATCGACAGAGCCTGGAATCACAGTCAGTAGATCGGAACTGGTTGCAGTACCATGGAGACTAGTAACTTCTATAGTATATTGTCCAGGCAAAAAGTTTATCGGAATTCCGACCGTAAGGATATCGAATTCGCCATTTATCCAGCCCAGAACTATCGTTGCTTGTCCGGAAGCATCAATAAATTTGGCTACCCGAGGAAGATTATTTCCATATATCTCGATTGTTCCGCCTTGACTTACGGTGGAGGGACTGAATCCAGTAATTACCGGTGGATCATCAGGCGACGGATCGGGTATATAAATATCAGGAGTAACAGTAAATGGATGTGAATTTGAAAGATCTGTTGTCGAGCCAGAACCAACTTTTACTGTATAGAGACCGGGTGCTAATCCAACGGGCACATTTACGTCAACATACACATTAATATTATTTAAAGTTCCTGTTACGGTACCGGTTGCACGATATTCTGTTCCGTCCAGATCATAAAAATGGACAGTTTCATTTAGGTTTTCACCAGCAATGGTTATAGGTGCTCCTGCCGGTGCTCGATTAGGGTATATATAATAAATATAGCGGTTTGTTGTTCTATTTAAGTCGCAATCAGTTTCAGTTCCTGATGTAATTGAAAAAACTATAGAGTTGGACGGATAATCTATCTCGCCTATTCTTACGCTACCTGTTCCCGAGCAAAGCCCTGGAGCTACAACAGCTGTCACTGTAGTTGAATCTATTTCTCTTCCGCTGACCGTAGATCTTCTACCGGTAAGATCGTGAAACTGGACATTGCATGCCGGACCGCCAGTGGGGCCACATAGGTTAAGATTTTGTCCTTTTATTGTAACCGTAGATCCTTCGGCAGCTGGATTAGGAGAAATAGAAGTGATAATCATACCACCTCCCAAGCTAGGTGTGGGTGTAGGAACTGTAGCTATAGTACCACGAACACAAAGCAACCCCTCTGTTGATGGATTCTGAGTCCATGCTCCTGCATGAACACTACTGCTGTTAATTGTTACGGGTGTAGTCCCGCCACTTCCACAGCTAAGTTCTGCAATGATCGTAACTGGGTTGCCATTTTTATAGGGCCGGCCTCCGACGAATGTCCAACCTGGATTACCAGGTCGTCCGGCGTTACAGGGCCACATACTACTTGGTACGACAAAAGCATGGCTTGATGATGTAGTGTCATTACATACCAAAAGTCCTGCAACAGGATAAGTTATACCTGTTACAGAAGAATCAATACCGTCATCGTCACAATAGAAACCGCCAGTTTCGGTTGGATCTGCTCCCGATGCATTTGCACCCGAGATAGCCACATAACCTGAAGGACATGCACCCTGATAGGTACCCGTTACACCACCGGGAGGGGGGGTGGATCCTCCACCACTACGACAAGAATCCCAAGTTATGCTATCAATCTGCGCTTTTAATCCATTCATAATTTGAGTTTCGGCAGTGCTTAAGTTATTCATCATGGAACCATCGTTCAAGCTGTCCCTAGTTCCGTCGGTGTGTAAAAGCCAGCCTGCAGCACCGGCACACTTTGCATTTTTTGCAGCCGTATACCAGTTTGAAGCAGTACTTGTTGAATTAGCCCTGCTAGGTTCTTGGAGATAAATAGGAGCTGTTGTACCCATAGAACTTCGTGCAGTGCTAACATAGTTATCGGTGTCATTATACCAAGTCGATGTTCTCATATCGTGGCCGCCCATGAAATCAAGATTATAACTAGATACAAAACTGGCTTCAGTACCATTCCCTCCAGTAGTTGATATTGTAAGTAATCTTCCTGAATCAGCACCATTCACCGCATTTCTAAGTGATGTTCTTTCTGAATCAGAAAGAAAAGTTAATCCCGAATCATTAGCTTCATTCTGGAGGTCAAAAATGACATTTTTGTAGGTTGAGGAGGGGAGGGCATTGGCCGCATTTACGACAAAATCACGATAAGAATTAAAACTTGAGAAAGTTCCCCTATCATGGAATGTAACATCAATAATCATTCCCCGGCTAGAAGCGAATCCTATTAAACTTTTTAATTTGTTAAGTGCTGTTGTGTTTAGGGTACTAGTGTAACTGGACGATAGCCTGTGATTCGTGGATGAATAGGTACATCCTTCGCAAGGCCAGTTAACTAAGACTCTTATGCCGTCAAAACCCTTAGCTTTCAATTGGTCAAAATCACTTTGAAGTGTAGCGTCTGAAGCACCAAGTCCATCAAAATAGCTAAGCATCAAAAGGAATTTAGGTATACCGTTAACCGTGAATTTATCTCCGTTTATTCCTAAAGTTAGTCCGGTTTGGGCGTGAACTATTCCCGATATTGATAAATATTGATTTTCTGAATCAAAAATATTTATTTGACTTGATACGAACAAGCTCGCTGATATTACAAAAACAATAAACAATAACCAGTGAGTATGCTGGTGACGTGGATGATTGTGCCAGTTACGATACCAGGAAAAAGAACTCTTTAGATAATAGTGAAAAGAATTTTGCATGAAAGAGATTATAGGCTAATAACGTCTTTATCTATTGTAGAATATATTATATTATCCGTCATTATGAATTTATCCACTTTCTTGATATTATTAACCAAGAATGACTACATCTAGAATGTATATCAAAATTTGTTGGTATATTGTGTTTTTTGGTGTATTTTTTTTGTTAGTATTTAATTTTACGCAAGCGAGCGTGCAGGATGAAATAGATGCCAGGAGCAGGCAGATAGAAGAAATTCAAAAACAGATTGATGAATATCAGCAGCAGATAGAACAAACCCAGTCAACTTCTAAAACCCTCGAAAGCGCTATTAAGGGGCTTAATTCAAAAATAGGCCAGCTTACATTAGAGATAAAAAGCTTGGAACTTTCAATCAAACAGACAGCCGTGGCTATAACTGATGCAGAAAATAAAATAAATGATGCTAATAATAAGATATTAAAACACCGTGGCGCTTTAGCACAGTATCTAAAGGCGATATACGAGAATGATCAGAAATCGCTTACTGAAATATTATTAAAAAACGCTAATTTGTCCGACTTTTTTACGGATGTTAATAATATCAGAACTAATCAGGACAATCTTCAGCTTGTTATAGGTGATATAAAGAAATTAAGGCATGGCATTGAGGTGCAACAGGGTGATTTAGAAGATAAAAAAACCGAACTTGAACGGGCTAGACGATTGCAGGAGATAGAGAAGCGTTCTATTGATTCAACGAAAGCATTACAGGCTAAACTATTGAAAGACACTAAGGGCCAGGAATCAAAATACCAGGAGATGGTTAAAAAATCTCAAAAAGATATCGAAGCAATAAAGGCCCAGATAGGTTATTTAATTCAGAATGGAGTTTCGGCCGAAGAGGCAGTAAAATATGCTCAATTAGCTGCTATAGGAGCAGGTATTCGACCAGCTTATTTACTTGCTGAATTAGAACAGGAAAGCGCATTGGGAAGTAATGTAGGAAAATGTTACATAACTGATACTACCAGCGGTGCTACGCACCATGTTACCAACGGCAAGATATATTCAAAAGGTATTCATCCGACAAGAGATTTAGCTTTGTTTCTGAGTATTACGGCAGAATTGGGTAAAGATCCATTTCAGACACCAATATCTTGCGGTCAAGGTTGGGGAGGAGCTATGGGTGCTGCTCAGTTTATTCCCTCTACTTGGATGGGATATAGAGAGGAAGTATCAAGAATTACAAGCCATAGTCTACCCAATCCATGGAATTTTGAAGATGCGTTTGTTGCAGCCGCGACTAAGCTTTCTAGGGATGGAGCAAGCAGTAAGACTCGTGCTGGTGAAGTAGCCGC
>Ga0209542_10016911_pt1 | contig 12027 bp, 9 predicted proteins | sample RifCSPhighO2_01_FD_184028 | JGI IMG/M metagenome (GOLD analysis project Ga0209542, IMG submission 184028) | Soil microbial communities from Rifle, Colorado - Rifle CSP2_plank highO2_0.1 (SPAdes) (version 2) | ecosystem: Environmental > Terrestrial > Deep subsurface > Rock core/Sediment ...
ACCCGTCCGCAATTACAGAAAGCTAAACAAAAGAGGGTGATTGACCCTACGCCGGCGACCTATTCCGCACGCGCATGCGCCCGTCCTTTCTGGAGCCGCTCACCGTCCGGCGTCCCAGTTGGTGAGTAATGTCCGATTAGGGGCATTTCATAACAGCATGTCAAGTAACAAATCAGGTCATATCATACCATCCCCCCGTCACTTTGTCAATAGTTTTTGGCGGATTTTCTGAAAGCCTTTTTGTCACCACATTAGATGATGTCGGCAGGAGAAGTAATACTTCTCCTGCCGACGGTTGGGTCGTAGGCGGCGTCTTTCTAGCCGGGGGATCAGATTCAGAGCTTCGTGTCCCCTTTAGGACGCCAGTCTGTGACCGGGGTATCCCAGACCTACGAGTGTAATTGTCTGGGACCCCAGAAGTATCGATTGAACCACCGACACTTTAGGGGTCTTACTAGAACAGAATATCCTCTTCGAGGTCGCTGATGTCAAGCGACTGTTCAACGGGATTTCTAATTGGTATACCAAAGATAAGATAATGGCGGACAATATGTCAAAAGTTGAGGCATTAGCCGAGGTAGCGAAACGGATTGCCGCTTGCAAACAGTGTCAATATCAATTGGGTCAAAATTCGGTGCCCGGTGAGGGTAACCCCAATGCCGAAATAATGTTTGTTGGCGAAGCCCCGGGAAAGAAAGAGAACGAGACTGGTCGGCCGTTTGTTGGTGCCGCTGGCAAGTTTTTGAATGAGATGCTGAACTCGATCGGTTTGGAGCGAAGTGATGTTTTTATTGCCAATGCCATTAAATACCAACCACCGGGCAATCGTGACCCCCTGCCGGAGGAGATTGCTCTCCAACTACCGTTTCTAAAAAAACAGATCGCCATCATTAGACCAAAATTGATTGTTTTCTTGGGTCGCCATGCCTTGGCCGCCCTATGTCCCGACGAGAAGCGAACTATCTCCCAACTCCACGGGCAACTGATCTGGCAGGGCCAGCTATCAGCCACTACGAGACTCGGGCGAGTAGCGAGAGACAGCGACATCAGCAATCAGCCATCGGAAAATAATATAACAAAGGCCGACAGCCGCAAGCCGACAGCCGATAGCTGGCCTCAGGCCTTCCTTCCCCTCTACCATCCAGCGGCGGCGCTCTACAACGGTGGCATGCGCCAAACACTCTTGGCCGATTTTGCCAAAATCCCCGAGTATATGGATCAAATCAGCGGTAGTTGACTTCCATCAGCCAAGATGCTACAGTAGATAAACTTAGTCGGTTTTACCGACCCAGAACTCCAACTAGTAGAAATATATTAAGAAAGGAAATATAAGCTGAACGAACAATCTTCTGGTGTTGCCAGTAATAATGGTAACACCGATCAAACACCCAAAGACGGCGTTATTGATATCTCTGACGCCGGACAGGTCTTGAGACCTGAACTTAAAACTCAAGACTCAAAACCTAGTAACAGCCAGCAACCAGCCATCGGCAACCAGCACCAAGCCAATAACAGACAGAGATTTCGAAGCCGACAACCCCGGAAGTTCACCCCGAGTAAACCGACTAGTGTTGCTAGTCCCGAAACTTCGCATGGGATGAACACAGCAACCATTCCCGGTATGAGCCAGAAGCCAGTTGCTAGTAGCCAGAAGCCGTCTGGTCGTCCTTTTCGCCGCGATAGTAAACCGTTCCGCCGACCCAATAAAGCGGGGCTAAAATTTGGCCCAACAGAGACCGATCCAACCGCCAAGATAATTGCTCGAGCGGCTAATAACACCCTGCGGATTATTCCGCTTGGTGGTTCAGGGGAAACCGGCGACAAAAATATGCTGGTTTACGAGTATAACAACGACATTCTGATTATTGACGCTGGTATCAAGTTCCCCGACTCCGATATGCCGGGGATTGACTATGTCATCTGCGACACCACCTATTTAGAGCAAAACAAAGACCGAATTCGGGCTTTCATTATTACTCACGGTCACGAAGACCACATCGGTGGAATGCCCTATATCTACCCGAAATTCCGAGTGCCGATTTATACCGCACCGCTAACGGCCGGATTAATCAAGTCTAAGTTTGAGGAGCACGGCATTGAGGGAGCTGATTTCCGGATTATCAAACCAAACGAGAAGATTCAGATTGGGGCTTTCATCCTTGAGCCGGTTCGAATGACTCACTCGATCCCCGATATCTTGGGTTTGGCGCTGACAACGCCAGTCGGCTTGATCTATCACGCCACTGACTGGAAAATTGACTTCACGCCGCCGTTTGGCGAACCGACCGACTTTACGAAACTAGCCGAATTGGCCAAGAGAGGAGTGCTTTGTTTGCTCTCTGACTCGACCAATGTACTTGAATCTGGTTATACGATGAGCGAACAAGTGGTCGGGCGAGCGCTGGAAGACATCTTCGTCAAAGCGCCGGGACGAATTATCGTTTCCAGCTTTGCCTCGCGAATCGATCGAATTCAACACGTTGTCACCGCCTGCGCTGCCTCGAATCGTAAATTGGCTATTTCTGGCCGGTCAATGGAGAAAAACATTAACATCGCTATGGAATTGGGCTATCTCAAGGTGCCGCAAGGCATTTTAACGGATCTGCGAACCGTCAATAATATCCCCGATCAGAAATTAGTGGTGATGTGCACCGGCTCGCAAGGCGAGGAGTTTTCCGCTCTGGTGCGAATGGCGACTGGCGAGCATCGTCATATCAATATTAAAAAAGGCGATACTGTGGTTTTGTCGGCATCTCAAGTACCTGGCAATGAAAAAGCGGTGGCGGCAACAATCAACAATCTCTACCGTCTCGGTGCCGAGGTCATTACTAATAAAGAGTTGGACATTCACTCCAGCGGTCACGCTAACCGTGAGGAGATGAAACTGATGATCTCCTTGCTTCAACCAAAATATCTGATCCCGATTCACGGTGAGTACCGCTATCTGGTTGAGCACTGTAAACTGGCTCGTGGTTTGGGGATGAAAGAGGAGAGTTGCTTAGTGGTGGAGAACGGTCAGATTGTCGAGTTTGATGCCAACGGTGGCCGGATCGCCAAAGAACGAGCCCCGGTCGGTTATGTTTTGATCGATGGCCTCGGTGTAGGCGATGTCGGCGAAGTCGTTTTGCGTGATCGCCAAACCATGGCGGCTGACGGCATTTTCCTGATTATTATGACTGTAGACGGCCAGAAAGGAAGTCTGATGACCAGCCCCGATATCATCTCGCGGGGCTTCGTTTATATGAAGGAATCGGAAGATCTGATCGCCAATACCCGGACTCAAATTAAGAAACTTCACGAGCTGCACACTGGTCGGGGGACGATTAACTGGGAGTTCTTCAAGAAAGCAATGCGCGATGACATCGGCGAATTTCTCTTTGAAAAAACCCAACGCCGCCCGATGGTGATCCCGGTCGTTATTCAGGTTTAGCCACTTATCGCTCCTCGATCTAGCTCTATCAACTTACTACGAAGTGCCGATCGGTCATTACTGATCCGCTAATTACTTGTTTTAGCCACCAGTTTTGGGTAACTCCAGACACCCTTGATGACATATATGGCATCAGCGAGGTTTGCGGTTAAATATGCGTTTAAACGCAAACGAGCGGTTTGGCTGACTATAGTCGGCGGTCGAACCGCGCGACTTCCCAAGCATATCCCGCTTGGTATAGTCGGCGGTCGAACCGCGCGACTTCCCAAACGGAGTTTCCCGTTTGGTATAGTCGCGAGTACGCTCGTAAACTCGACATCCTGTCTCGTATAGTCGGCGGGGTACGCCTCGTAAAGCTCACGAACGGAGTTTGATTCGCTATGGGTTAGAACCCATAATCGCCACCGCCCACATCTTCGAGACGAGGGATTGTTGACAGCTTGACAGTTACATTATAACTTGCCGTAATGCTATTAATGTCTAGTCGCCGCCGTGGTTTCATCCCAGTTGTGATTCTCTTGGTAGCAGTTTTCGGGGTGGCGGCAGTGGCGACCGGTGCTGTTTATTGGACCAAAACCAAAAACCAAGCCAAAACTAATCTGACTGCCCAACCAAAACTCGATACCAAGCGGGCGGAAAGTTCAACGCTGGAGACGCAACCAGAAACCTACACCAGTACTAGCACCAGCAAACCATCGTTCACGATCAATCCGCCAATGGGTTGGGTGCGGCCAACCGACATTCTGCAAGAAGCCGATTACGCTCTAGCGGCACCTCAACCAGATCGGGCCAGCGAAACCAAGGGCTTTTTCTCCAACATCAATATTATCATTGCTACCCATCGGGCTGGCTTTGTTACTATCGATGATTACAAAAACAAGTACGCCCAAGATTTAGTCAGCACCACGCCCGGGATGGTGTTAGTTGGTAGCGCCTCAAAGACCGTCAATGGGTATGAAACATTTATCGTTGAGGGAACCGTGCCAAATGGCACTTACGATGTTCATCAAATCCAGTACGTCTTTGTCATTAACAATCTCGTCGGTATGGCGGCGACTGGCTCAACCACGACCAAAACTTGGGATCGCGACAACGCCAAAATCAAGGCCTCGATTGAATCAATCAAAATCCAACCAGCACCGTAGAATCTAACATCCGCCCGAGAAAACACCGAAGCACATACCCCTGTAGAAGTTCGTTGTGTTCTAACTACTCTTTCGACCCGTAGGCAGAGAATAGCCAACTTCTGGCCTTAGTCATTTGGTCAGCCGAGCCGGAAAGACTGCCTTGAAGTTGTTTAACCATTTCATCAAGTGGCGTGACTGGATCGGGTTGTTCGATCGTAATTGGTTGATCGAGACTCTCTAAAGTTACCGTCGCCTTATACCCTATTTTATCAGCGGTGGCAGTTAACTCGTTTTCGAGGCGAACGGGCAGTTTTGTCTTATCAGCTATCCAAATCTTGACCGTCCCAATCTCGGCTGGATCGGAAATATCTTTCTTGAGCTCTGCGGCTCCTCGAGGATTGGGCTGGTTAGTGATCGTTTCTACCTCGGCCGTCCAATTAGCCAATTTCTCTTTGTCGTAGGTTATTTGGTAGCCCTTGGCCTGTTGATTAGCGATCGTTTGCGTCCCTAAATTAGCTTCAATTTTCAGAAATGGGTTCTTTTGGTAGGCGTCAAGTAGCTGTTGGGTTTTGTCATCGGTCAAATCCAGATTGTATTGTTCGGTTGCTCCCAGATCATCGAGGGTTTGTTTGAGGTCGATCGAAAACCACTTGCCGATAAATTCATCGAGACCAAACATACCGATCTCTTTGGCGGTCGAGTCGAGCCGAAGATAGAGAATATTCTCAAGCCAGCGGAGCTCAAACGAACCGAGATCACCGCTGGGATTGTCGGCCAAGCTTCCCGGCTCGGAGACTTTCATAAATATTCGACCTTGACTTGGTTTGGATTCATCTGCTGCCGCCTCAATGATAAATTTAGAATTTGCGAGTGGGACCGTATCGCTTTGGCCGATTCGTGGCGAGACTTGGATTTCGGCTGTCAGTTCATACTTGGTGGCGTCATTATTAATTAGGTTACTGATCGCCGCTACCACCACCCTTTCGGGAGTTAAAAGCGGCCAAATAAACCAGCCGATCACCGAAAGAATTAGGAGTAACACAAAGAAGATGGCACCGATTTTTAACCACTTTTTTCGTTTCGGTTTCGGCTGAACTCCCTCCACACTTTCGACTTTTGTCACTGGTTGTTGTTTAGCTACTTCGGATGGCAGGACTTCAGCGACTTTAGCGGGGGCATTACTGACGACGGGGGGAGGAGGGACAACCGCAATGGGGGTGGTCGCTAGGGGAGTCAACGCTTCGTCAATAATATCCTCTGCCCACCCCACGCCAAGCAAGGATTGCTTGATCGCATCGTCCTCAAAACCACCTTGACGCAAACTGGCAATGTAAACTTTTAATTCCTCGGTAATTATCCCCTCCTAGTTAAATTGTAGCAGATAGCTAGCGCTTGTTCGCTAAATCCAACCATCATTGCCTCGATCAGGCTCTGTCGAGTTACCGCAAGGTGATTGATTTCTGTCCACAAATCTTCAAATACTCCTGATGACATATATGTCATCAGCGGATAATGAGACATTAGCGAGTAATGGGACAAATATGCGTTAAAACGCATACGGGTCATTTGGAGGATTGTGGGTTCTAACCAATAATCAGTCTGTATCCTTATTACACCTCGGAGGTGGAATATGGTCGCATCGCTTCTTGCTCACATCATTGTTGATATATACCCACCAGAGCAGTAGAATTACTTCATATGAAAGATAAACACATTCATAAATTCACTATTACAATTATCTCGCTGGCACTATTCATATTTTTTGTTTATTGGTCATACAAATTCGGAATATTTAATCCATCCAAGGGAACTAGCAGTGCCTCGATAAGTGCGCTGTGGGGACAATTTTTAGTGAGCTTGCTTGCTACCATAGCACTATCTGTAGTTTTGTTTATCACTGATTTGAGACAAAAGCCAACCCACATTTTCAAGCTAGTATCTTTGTATGTTCTTATTGTGACTATCGCATTTGTTGGCTATTTATTTTGGAGAGACAGAAACGACTACGGCAGGACTCATACTTTTAAAGTCGGTCAGGAGTTTGATTACTTAAATTATAAATTCACTGTCGATCCAAAGACTGAAGACATAAAGCCCGAGGATTGTTCTACCCTTAGTACGACATATGCTAGTAATACATTGGGGTGGTGGTCGAAGTATGAGGGAAAGGGTCCACGTCAAGATTGTGAACAAGAAAACACTAGAATTAATGGTCAGAAAAAAGCTTCTGTAAAAGTAATGGTCGGGAATACGCTCGATGAATTTAAATATTTTTCTCCTGACTGGTTTGAGTTAACCAGCAGCACCGGAAAGACTTATCAGCTGACTTTTGCAAATAATGGGGGCTTTTATCAAGTACCACCAAACGGACAAATTACCGCAAGTCTTACGACAAAAAACGGCTTCCTTAGCAAAGACGAAACCATATATTCAATAAAAATCAAAATCGATAATCACGCCGAACAAGTTGTCAAACCGTAACTTCTACAGCTTATTAATCTCAATAGCTAGTTGATTTTATACTCTTTAGTCTTCTGGGGTATTTAGCTGATAATCACATTTATTACAACGATAATTAAAGAACGTGGAAGCCCGCGACCCGCCGAATTCTCCGACCGAAGCAACATGTTTTGTTCGTTCTATTTCACCTGTCTTACACTTGGGACACTTTTTACCTATGTTCATTTTCTATCAACGTTTATTCACCCGAGTCGGTCCCCTCGGCTGATGGCTGATTGGTCGCCTGTTCTGAGCTTGTCGAAGAGTACATCGCTGTGCCGATTTTTTGGATGATGGCGGACAACTTAAATACGCTTACGGATTTTACCATCTCGACCATGAACAAAAACATCAGCTCCTTTTGTCGTAGCCCTTTTCTTAGCTTCTGCGACAGCTTCTTTCTCGGTAGAAAATACTTGACTCGCTCCAACCCGCCCCATAGTTCTTATCACCCAGCCACCCGGAAAAGCCATCACATGTTGTGCTTTAAGGCCATGTTCAACCGCGCGAACATATTCGTTCACTGTCTTATTGTTCGGACTAGGTTTGGGTAGAAGTTTTTCAGTCATTTATGTTAGCAATAGTATCCAATAATTCTCTTTGAGTATATTGGTTAGTCTGTAGATAATCAATAAGAGATTTCCTATTTTGAAAAGACATTTCCCGGTAACTTATTCCGCTTTGGTCAAAAAAATTCCGGTAAATGGTAATAGGAGCTGTATTTTTTGACAGTACGATCTCAAGTAGAGCTTGGCGAGAATCAATATGGGTTTTGTAAAAATATTCGTCTGGATATTTTCTGTCGCGTGATAGAAATGCGGCGAAGGCAACCTTAATGTCATCTGGCCAGATTGCCGATATCCTAATGTTTTTGCCGTGTTTCTTAGCGAAATCAATTTTTATCTTTGCTCCCTCAAAACTCGGCAAGGTACCATCAAAAATAATCAAGTCTTGATTAACCAGATATTCTGACACAAATTCAGTTTTCCCGGAGGCACTCCCGCCAGAAAGTAAAACGACCGTTTTGTACGCAGACGATTTCACCGCTTCGACAAACTCTTAGTCGGCTAATTTGGTTGACTGGCGGTGAACTAAATGAGACTTCTTTGGATCATAATCTTTGAGCGACTTTTTTATTTCATCAGCTGAAATGATTATTGCCGCCATCAAGAGTGATTGTACCAAAACAGCCAAGGTGGCGAGCCAGTTGGCTCGCCACCGATCTCACAGCTTCTATGTTTTTACTTGGTCTCTTCTTTTTTATCGTCCGACTTCGCTGAAGCTTCGTCGGATGAATCAGTTTTTGACTCTTCTGGTTTTTCATCAGTCGATGGCTGATCGCTATCGGATTTTGGTTCCCCAGCTGCCGGCTGATTGCTAGAAGCTGACTGCTGATCTGCGCCAGCGGATTCGTACATTGCCGCACCAACTTTTTGGATGGCGGTGCTTAATTTTTCGGCTTCGGCTTTGATTTTGTCTTTGTCGTCGTCGTGGAGGACGCCTTTGACAGCAGTGATAGCGTCTTCCACCTCTCGCCGCATTTCAGGGGTAACCTTCGCCTGCCCCGAGGTATTCGAGGGGTCGCCAGCGTCAGTCAGGGTTTTTTCCGCCATATGAACCAAGTTTTCAGCCATATTACGCTCTTCAACCAGTTCTTTTTTCTTGGCATCTTCGGCGGCATGCGATTCGGCGTCGGCTTTCATCTTCTCGATTTCTCCCTTGGACAAGCCCGATGAAGCGGTGATGGTGATATGTTGTTCTTTTGAAGTAGCTTTGTCTTTGGCTTTGACATTCAAAATACCGTTGGCATCAAGGTCGAAAGTGACTTCAATTTGAGGCACACCACGAGGCGATGGCGGAATGCCATCAAGATGAAACTTACCAAGGGTTCGGTTGTCGCTCGCCATCGGTCGCTCGCCTTGTAAGACATGGATTTCGACTGACGGCTGGTTATCGCTGGCAGTCGAGAATGTCTCGGTCTTGGAGGCGGGAATGGTGGTGTTTCGTTCAATCAACGGCGTTGCTACTCCGCCAAGAGTTTCCAACCCTAATGTTAGCGGGGTGACATCCAGCAAGAGAATATCTTTAACTTCACCGGACAAGACACCGCCCTTGATGGCGGCACCGAGGGCAACGGCTTCGTCAGGGTTAACGCCCTTCGATGGTTCTTTGCCGAAGGCGTCTTTAACTAGTTGTTGAATCATTGGCATTCGGGTCATCCCACCGACTAAAATCACTTCGTTAATATCGGTCTTGGTTAGTTTGGCATCTTTCAGGGCAGATTCGCAGATTGGTTGGGTTTTTTTGACTAATTCGCCAACCAAACTTTCCAATTTAGCCCGCGACAGGTTCAGCTGTAAGTTTTTTGGTCCATCGGCGTCAGCAGAGATAAACGGTAGATTGATCTCGGTTTCTTGAGTTTGGGAGAGTTCGATTTTGGCTTTTTCGGCCGCTTCTTTAACTCTCTGCATCGCCATGGCATCGCCAGTTAAATCAGCCCCCTCGCGGGTTTTGAATTCGGCCACGATCCAATCCATTATTTTCAGATCAATATCGTCACCACCAAGATGGGTGTCACCGCCAGTGGAGAGGACTTCAAAGGTGGCTTCGCCCTCGGCGTGACCAATCTCGATAATAGTAATATCAAAAGTACCGCCACCAAAATCGTAAACGGCAACTTTCTGGTCTTTTTTCTCTTCTTTACCGACGCCGTAGGCCAAGGCGGCCGCAGTTGGTTCGTTGATAATGTTTTTGACTTCCAAGCCGGCAATCGTGCCGGCATCTTTGGTGGCTTGACGTTGCGAGTCGTTAAAATAGGCCGGCACGGTAATGACGGCGCCATCAACTTTTTCGCCTAAATAGGCCTCGGCATCAGCTTTGATCTTGGAGAGAATCATCGCTGAAACTTCTTGGGGCGTGTATTCGGAATCCCCGATTTTTACTTTGACACTGCCGCTGGAATTAACGATTTTGTACGGCATCAGCTTGAGGTCGCGCTGAACTTCCTCGTCCTCAAATTTGCGACCCATTAAGCGCTTAACCGAGTAAACGGTGTTTTCTGGGTTAGTAACAGCTTGTCGTTTGGCTAGTTGACCGACTAACCGCTCTCCTTTTTTATTAACGGCGACAATCGACGGCACTAAATTACCGCCCTCGGCGGTGGGGATCATTTTGGCTTTGCCACCCTCGATGACGGCGACAGCCGAGTTAGTCGTTCCAAGATCAATGCCGATTACTTTACCCATATAGTCTCCTTTTTAGTCGTTTTTATTATTGATTATCAATTACCCAATATTAAAACCAATGTAAAGGAAACTTTACATTTTGTCAAGACTAGTCGGTTGTTACTCAATCAATTTCCTTTGGAAACTCGCACCTTGGCCGGTTTGATGACGGTGCCGTCTACTAACCAACCGGCCTCAACTTCAGCGATGATGTGATCGGCCGGAATTTCAATTGACGGTTCGTGCGAGATCGCTTCGTGGAGATTGTGGTCGAAAACTTGATCATCTGTCACGATTCGCTTCAGCCCAACTTCCCCAAGCACTTGTTCGAGCTGTTTTTCAATCAACCGCAAACCAGAGAAGTAAGTGAAGATTTTTTTGTAATCTTCCTCGGTTAGATTGGGCAGATCTTCCAAGCTCACCTCCGGAGCATGAGCGCTGGCTCGGTAAAAATTATCAAAAATGGGAAAGAGTTTTTCCAGTAAATTTCGATTGGCATGTTTTTTCAGTGTTTCCTTCTCAACCTCAACTCGTTTTTGGTAGTTGGCATATTCCGCCGCAATGCGGAGTTTGGCGTCGTGTTCAACGACTAACTCTTTCTCGAGGCGAGTTATTTTTGGACTAGCTGATTTCTTTATCATTTGACTGTATTCTAACGCCAAACCAGTTTTGCGTCCAGATTAATTTCTGCTACCTTTCGACCATGGAGTTACTAACACCATCGCGAAAGTTTGCTATATCCTGCCTGGCGATTATCGTTGGGGCGATGCTCGGATCCCGAGTTGAAATTTCGCCTCTCTTAATTGGTTGGATCGCCACCGCTTGGCTGGTGGTGGCTGTTTCTGGTCAAACCGAACCGATCGAGACGATCGCTTGGGGGTTATTCGGCCTCACCTTTGGGGGGTTCTTATGGCAGATTACCTCGGGTGAAGTATGGCTGAATCTGACCACGCTCCGCCACCTGTCAGGTGGACTGGGAAACCTGCGAGATATAATCGTTGACAAAATTGCCCTATCGTTGCCCGAACCCCACGGCTCGCTAATGTCCGGAATATTACTTGGAAATCGGATTAAACTTGATAAAGATCTGATTGATACCTTTCGAGCCGTTGGTTTAACCCATATCATCGCCGTTTCCGGCTACAATCTGACAATTTTAACCAGCAATACTCTTACTATTTTCTGGCCCTTGATTGGTCGGCGAGCCATTTGGCTTTCGGCCGGACTAATTGTATTTTTCGTCGTCATTACCGGAGCCCCGGCTTCAATTCTGCGAGCGGCGGTGATGGCCCTGACTGTCTTAGCCGCCAAATACCTTGGCCGACCGAGCCGAGCGGTCAATGTTTTGATATTCGCCGCCACCGTTTTGGTCTTATTTGAACCAAAGATAGTTTTCGATGTTGGCTTCCAGCTGTCGGTCGCTGCTACTTACGGCCTTATCCGGCTGTCGCCGTATCTAAATCGGCTATTTGATCGAACGATATTGCCAGTGATGCTAAGGCATATATTGGCCGAAACCTTGGCGGCGATTCTCCTGACGACGCCCCTAATCATCGGTCATTTCGAGCGATTATCGGTGGTGTCACCTTTGTCGAATATTTTGGTTCTACCGCTAATGCCCTTAGTGATGGCAATCGGCATCATCAGTGTCTTGTTGATGGTAATTCCTGTTATCGGCAACTCGATGATGTTGGCCAGTTGGCCGATCCTAACTTGGATAGTTTACAGTAGCGAAAAGTTAGCTAGT
>Ga0209542_10016912_pt1 | contig 12027 bp, 15 predicted proteins | sample RifCSPhighO2_01_FD_184028 | JGI IMG/M metagenome (GOLD analysis project Ga0209542, IMG submission 184028) | Soil microbial communities from Rifle, Colorado - Rifle CSP2_plank highO2_0.1 (SPAdes) (version 2) | ecosystem: Environmental > Terrestrial > Deep subsurface > Rock core/Sediment ...
TAAGCTTTTCTTTCATCATTCTAGTTATGTTTCACGTAGGAAGGGTTGTAGAGATATTCACGGGCGACGACAGGAACATAGTCGCTTTCGATAACAGTACGCAAGCATTGCTGGACATGTGGGACGAGAACATGATTACTCTTGCAATCGACCCGCACATAAGCAAGTCCATCAAGAAAGACGACACGGTGCTTGTGGACTACACTGCGACTCAGACGGGCCCGCGCATGGTAGTAGTCAAAATTCTTCGCGGAGAAATAGGAAAGCGCGCGTGGAAGCAGTACAGGGAACACTTCGACAAGATGCGAACAGGCGGCAAGCCGGCTCCAGTGATAAAGAACCCCGTTTCTAATAAGCAGTCTTACGTCGGATAGAACATATTTCTGACCCATTTTTGCGACTTTAAATGTATTTCTGAAACAGCCTTGGCGTGGCATATACACGAAGGTTTCTGGATCAGGTGAGAGTAAGGGGTCAAATTAGTCTCCCTTCCGGTCAGCGTATGCGTGATTGTCTGCCGATAATTTATACAGGTGATTCCGAAAACGGAATTCCATATTATAGTTCAGGTGGACGCTCGCTGCTAATTGAAAAAGGAGATGATGTGTACAAAGTGAGCGGTGTAGATCCCTATGGACATCTTACACGACGTGTCGCACTTTCCCCACAGAACAGAATAGATGACATCCGCATAGCTAATAACGAGCTTGGAAAACAGACCAGAAAAAAACAGAAAATGTTTTGCGGGAAACCGTTTGGGGTTTACACAGGAAAAAACGCTGAACATGCAAAAGAGGCTTTCGGCCGCCTGAATGACAGTTATCGTACCGTTGGACTAGTACCGCCGTGCGATCTAATCGATCACTGCCCCATCAGGGGAATTGACGACGGGTTCTATCAAATGCTTTTTGGGTTACCATCACTTGAGAGCGATCTTAGAGTATCAGAATTACTCGATCTCGTTGAAAGTCGTCTTGAGAATGCATCGCCGGAGGAACTGCAGGAAAAGACGGTTGCAGTGAACCGGCTCTGCGGGCGTCTGGTTGCATGGACCGGCTATGCCATGGAGCTTTTAGCGCGAAATGGTCTTGTGCCAACAGACGCATCCTGGGCGATGCAAAACATGGTTTTTCATCATATAGGGGTCGGCTATGGCGCATTCCGGGTGGATCATACATCTACGCCATCTGACGATAAAGAAGCATTAGACAACTTCCATGCATGGATGGGAAGGAACTTCGATGATCCCCTTTTCCCGGGTCATAATTTTTCTTTTCTAACCGAGGCCGTTCAGATAGGTGCTCGATGTCCTGAAGTTGCTGACAAATTACCACACCATGATTTTACACCTTTCAGGAGGGTTCTTAGCTATTACAAATCAACAGATCAGCCACAGCGTGCACTATCCGATGTCAGACCTATTATTGATTCTCATAAGAAAGTCTTTCAGTTGGGACGTCTTTATGTAGGAAGCCGTGATGGCACATTTGGACTCGCAATCCCGGAAGAGTATATTCGCACAATTTTCGAATAAAATACTACTTTTATTCAATAAATTCCATTATCTTTCTCAAATCATTACCTTCCGCTAAAAATAATTCGCCCTTGTTTTCCTTCTGGCGCAGCTTGCTGCTCGCAAAAACTTCCGCTTTGGTGAGCATGTTCGGATTAAACAAAACACCGCGGCCGATAATTTTCATTATTGCCAGATCCGTCAGCCCGTCGCCCACGTATATCATTTCCCTGCGCTTTATTTTGTACTTCTTTTCGAGCCGCGGCACTATGTGCACTTTCTCGTCCCTCAGCACTTCGCCCTTTATCTTGCCTGTTATCTTCCCGTCCTTGACCTCAAAAGTTGCGGCGTATACATGGTCGACATACTTGTCCAGCCTGTGCTTTTCCATGTAGCGGCGTATGAATTCCTCGTCGTTTGTGCTTATTATGACTATTTTGTAGCCGGATTTATGGAGCTTTTCCAGCGTCTCGCGCACTCCTTTGTGCAGTTTCATCCGCAGCAGCACCCTTATTACAAGGCCGGCATTTATGCCGCTGATTTGCTTGACGACATCGTCCATGAATTTCTTGAATTTTTTGGGGTTAAGCGTTCCTTCAATAAATTCCGGTCCCAGTTCCATTGACCTTACTCTGCCGCCTATGAAAGGCAGCCTGCTGAGCGACTTGCTGTCCGCTATCACGTCGTCAAAATCAAAGCATATCAGTCTGTGCATGAATATCACTGCGGTTGCCTGAATAAATATTCAACATTAATGGCTATAGTTAAACGATTATTTTACGTCCCCAAGCCCGGTGTTCTTTGCAAGTTCTCCCTTGGTTCTTGCGTGGTATATGGCTACAGCGCCCACAAACAATACGAACCAGAGCGATATTGCCCGGTTTATCAGCATGCCCGATGCGGCTGTCGTGCTGGCAAGGCCGAGGGAAACAAGTGTCGACGCCGCGCCGAACTCGACAAGCCCAAGCGACCCGGGCAGCCATGGTATGAAAAGAAAAACTACTATTATGCTCCATAGCACGACTATTTCGCGCAGCGGCAGGGAAACGCCGAGCGAAGCGAAACTGAGATAAAGCACGGCGAATTCTATGATTTTTATGGACAGTGTCAGCGCGAGCGCCTTTGAGAGAATTATTTTCTTTTTCAGAAGAACGCGGAATGCTCGGTAGAACATGCTTGCGTAGTCTTTCTCATTGATGTGCTGGTATTTTGATATGCGCTTAATTACCCAGTGCACGACTCTCTTCAGCCACTTTGGAGTCAGAAGGACTTTCAATATACCGGTCATTATCAGTATTACTATCAGTATGAAAGCGGCAAATACTGTCTTTAGTCCCGGCGCGACCATTGGTGCAAAAAATACAACTGCAAAGAATACGACAAGAAGAGTTCCCAGTATCTCTATAAAATCATCCACGGCTATTACGGCGATCGCTTTCCCTCTTCCGTACGTGCTGCGAAGCATGTAAGCCTTCAGTGTCTCGCCGCCGACGGCGGGCCCGGGCATTATAAGATTCACGAAATTCCCGCTCATCGCAACACGAAACGACTTTCGAAGCGATGCTTTTCCTCCGCCAAGCACCTTCTGCCTTAAGCCAAGCAGCAGCAACCCGACAAACTGCAGCCCGAGCGCAGCTGCGATATACAAAGGATTGGCGTGCACGAGTGCACCAATAACTTCTTCGAAGCCGAAGAAGCTGACTACAAGAAGCACGAGCATTATGCCTGCGATAAATAGCAAAAGCCGTTTTTTCATTATACAATAATTAACGGGGGATGTTTTAATTAGTATCAGTAAGGAGTCCTTCGTAGTCGTTAGAATAAAATTACTCTTGCTTGCTGGTCTGCGACCAGCCGCATTTGCCGCAGTATTTGCGTGCCTTGTATTTTGCAAGAAATGTTCCTGCGCCGCATCTCGGGCAGTGTTCGTTCTTTCGCAGCAGTTTGCCGCCTTCTGTCTTGTATAGTTTCCACACCTGCACCTTTGTGTGCTTCTTCTTTGAGTGAGGCCGCTCCTTCTGCGACTTCTTCTCTTTCTTTGGCTTCTTCTCCTCTACTGGAGGTGCCTCAGGTGGTCTTGCCATTACTCACTCTTCTCCTCTTTTACTACAGGTGCTGAAAGATCTGCAACCGTCTTTTCGTCCCACACGAACGCGCGGCACGCTGACACCGACAAACCTTTCGATGTCATTACCTGTTTTATTTCAGTATTAACTGCGGCCACGCCTATCTGCTTGGCAAGTAGCTGCTGCACTGCAGCCATAGCCGGTGTTGACTCTTCGATGTGGTCTATGAACACATCCAGCTCCCTTCGCTTCATGAGCCTGTTGTAGTTCTCGCCCTTTACTTCTATTTTCATGCAACAATTACCTAGATACTTACTTTTAAATACCGATCTTTTTCTTGGAAAGAAAAATCTAGGTTTCCCAAAAAGAACATATTATAAAATCACCTTAAGACTTTTCCTGGTATTATTCTAACCATGAGGACCGTCTACGTGGCGGGCAATCCGCTTGTTCCTGAAGACAGCCTCCCTTTGAAAATACTGCCGAGGCTGCAAAACGAATTCCGCGGACTGGAGTTCCGTGAGCTTGAGCCGACGGACGACATGCCGGGCAGCCGCAGCCTGGAAATCATCGACACCGTGATAGGCATAGACAAGGTACAGGTCATACATGATATAGACAAAATAGTCACGGGCAAGGTGTATTCTCTGCACGATTTCGACCTGGGCTTCACGCTGAAACTTCTGAAGAAATCGGGCAGGCTGGACAGCGTAAGTATAATAGGCGTGCCGGCGCATCTTTCTGAAGAAGACGCGTACAAGGGCGTCGCCTCTGCGCTAAGGGCGCTGCACCATATAAAATAATTAACTCCAGTTGAATTTTATGAAATGCGCTGCGCACGAAAGGCACGGGTCGTACGCGCGTACTAACTTTTCTATTCCGAATTCCAGCGTGCTTTTCGGCTTGTCTACGTTGTCCTGTACATACTTTGCTATGTCCCGCTCCATGTTGATCTGGTTCTGTGCCGACGGCACGACAACCTGAGCCTTTTTTATCTTCGCATTCTTGCCTACGGTTACGCGGTAGTAAAGTGTGCCGCGCGGGGCCTCTATGACGCCTATTCCGGATTTTTCCTCAGTTATAGCTGGCCGCTGTATTTCCTCTTTTACGAATTTCATGTTCTGCAGCAGCTCGATCGAGTGGTCTATACTGTGCAGGATCTCTATCCCTTGCGCAAGGTTGTTGTGGAAAATATTATTTGACGGAAATACTTTCAGGTATTCCGCCGCGGTTTTCTTCGTCTCTGCATGCAGTGCATCATGATTAAGGTTCATCCGCGCGAGCGCGCCGACCATGAACGGTTCGCCTTCAAACTCGAAGCCTGCCGCCTGCGAATGGGGCAGAATAATCCCTATTATGTGCTCGAAATATTCCTTCTCGCGGATGCATATGCCGCGGCTGCTTGTAATATCGCCGTCAAGAAAACTGAAATCTTTTGTTGTCAGCGCAACAAAATCCGTGTCCCGTTCGAACTTTTCGTTCCATTTGTAGAACGTGTCTATAAGGTCCAGCGCGAGAGGCCTTGCCTGCTTCAGTTCTTTTATAGCCCGCTGCACGTCCTCGTCCGTGGGCACGTGGAGGAAGCCGCCGACCGTCGGGTACGGAGCGTGCACGGCCTTGCCAGCTATGATTGTTGACAGCACGTTGCCCGCACGCTTTATATCAAACGAATCGTGCAGCAGCTTGTGCTCCCTCTCGTTGTCCTCGCTGAAATCCAGTATCGAGTCCTTGCCCATTACATCCGGCAGGCTGAAGAAGTACAAATGCAGGCCGTGGTCCCGTATCATCAGGCCGTACATCGCAAGCTTCCTCATGAGAAGCGTTTGGTCCGTCGGCTGCACGCCGAGCGCATTTTCTATCGCTTCTATGCAGCACGTCAGGTGCGCGATGCTGCACGTGCCGCAGATGCGCGACATGAGCTGCGGCGCCGTCGTTATTGGCTGGCCTCGAATGGCCTGCTCATAGAACCGCTGGTTCTCCGTAACCTCGAACTTCGCATATTCAACTTTGCCGTCGCGAACCCGTACCTCTACGTTTGAATGCCCTTCTGTCTTCGCTATATTTTCAAGTGTTATGTCAAAGCTGTGCATCGTAACCAAACTCCTTCAGCTGTCTGTTAAGCTCCGCGATAAAACCGGATTCCGTCATCGGGCATCCAGGGACAGAGCCGTCGACCTGTATAACTTCTTTGAGTATTTTGACTTTCTCGCCGTACGCGAACATTTTTATTATTGGATCAACTTCTCTTTTACGCTCTTCGTCAAAGTTATTTCTCTGGCCGGACGGCATTCCGGTCACGGCGCATGAGCCTATTGCAATTACTTTCTTGCTGTTCGCGCGTATCTTCTTTACTTCTTCCTCCTGTTTCGCGTTGGAAATTGCCCCTTCGACGAATGCTATATCAAGATCGGTCATATCGTTCTTGCTGCGCAGCACACGCGCGTGCCTTATATCTATAACACTGCTGAGCTTGTCGTAATAATCATTGAGCATCTCCGTGAAAACTATCGTGCTGTCTTCGCAGCAGCTGAAAGAAAACCATCCGACACGGAGCTTTTTCTTTGGCTTGTCCGCTGCCATAATTTCTACGGCGCTCGGAACGATCTCTTCTTTCGCTGCATTTGTCTCGATTTTAACAGGTTCTATCTTAACTTCATCTTTTGTTATCACATCAGTCATATGCCCGTAATCCATGTAAAGATCCCTTGAGCGCAGGTATCTGATCACGCTCGTTCCTGCGTTGCATCCATCACCCACGTTTTTTGCTATCTGGCGGCAGCGGCCTGCGCAATTGCCGGCTGCAAAAACTCCCGGCACACTTGTCATATTATTGTCATCAATCACAAGCGTGTTGTCCTTTATTTCAAGCCCGATACTCGCTGCGAAATCCAGCGCGCCCGCGGAGCCGCATGCCATGAAAACCCCGTTGAATTTTGCCTCGCTGCCGTCACTCATTATAACCGACTCGAACCATTTTCCGTCTTTGAACTCCTTTATTTTTCCGAGCAGCGTTTTGATCTGCCATTTCGTTAGCTCCTTATCGAACGCGTCGGAGAATTCGAATTTGTCCGAATTTGCTATTATTGTAACGTCCTTCGTGTACGACAACGCCTCTACAGCATCCTCTGCCGCGTGGTTGCTGTTTCCTATGATCGCTATCTTCTTGTTCTTGTACATCGGGCCGTCGCACGATACGCAGTAGTGGACGCCTTTGCCGATGAGTTTCTCCTCGTTGCCTATGCCCGACATCCTTATCGGCGTGCCTGTGGCGATTATCATAACTTTTGCCCTGAGTTCAGTGCCGCTTGTCTTTATTGTGAATTTTTTCTCCGATTCTGTGGCGCTGACTGCCTCCTCTTTTATAAATTTGACGCCGAATTTCGTGCAGTGTATTATACCCTTGCTGATCAGCACCCCACCGTCCACGCCTTCGGGAAATCCGAAATAATTCTCGATATGTTTGGCAAGCTGCGCCTGGCTTTTCTCGGGTATACCGATTACTACAGTTTTCAGCTGCGCCCTTCCTGTGTATATACCGGCCGATAAGCCAGCGGGTCCGCATCCGATTATCGCAACTTCGTATTCGTCCATGTTAGACGCCCCTCTCTTCGCTCTTCACGCCCACGGCAAGATACGCGCCGGCAAGTATTGCACCGGAACCTAGAAGCTGCAGCGCAGGCGTCGGCTCTCCTAGGAATGACGCACCTACGTAAAGCGATATCACGGGCGCAAGGAGCAGCAGCATTGCTGCCTTTGAGACATTGATCAGCCGCAGAGCCCAGTAATAGAACAATACATAGAAGAACAGCAGTGCCGTTGATATCCCGATGTTAGTCCATTGACCTGCAGTCAGTGTCATAAGCACTCCTGCCTTGCCCATGAGTATTACAGTGCCGAATAAAACGAGCCCGCCGAAAAACATTCTCACAAAAGATACAACCCAGTTGCTCGATCCGTTCTTCATGACTTTTCTTGCCGCTATGTTCTCTATTGCCCACAGGAACGCGGCAATCATGACAAGCATGTCGCCGAGCTGCGGGTTGGAAAAGAACTCGGTTGGGTTTATGGTAGCGAAATATATTCCGCAAGTGCCCGCAATCATAATGGCAATAGCTGCGACGTATTTTTTCGTTATTTTTTCCTTGAGGAAAATGAATGCAAGTATCGCCGTGTAGAGGGGCAGCGTCTTGTGGAGGAACGCCGCGCGTCCCGATGTCGTGAGCTTCAGCCCTGTGAAGTACAGATAGAATGCAATTGCCCCGCCTACAACCGCTATGACGGCGAAATATTTCCAGTTTGCCGATATGGGTCTGGTTTTCTTCTGCTTAGGACGCATCCAGTACGAAACGGCAAGGAATGCCGCACCGATTACAACAGCCCTTATTGCCGTGAATACAAGCGGATCCATGTCGACTATGAAAATTTTGTTGGCAGGTATTGCGATGCCGCTGAACAGCGCGGCGATGATTGCAAGCAATGTTCCTAGGACTTCTTTTTTCATTAAATCACTTTCAGTTCAATTTTCTGCTTTTTCATTTTTTCTGCCATTTCTTCGGATATTTTTTCTACTATGAAATTCCAGTGCGTCGTGACAAGGTCGCCTTTGGCGACCTTGCAATAATCAGCCCTGTATTTTCCCGTACCTGACGAGTTCTCGACAGTCACAAAACCGTTTTCAAACGACTTTACTATACCCGGGCGTATACGGCACATGTCAGGATCGAAGTCTCCCATCTCCCCGTATCGTTTGTCTATCATCTTGTCGTGCCCGAATAGATAATATTCGTGTATTACTTCCTTATCGATCTCTGTCTTTCTGTCCAGTGCAATCAGCGAGCAGGCAGCGAACGCGACCTTGAATATTCTCTCCGCGCCGTCAGGAATTTTCCCTTCGTTCTTGACTATATCTATCAGTTCGTCCCACTTTTCCTGCGTTATGCTGCCCCGCTTCACAAGCGTGCCCGCGCACGGCAGTGCGTACTTCATAAAGAGAGTCCTATCCTGCTCGCATATTTTCATTATTCCACCTTTTCCACGGCCATGCCTGACGTGCAATAAACATAGTCGCCAACGCCGGCCTTAACGAGGTCGATGCGCACCTCTACGGTTTCGTTATTTATCTTCACAAGAGCCTTGTTGCCGTTTATGCTGAGAATCTTGCCAGGAGTGGTTATACACATAATGATAGCTTCTATCCGTTAGTTTTTATTTCTTCAATTACGAGATAATCACACAGTTATTGCCACAGCATGCCTATAGAAGCCAGCGCGATTATACCCAAAACGGAAATTATTCCGCCAGCTAGCGCGATATCCTTTGTACTCACGTATTTCGTGCCGTAGGCTATCGCAGTCGGCGGCGTGCCTACCGGAAATATGAAATCCATTGAGACGCCGAGAGCCGCGATCATCACAGCGTTCGTGGCATTAGCCCCAAATGACGATGCTAGTGCTACCACTATCGGCAGGTAAACAGATGCCGCAGTTGTATTGCTTATGAACATTGTAAGCATTACGCCGAACAGCCCGAGCAGCAGGAACAGGCTAAACACGCCCTGCCCGCCTGTCGCGCCCGATATCAGCGTTGCAAAGAACTGGTCAAGATTTGTTGCGTGTATGCCGTAGCCGACCGCAAGGCCGCCCCCGAGCAGTATTAGTGTTGCCCAGTCTACTTTCGCGAAATCGTCCGTGTTCAGAATGCTCGTGAAATAATACAGAATTATTGGTATAAGCGAGACGGTGCCGTTTGCTATTCCGTGTACGCTCTCGGTCACCCACAGCGCGATTGTCAGCGCAAATATTGCAACGACTTTTTTCTGTTCCCGCGTCATGCCGCCGGTTTTCTTGATTACTTTTATTTCTTTTTTCTCCGGCCTGAATAACGTTATCAGCACAAGCCATCCGATGAGCATCATCACAACCATGAAAGGAAACCCGCGGTAGAACCACTCGTAAAAACCGAATTGTACACCACTGTCGTGAAGGAATTTCGCGGCGATGACGTTCGGCGTGCTGCCTATAATCGTGCCCATGCCGCCTATGGTGGCCCCGTATCCGACGGCAAGCACGGCGGCTTTTCCGAAGTTGCTCCCGAATTTGAGTTTGTTTTTGTACAGCACGACGAGCGCGATCGGCATTATTATCGCCGCGGTCGCAGAGTTGCTTATCCACATCGATATGAAAGTCGCAGTGCCCATCAGCGCAAGTATGATCATCTTCGGGCTGCTGCCCGCTTTGCCTATGATTTTGTACGCGATGTACTCGTCGAGCCCGTGCTTGTTTATGGCTACGGCAATGACGAACCCGCCCAGAAGAAGCACTATTACCTGGTCAAAGAACTGCGCAAATACGTCCTTGGCATTCAGCCCGACGACCTGTATCATAAGCAGAGCCGCGAGTATTGCCGTTGCGTGCAGCGGGGCAGCCTCGCTTATCCACAAAGCGGCTACAAGCACAAGCACGGCGAACATGACATGCATCTGGCCTGTCATGCCAAGAGGCATGATGTATGCTATGATTGCTATAAAAATAGAAGTCAGTATCCTGCCGAGCCTTACGCCTCCCATTGGATAAAGTTTGCTGCTAGATGATATTTATACGTAATTTGCACGTAAGGCAGTAAGAAAGAATGGAATTAAATAAAAAATTACTCAAAATCAAGCTTTATTCCACCGATCCAGCCCGCAATTGCATTGTATACGACTGCTCCGATAGCGCCGACAACAAATCCCACTACACCGTACATTATAGGCAGGATGACTATCGATATTGCCCCGTACGGGAATCCCATCATTGACGAGAACGCAGTCATTCCGATGCCGACAATAAAGCCGAATATGGCGAGTATGACGGCCTCGACCTTTGCAGCAGACAGCGGGTCAATCCTCTTCAGGACGACTGTTCCTTTTTCTTTCTTTGCTACGTTTCTAATGTTTTTTCTTGGCATGATTTACACCTTTATCGCGTATTTACCCGGCGCAGTGATGCCGAGTTTTTTAGCGATTTCCGAGTCGACGTCGAATATCTCGATTACGCCCTGAAAACTGGTAGTAATATTACTCGTCTTGCACACCGGACACGTAGTCCCTTTCAATATTCTCTTACACTGTTTGCATGCTCGTTTTACCATTTCAACGCATCTCCGAAATATGAACCGGCATATCTGCCGCCTCTGAAATAACATCTATTATGTAAGCAAGCATAGCTCTGTCAGGATGGGGTTCGACTGTCATTTTTACCGCGTCTAACCCATTACCAAACATTGGATCCAGTTTCGCATCGTAATATGTCTTGGCCCCGCCGTTAATACTTACAAAACAAAGTTTTCCTTCGCGCCCATCCGTCCAAAGCGGCCAACTATGCTGTGTTAGATCCAAAAGATATTCTGCCATTTATCATCACTTTTTCCTTTTCTTATCGCGTTCAATCCAGTCCATAGCGCCAAGTGAAGGCTGTCTCATCGTGAGAGAGACTTTGCTGCGGCCCTTGCCTAAAGACACCCCAACCACGCGTGCGCGTATCAAATCGCCTTCCTTTAGCCTTATTCCTGTTTTCTTTCCCGTGAATATGGAATTCTTCGGGTCGTACGATATCTTGTCGTCCATTATCTGGCTGACGTGGACCAGTGCATCCACAGGTCCTATCCTTGTGAACGCGCCGAATTCCGTGATATCGACAACCTCGCCGACAACTATCTCGTTTACCTCGGGCTTGTATGTAAGCACGTTAAATTCGACAGGATAATATATCGCGCCGTCTTCCGGTATGATCTTGCCGTCGCCGATACTCATGACTTCGGTGATGACGAGAAATACGCCTATGTCTGCGTTTGTTTTGCCCTCGACCTGCTCCTGCAGGCTTTGCTTGACCGCATCATCAAGGTCGAGATCGAACTTAGTGGGCAATACTCTTACTTCATCCGTCACATGTAGTATCTTGAACATTTTTTTCACCTAGATTGTTATTTGTTCCCCTGTTTAGAATTGTAAATTTTAAACGCGAAAAACAAGTTCTCCGTTGCTGAGCCTCGGAGTGCAGAACACATCCACAGACTCTGGAGAACATTTCCTAATTGAAACCAAGAGTTTAAAAGCTTATTTTACACGTGCAGCGCGAATGCGACAAGGAACGGTGCAATAAGAATCGCCAGCGTGTTCATGACTTTTATCAGCGAGTTTATCGACGGACCGGACGTGTCCTTGCACGGATCGCCTACCGTGTCGCCGATAACGGCTGCTTTGTGCGCGTCGCTGCCCTTGCCGCCCAGCTGACCAGATTCTATGTATTTCTTCGCGTTGTCCCACGCGCCGCCTGCGTTCGATAATGTTATTGCAAGCATCAAGCCAGATACGATAGAGCCCGCAAGCATGCCCGCAAGCGCCGCCGGACCAAGAAGCAATCCGACCGCCACAGGAGCAATGACAGCAAGAAGCGCCGGAGCGATCAGCTC
>Ga0209542_10016915_pt1 | contig 12025 bp, 14 predicted proteins | sample RifCSPhighO2_01_FD_184028 | JGI IMG/M metagenome (GOLD analysis project Ga0209542, IMG submission 184028) | Soil microbial communities from Rifle, Colorado - Rifle CSP2_plank highO2_0.1 (SPAdes) (version 2) | ecosystem: Environmental > Terrestrial > Deep subsurface > Rock core/Sediment ...
AGGAAATTTTTTGGTTTTTGCACACGCGAGTCCGCGAGCGTGTCCGAGGCGCGCATCATTGGTCGTCAGGGTTCAATTCAAAATACATTCGAACTTCGTTCAATACACACCGCAAGACACGATTATCGGCTCCGACATGGAAGATGAAACTACTTTTGTCTGATAAATAGCAGATGATCCAAGTCCGCTTTAATCATTTGGATTTTGCTCGAAATAGTTTCAAACTTTGTCCAACAAACACCGCCAAGTTGTACTTAAAGAACCCCCATCGCAACTAGTAAAAGACTGGACATGATTTGCCAGACCAAAAACCAAAGCAGAACAAAAAAATAACTTAAATAAGTGGCGCTACTCTATATTAACTTTCTGCTTAATTCTTGTGATGTTTTTTCTTTTTTCTAAAAAGAAAGTTGAAAACAGCGCTATCCTTTATTTCTTCAACCACATCCTTTGTTGTATCGCCAATTTTATCTATATCTTTTTCCATCCTATCTAAAATTCTGTTAAAAGTATTAGTTGCGCGGATAAGATAAAATAAAAATATAGCACCCAGTACTCCTAAAATAATGAAACCGATTGAAGAAATAAAAAAGAAAATTTGTGATTGTAAAAGCTGGTTCATGGGTATATGATAGCACAATATGGAACTTCACGACAAACTTGAAATAAAATTCCGCCTAGATAAAAAACAAAAAAGAGCCCTCAATAAGCTCAAACTTTTCTCTGTGGCAGACTTGCTCTTTCACTTCCCTGTCCGTTATAGCGACATTAGTCAAGTGAAAAATATTGCAGATTTGATTCCCGGAGAGCTATCAACAATTTACGGGAAGGTGTCAAAATTAAAAACCAAAAAAGGTTTCCGTTCAAGAATTCCGATGGCAGAAGGTGAAATAGAAGATTTTTCTGGGAAAATAAAAATAACTTGGTTTAATCAGGCATATTTAGCCAAAATGATAAAAGAAGGAGAAAACGTAAAATTAACAGGCAAAGTGACAAAAGGAAAAAGAGGAATTTATTTAGCCAATCCGGAATTTGAGAAAATACCGAATATGCCTATAGATTCAAACTATAGCTTATTTGGAAAAGATGGTGTATTAAACACGGGATTCTCATATCCAATTTATGCGGAAACTCGTGGCATTACATCAAAATGGTTTTATCATACGATTGAAAAAATATTGAAAGAGCGTACACTCAACAGCTTAGAAGATTATATTCCATCTGATATTTTAAAAAAATATCACTTGCCAACTTTAAAGACCGCGCTCGTATGGATACACAAACCGAAAAATAAAAATGACGCGGAATCAGCTCGCAAACGCTTCGCCTTTGAGGAAGTTTTTTGTATTCAACTGGAACTCCAGCATGATAAATTTGAATACAGAAAAAATAAGTCCTTTCAGATAAAACCAAAGAAAGAAGAGGTAGAAGAATTCTTACAAAGATTCCCTTTTGAAGCCACTAATTCTCAAAAAAAATCTATAGAAACTATATTGGGAGATATAGAAAAAACTTTTCCAATGTCACGGTTATTGGAGGGCGACGTCGGCTCCGGTAAAACTGCTGTAGCAGCTACTGCTTCATACGCAACTGTAAAACAGAGACCAAATGGCCAAAGCTTTGGCAATCTGCAAGTGGCTTATATGGCTCCGACTGAAATATTAGTTACACAACACTTTGAATCTTTCATAGAATATTTTAAGCACTTGCCAATTAACATAGGACTAATTACAGGAAGCGGTTGTCGGAAATTTCCTTCTAAATTAAATCCAAGTGGTTGGACGACAATTTCTCGCGCCCAGCTTCTTAAATGGACAGCAAATGGAGAGATACCCATTCTTATAGGCACACACTCCTTGATTCAAAAAACTGTAAAATTTAAAAATTTAGCATTGGTTGTGATTGATGAACAGCATCGGTTCGGCACGGCGCAAAGAAGAAAATTGGTTAGAAAGGATAACATTGCCCCGCATTTGCTTTCCATGACGGCCACCCCCATACCCCGCACACTTGCGCTCACCATATATGGCGACCTAGACCTTTCTCTTCTTGATGAAATGCCCGCCGGAAGAAAACAAATAATCACAGAAATTATTACACCAAATAAACGTGCTAAAATTTACGAACAAATAAGAGCTGAATTAAAAAACGGCAGACAACTTTATGTAATATGTCCAAGAATATTTGAGCCAGATCCAGAAAAAGAATTGGCGCTCAATGTGAAGTCTGCAGTAGAAGAAGCAAAAAGATTAAAAAAGGAAGTTTTCAGAGAATATGAAATAGGTGTGCTCCACAGCAAGATGAGTAAAGAAAAGAAAGAAGAAGTTATGCAGGAATTCGTGTCGGGCAACATACAAATTTTGTGCGCCACTTCTGTAGTGGAAGTTGGAGTAAATGTTCCTAATGCTACGATTATAATAATAGAGGGCGCAGAGCGTTTTGGCTTGGCGCAACTGCATCAACTTCGTGGACGCGTAATTAGAAGTACACATCAGGCTTATTGTTTCATCTTTGCCGAAGCGAAACGCGAAAAAACAATTTCACGATTAAAAGCATTAAAAACTGCAAAAAATGGTTTTGAACTGGCAGAATTAGATTTAACTCTTCGGGGAGCTGGTGAACTTAGCGGCACAAAGCAATGGGGCATCACTGACCTCGGCATGGAAGCCATAAAAAATATTAAAATGGTAGAAGCTGCTCGCACCGAAGCCATTCGTTTAATAGAAGAAGACCCTGAACTTGCGAAATATCCACTACTCAAACAAAAAGTCCACCAGAAGGTAGGTGAATTTCATTTTGAGTAGTTGTGTATCCGTCATCTTGAATTGGTGCGCGTGCCACGACTCGAACGTGGGACCCTCTAGGTATAAGCTAGATGCTCTAACCAACTGAGCTACACGCGCATATTTTTAATACTACAAAATTAAGCAGATTTTCGCAAAGATATAATTGCTTTTTTGATTGTGTCATACATAACCGGAAGTTCCAAATAATCTATAGATACAGCTATCCAAGAAAGCCATACGGGTATTATTATAGCCGCCGTGCCTGCAAATTGCGCATAAATAATTTCATCTGTGATCCAAAATAAATGAAGCCATTGTGAATTTATGAGAATTAGAAAGAAAAGACTTCTCCATTCTAATCCTTTCCTCTTCCGATATTGATGTACATATAAAATAGAGCTAGTTATGATAGCAGGTATTTCAGTGTAATCAACCAATGCGATAATAGTATTCCATAACTCGCTTGGATTCCAAAAAGAATGCCCAAATGCTTTTAAAAATACAACATTAGTAGTCAGCCAATACAAATGCACAATTTGCAATAAAAAAAGTAGAGCTGTAAAAGGTGCGATGACTCTATAATTCTTCTCGTACCATGCCCAAAAAAATTTTAACATTAAATTTAAACTGTAGCAGGAGTTACAATAAGTTCTTTTTTCTTTAGGACTATCCCGTGCGCAGTCAGTATTTTTTCGTATTCTTCTTGTTCTAAAGTCTCCACTTCGATGAGCTTATGGGCAATAGCATCAAATGCCTTTTTATGTTCAGTTAGCACAATTTGCGCTGATTTAATTCCATCACTTATTATTCTTGAAACTTCAGCATCAACTTTCGTAGAAACAGCTTCAGAATATTCTTTTTCTGTAGCTTCGCCGTATTGCGGTCTGCCACCCGCACCCACAAGCGCAATAGGGCCAATGACATCAGACATTCCCCAACGTGTGACCATTGCCCTAGCCAAATTTGTCGCTACTTGTAAATCAGAAGAGGGGCCAGTTGTAATATCCCCAAAAATCATTTGTTCTGCTACATACCCCCCAAGAGACATAGCAATGTCATCAATAAATTCTTTTTTAGATTGCAGACGTCTCTCCTCTAAAGGCAATTTCAAAGTATAACCTCCAGCATTTCCACGTGCAATAATTGAAACTTTATGCACTGGGTCAGCATAAGGCAGCACGGAAGAAACGAGAGCATGGCCCGCCTCATGATATGCAGTAATTTCTTTTTCTTTCTTGGACAGCAAATGACTTTTACGCTCAGGTCCAAGCATCACTTTTTCAATCGCCCGAATTAAGTCAAATTGGAAAACTTTTTTTCTATTTTCACGAGCCGCAAGTATCGCGCCTTCGTTCATGAGTGAATATAAATCAGCGCCTGAGAACCCCGGAGTACGTTCAGCAATTAATTTTAAATTAATATCTTCGGCGAGAGGTTTTTTGACCGCATGAATTTTTAATATTTCTTCACGGTCAGCACGATCAGGCAAATCCAGAAGCACTTTTCTGTCAAAACGTCCAGGACGAATGAGTGCCGGGTCAAGTACATCTGGTCTGTTGGTCGCCGCCATCACTATTACCTTATCATTTGGCTCAAAACCGTCCATCTCCACTAGTATTTGATTGAGCGTCTGCTCGCGCTCATCGTTGCCCCCGCCAAAACCGCCTCCGCGGGTGCGCCCGATCGCATCTATCTCATCCACGAATATTATCGCAGGCGCCGCCTTTTTCGCCATTTTGAAAAGATCTCGCACACGCGAAGCGCCGACACCCACAAACATTTCCACAAATTCACTTCCAGATAAATGGAAAAATGGTACACCTGCTTCCCCTGCCACGGCTCTGGCAAGTAAAGTTTTTCCCGTGCCCGGAGCTCCAGTCAAAATCACACCTTTCGGAATCCTCGCTCCAATGTCTAAAAATTTCTTTGGACTTTTCAAAAAATCCACAATTTCTTTTAATTCTTCTTTTGCTTCTTTGCACCCAGCCACGTCTTTGAAAGTTACTCTATTATTTTTATCATTCGGGTCTGTTATGCGCGCTTTGGACTGACCAAAGGAAAGCGCCTGCATACCGGCACCTTTCATTTGTCGTGATAAATACCAAAAGAAAAGTAGAATAAAAACTATTGGCAATAAAAATGGAAGAATATTTAAAAGTACAAACATAAATCCACTTTCATCTTTTATTTCTATCTCTGCTTTCCCGAGTGCTTCACTCGTAACGCCATAATTAAAAAGTGTCTGAGATAAAGATGAGCCGGATTCTTTTTTTGATTTTTTAACCTCATCATTTTGATAAGTAATCGTAAGTTTCTCTCCTTCAACTAAAATCTTTTTTACTTCTCCGATTGAGACGCTTTTAGCCAAATCTGAAATCGGAATCTCGGGAATAGTTTGAGTACTATCAGATACCGCTAAATAAACTCCCGTGATAAGCATAAAGATAAGTATTGCTCCAGCAATACTGCCAGGAAAATTCCCTTCCTTCTTTCCTTTTTTGCCTTTATTGTTAGATATATTCTGATCTGCTTTTTTATTAAAAAAATTAAAATCCATTTAAAGATGGTAACATAAAAAATATAAAAAACCAAATTAAATTTATCTCTATTCTTTGACTATTTGGGTTGTAGTTCCTTTTTTCTTAAAAAAAGCGCTTTGATTTTATCAATTATATTTTGCATACGTTCAACCTTAAATTTGGCAACAGCAAAGTTGCTTGCAGAAAAAATAATAGACTTAGGAACAAGACCCTCAGGTTTTTGTTGGAATTCAACTTTATCTCCTACGGAAGAAAAAGGATTATTATCTAACTCCTCGAATTCTTGTCTTAAAACTTCTAAAGCGGACTCGATTTCTGGTAGAGAAAGATTTTTTATATTTTCTCCTGGAGAAGATGATTTTGATTCTATACCCATAATGCCTTAATTGTTATCTACCTAAAACTTAAAGTCAAGTTAAATTTTGTGGAGATGGGGGGAAATGAGCCCCCGTGCAGAAGGTTTTTGCCAAGAAGTCTACATACATAGCTCGCTTTTTTGTTTAAATTAAAAAATTCTTAAACGAGCCAAATATTTTTTAATCGAGCTCCTTTGTTTTGGTAGAAAGTCGGAACGGTCTTTCCCCTATCCCGATAATATTGTGCCTGCCCTTATATATCGGAAGTCTATAAGAGAGACATCAGTTACGCCGAAGCGGAAACTGAAGCGAAAGCAAAGTCATTCATACTGAAGTATGGAGAGACTGCTGCCTTCACTTTGGAAGCTAATTTTGCAATTAAGCTATTGGACAAATTTTTACGAGATTATGTCCATGCTCGGTATGCATCAATAACAAAAGTCCTACTGTCTATGCCTTGCATCCCCATGTTTTGTTTTCAAAGTTTACTATTCTTTACCTCTTACTTGGCGTCTGATCTCTCGATCAGTGTCACGTTTCTTCAAAGTCTCGCGCTTATCAAATTTTTTCTTACCTTTAACCAAAGCAATTTCCAATTTGATTTTTCTATTTTTATTATACACTGAAATTGGCACAATTGTCAAACTTTTATTTTTCTCACTCCCCGCGAGCTCCGCTATTTCCTTTTTAGTGAGTAAAAGTTTTCTATTGCGAAGTGGGTCATAATCTTTCGGCGAATTTTTTGCTTGGTACGGCGGAACACTAGAATTTATCAAATACGCTTCCCCTCCGCGGACAATGACAAATGCCCCTTCGAGCGACATTTGACCACCTCGCACAGACTTCACTTCCGTACCCAAAAGCTCAATACCCACTTCGTATTTTTCCAAAATTTCATAATTAAATCTCGCTTTTCTATTTTCCACATAATGAGACATATTCCTATATTATCATAATGTTGACTTTAAGACTCTAATACGCTACTATCTTGTAGTCAAAGGTATTTTTGGCACTATTTACACCAATTGCGTGAAAGAATAAACAACCAAATACGGGCAACTGAACTTCGGGTTTTAGACAGTGAAAATAAAAATCTCGGTGTTTTAAGCATAAGAGATGCACTGGAAATGGCACAAGGAAGAGGTTTAGACCTGATTGAGATAGGTCCGAATGCAACCCCTCCACTTGCAAAAATAATGGACTTCGGTAAATACCAATACGAAGCCAATAAAAAATTAAAGAAAGTGAAAGCCGGCGCAAATAGAACAGAGACAAAAGGAATTCAGATAAAGATAGGCACCGGGGATCATGATTTGGAATTAAAAGCAAAAACCGCTTCCAAGTGGATAAAAGAAGGACATAGAGTCAAAGTGGAACTCTTCCTTGCCGGGCGCGCAAAATATATGGATGAAAAATTTTTAAGAGAACGTTTAGACAGAGTATTGCATTTGGTTACTGAGGATTACAAAATATCCGATGCATATAAAAAAGGGCCAAAAGGTTTAACGACAACAATAGAAAAGAAATAGTACAAAAAACATCATAAGTATGAAAACAAATAAATCATTTTCTAAAAGATTGAAAGTCACAAAAAGCGGAAAAATACTTTCTCGTAAGCCTGGCTTTAATCATTTCAATGCAAAGCAATCACGCAACACACAGCTCGCCGGAAAGAGGGGTCAAAATTTTATTATTAAAAATAAACCAAAGTCTCATTTGATGCCTTGGAGCTAAATATTTTATAAACTTTTAACTAGACAATATGACAAGAGTAAAAAAGGGAGTACATGCATTAAAAAGACGTAGAAGTATCTTGAAACAGACAAAGGGATTTCGTCATGGACGAAGTACGAAAGAACGTCAGGCGAAAGAAGCGATCTTGCACGCTGGAAATTACTCTTTTGCTCACAGAAAAGACAAAAAATCGCACAATAGAAAACTTTGGAATATAAAAATAAACGCTGGCGCAAGAGAACTGGGCACAACCTATTCAAAGCTGATCAATGCACTCAATAAGAAAAAAGTATTACTTGATCGCAAAATCCTCGCGGATCTCGCCGAGCATCATCCCTCAACTTTTGCTAAAGTTATAGAAACCATAAAATAAATTAAAAATCCCCTATATGGGATTTTTAATTTATATCTGAAATAGAATCTTTTGAGGTTTTATACTCAGATATTTTGTCTTTTTTAACAAGAGCAATAACATCTTGTAAAAGTTTCTTAGGGTCAGGTCCGACAACAATCTTTGTATTGAGACGATGACTTTTTGCTGTAATATCTTCAAGTTGTGCTCCCATTTCCCACGGACCTTCAAAAACACCAATTGGTTTATTGTCTTCAAAGGCAATAGTAAATTCATGAATAGTTCCAATACGTCCACAACCACAAATAACTGCATCAGCGGAGCGGGTAAGTAATATATCGCGACCAGCATAACCAAAACCGGTGTATATAATCAAATCCATATAATCCAGTGGAAGCTTGTAAACCTCAACATGCTCGCGTTCGGAGGCTGCAGGAGACATTCCAATAGATATTCCACCGAGTTCCTTCACTCCCATAGCAACCCACAGCGGAAATCCAGTCGTGGCCCCAGTCACCAGTACTGCTCCTTGCCGAGCAATTTCACGTCCCAGTTCTTTCGCTTTATCAAGTGCACCTACTCCACAATGACCAGTCTCGGCGGCACCCGAAACGCAAATTTTTATTTGATTATGTCCGTGCTTGTTTTGAGAATTAAAAAAAGAATCCATCCCGTACGAAGTAGGAAATATTTAGATTTCCGTAGTTAATTTACTAATAACGACTATAAAACTATCTTAGTATAACATATTGAGTGACTTTAATTAACTAAGGAACTTCGTACGGGATTAGCAATCCAATGTTACACTGCTTCCCTGCTCCGGCGTATAAGCTTCAATACCCAAATTATCTCGAAGCTTCTGCGCTAAAAACATTGCTGACTTCGGTTCACCCATAACTACAAAAAGTTTCTTGAGTGTGTCTTGCGTATCTTCAACAAAAGCAAGTAACCCATCTGAATCTTTATGCCCTGAATATCCTGTAATTGTCACAATGTGCGATCGAACTACCACATCTTCACCCGTTATGCGCACAGTTTTTACACCTTCCTGAATCAAGCGCCCAGGACTACCTACAGCCTGATATCCAGTAAGTAGAAGAGTATTATTCGAGTCTGGTAAATAATGTCTTTCGTGGTGCACTATGCGTCCGCCAGTGGACATACCGCTCCCAGCAATAACTATTTTCGGATTAGGCACATTAGTAATCATTTTTGATTCTTCTGATTTAAGAGTGCTATGAAGCCCTGGAAAATCAAATAAATATTTATCGTGGGACATTGCTTTTTGCGCGTCCGTATTCAAATAGTTTTTAAATTGTTTAAAAACTTCAGTTAAACGAATAGCAAGCGGTGAATCAAGGAATATGGGCATCACAGGTATACGATTATTTTCCACCAGCGCATTTAGCTCAAAGAGAAGTTCCTGAGAACGTTCTAGTGAAAAAGTTGGTATGATAAGAGTTCCACGCCTTTTATAATTATCTTCAATTGTTTCCTCTAGAAACTTCCTGCGATCCTCTCTGGATTCATGATTTCTATCACCATAAACAGACTCCATTATTAAATAATCTATACCAGTAACTTTTTCAGTATCGGGAAGAAGGGGCGATGGAGAATTACCTAAGTCTCCTGTGAAAAGAATCTTTTTCCCATTGTAAACAAATAAAACCATAGCTGAACCCAATATATGCCCAGCATTTAAAAATGAAACCTCCAAGTTTTCGGTAATTTTTATTTTTTGATGATATTCGAATCCCTGCCAAAGTGAAAGAGCTAATTTTATATTTTCGGTAGTGTATATTTCATCCAAGCGAAGCTCTGTATTTTTAGATAATATCCCTGCGGTATCTTCAAGCATTGGAAGAGCAAGAGCACGAGTAGGTTCTGTAGAATAAATTTTCCCACGGAAACTTTCACTTATAAGTTTTGGAATCCGACCTAGATGGTCAACATGCGCATGAGTAACAAAGAGAATATCTATTTGTTTTGAATCATAAGGAAAAGGATCCCAATTTATATCGTCTGCTACTTTAGTTCCCTGAATAAGTCCACAATCAACCAAAATTTTCTTCCCATCTATCTCTAAAAGAAAATTAGATCCTGTTACAGAACCAGTTCCTCCGCAAAATGTTATTTTGGCTGTTTTCTCCATGTATTTAAGGACGGTCCTTAAAAGTTTCCACGGGGACCGTCCTTTGATTGTAACATAATTCTTTTAAAGAAATATAAAGTAGCGAAAGCGCCACCAGATAAATCAAAAAAGGTGTCAGAAATAGTATCTAAAATATTGAAAGGATTTTGAGCGATAACATCATTCACAGCAATTTCAAACACCTCCCATCCAACCCCAATAAAGAGTACAAAAATTAATATTTCTGAAATTAACTTAAAAGATATATTTTGAGGGAAGAAAATATAAAAATAAATAAGCCCAACCCAAAATCCACCGAGAAAATGCATGAACATATCAAAATACCAAATAGAAGAATACCAGTAGAACTTATTTGCGAGAAAATTAATTACAAGAATAAAAAAGATGAGATATATCAGGCGTTTTACAAGTTTTTTTCTGTCCATTCGGCAATTATACCCCAAAATAACTTTTTTGATAAGAAAAAATCCGCCCAAAACAAACAAGTGGCGAATTGCTTCTTAGGACTATTTCTGATGTATTACCATAGCTCAAAGCTAGGTGGGTGAGAGACGCATAGAGCCAAGGCTCTGCACGATCGACTCTCCCATAAATTAGTGTTCTAGGTAATAATCGGAAATAACCCTACTAAAAGTATAGCAAGACCTTAAAGAAAAGCAACTAGACAAGAATAGTTTTTTGTTTCTGAATTAGATTGAGTAAAAAGTTGTTATAAATTGAAGTGTTTTTGAATAGTAGAAGCAATTTCTTCAGGAGAAATATTTGTAGTATCTATCTTTAGGTAAAATTTAGGATAAAAAAACGGATCCGGACTCGTAAAATTAAGAGTCTTCTCTAAATTAAGAACTCGATCCCGATTAGGTGCATATTTTTTCTCTACATTACGCATAGGATCGTTTGCACGCAGAGCGCGAACAGAAAGTGGAGCAACTAACTCCACAAAAATTACCTGGCCACCATCTGATTCATAAATATTTTTATAAAAATCTATATTTGTTTTTCCTTTTTCTTTTGCAAAATTCCATACATAAGTAAATATGAGATTCATTCCAACTAGAGCGGCTTCCTTGATTATATTTTCTCGAATAATACGACTTAATTTATCTTCAGAAGAAGTCCCCACTCCAAATAAATGCATAACACTATCCATAGCCATATGATTATGAAAAAGTTTAAAGTCTGACTTTGATTCTATTATCTTCCCTACCGTGGTTTTTCCCACAGCTGGAGGACCAAAAATTATAAGAAGTTTTTTATTTTCATGCATAAAATTATTTCACTCTTAATTTTTTATAAATCTCGGATAACATAATATCATATTTACCACCAACGACATGATCCCTTTTTGCGACACCAAGGGTTTCTAAAAATAAAAACAGTTCGTCTTGAATTTTTTTCCTGTGTTCCGGATTTTCATCTTTAATAATTTTTTCTGCCTCGATAAACTCTCCTAAATCTTTCACATTATCCAAAACAATTTCCATATCCTTAAAACTAGTTTTAATTCTTTTTTTATCAACTACAACCGTCTCTTTCAATTTTAGAAGTTTGAGTATTTCAATCATTTTTTCTCCTTCTGATATTTCCATTTCTCGTTCAATAGAATCTGTCCTGTTCCCTTGTGAGATTTTTAAAGTAAAAAAATAAATACTCCCCTGTTTTCGCACTCGGAGCACCGGCGTACCAAGTGGCGGAGGAAAAGGAATTCCATCAGGAATAAAAATGTGATCAACTTGATGAAGTTCTTTCCCGAATCTGCAACCCAAACCTTTCAGTTTTTCCATAACAGCCTTTCTATCTTTCAGATGGGCTTTTACTTCTACTTCGTACATAAATATTTGATCGAGAGTTTTTATTTCTTGCCTTGAGTAAACTTCTCGTGCACAGTTGTGTAGTCAAAAAGCTCATTTTCGGAGAACCAGTGGGAAATTTCGGCTTTGGCTTCTTCTGAAAATGAGCTTGCATGTAATATGTTCGGTATTCCGATATTGTGCGCATCCGCGTGTGCAAAACTCATATGAGAGTAGTCGCCACGAATTGTCCCAGGCAATGCAGATTTAGGCTCGGTAGTACCCACCATTTTGCGAACCACATCAACAACTTCT
>Ga0209542_10016916_pt1 | contig 12025 bp, 12 predicted proteins | sample RifCSPhighO2_01_FD_184028 | JGI IMG/M metagenome (GOLD analysis project Ga0209542, IMG submission 184028) | Soil microbial communities from Rifle, Colorado - Rifle CSP2_plank highO2_0.1 (SPAdes) (version 2) | ecosystem: Environmental > Terrestrial > Deep subsurface > Rock core/Sediment ...
GTTATTTCACATAATGTTTTTTCTTTATTTTTGTTACTTCTTCTTCTTCAAGTCCCATTTTTTTTGACTTTCCGGCTTCCGCAAGTTTTTTTAATTCTTTCTCGGTTGTTTCATTAAGCTCCATTACTCTTTTTTCAAGATAATCTTTTTCATTTTTTTCCGGACTGTCTAAAACTTCATCCATCAGCGCGTTTAGAATAAGTCCCACTTTAATGCTTTGGGGCAGTCTGGTCAATTCTTTTATTTTATCCCCGTCTATTTTTAGCATTTTCGCGGATATGGGGTCGCGCTGTAACTTTTCAACCAAAAATCTAAAGTGTCGTAATTTGTATGGTTCTGCTTTGGGAACACCCGAACCTATGCGGTCGCAAATTCTTACTCTTATTAAATCTTCCATATCCTCTGGACCTACTTGTCGTATCAATCTGCGTACTGACGATTCAGAAACCTCGTCAACGTTGTAATAAAAAAGATGGTATCGCACAAGCTTTGCCACTTTTTCTATAAACTCCGTTGAATATTTTAATCTGGATAAAATTTTAAGCGACATTTTTGCTCCAATTATTTCGTGTCCGTAAAAAGTTGAGTCGGGGCCGTCTCCATGTTTTGAACGTGGTTTCCCCACATCGTGAAACGGATATTCTTACAACCAACGTCCATTTTTCTTTTGCGGCATGGTCCAACGCGTTTAAATTGTGTTCCCAGACAGTATAGATATGGTGTTTGTTTTGACCTACATCCCACCCTTCAACAAGCTCAGGGAGAAAAATATCAAGAATTTTAAACTCGCGGAGCGTGTTTAATCCGTTGCTTGGTTTTTCTGACATAATCATTTTAGAAAACTCGTCACGAATTCTTTCGTGGGCTATAAATTTTAACAAGTTTGATTTTTTTTCGAGCGCTTTTTGAGTTGTGTCTTCAATTTGAAAATTTAGTTCCGAAGCAAGGCGCACCGCTCGCATTATGCGCAGGGCATCTTCTTCAAAACGATCTTCTGCCATACCCACAGCATGGATTAATTTTTTTTCTAAATCTTTTTGACCGTTTAAGGGGTCAATTATTTTAAAATCCGAGTCCATTGCGATTGCGTTTACCGTAAAATCTCTGCGCGCGAGATCGTCTTCAAGTTTGTTCGCGAATTTTATTTCGTCCGGATGCCGTTTGTCTGAATATTTTCCTTCAATTCTAAACGGAGTTATTTCAATCGCTCGCACTCTAGGATCATCAGAGCCTGTTACCACGCTTACTGTGCCGAATTTGTTTTCGTAAAAACTGTTTGGAAAAAGTTCCTGAATTTTTTCCGGAGTTGCGTTTGTGGTTATATCCCAGTCTTTTGGTTCAGTTTTTAAAATTAAATCCCGTACGCATCCACCCACAAGATATGCTTCAAAACCCGCGTCGTTTAAAATAGTAAGCGCGGCTCGTATTTCTTTTGGTATATTGAATTGTTTGGTCATAATCTATTTATATTAAATTTTTTTGTGCTCTCGCCCCGATTCGAACGGGGAATAACTGGTTCGAAGCCAGTCGTGATATCCATTTCACCACGAGAGCTTAATAGAGCTAAATATATCAGAACTTTTAACACTTGACAAATGCTCTAAAAAGAAGTACTGTTAAAAACAGGAAAAAGGAGAAAAAAACGATGAACAAAAAAATTATTCTGACCAAAAGGTCAGAGGACTTTATGGCTCACATTGAGGGTCACTCCGAAATTTGGGATTGTGGTCCAAGTCCAGATGCGGCGATCGGGTCTCTGATCCGTTCGCATCGCGAAGTTTTTGGGATTGATGTGTGGTGGGAGGTGGACGACGTTCAGACAAAGATGTTTTTGAATGATCCGGATGCCGTTCACAAGGCGTATTGAAACCCCCTCCCCCAACCCCCCTCCTCCTTACTAAGGAGAGAGGGGGTTTCAGTTTCTTTTTCTCCCATGAAACTGGCGATGCACTTCGCGCAATTGTTTGTCCGTAAAATGCGTGTAGATTTGTGTTGTTGAAATATTCGCGTGTCCCAAAAGAGCTTGTACCGAACGCAAGTCCGCACCATTTTGCAAAAGGTCAGTGGCAAAACAGTGTCGTAAAATATGTGGAGTTATTTTTTTGGCAATGCCGGCTTTAATGGCGTATTTTTTTATCATTCGCTGGATCCATCGCGGATTTACAGGGAAAAGCAAATCAGTTACGTTTTGCGCATCTTTTTCCAAGTAATTTTTTATTGCAATCTTTGCTCTTTCTGATAAAAATACAACTCTTATTTTTCCGCCTTTTCCGCGCACGGAAAACTCACCATTTTTTATATTTATGGAATCTCTTTTGAGCGAACAGAGTTCTGATACCCTAAGACCAGAAGAAAACAAAGTTTCTAAAATTGCTTTGTCTCTGGGTGGTTCAGGCGCGTTTAACAGTCTTTCAAGTTCCACGGGTTCAATAAGATCAAGTTCGCGTTCTGGGAGTTTTGCCAATTCCAACTTTTCCGCGTCCAGCGACCGGATGTCTTTTTTTGCCAAAAATTTCAAAAAAGACCGCAGAGCTATAATATAGTAGTTTTGTGTTTTTTTGCTTAAGTTTTCTCTATTTAAAGCAAGTCTGTATTTTCGCACAGAGTCTTCTTTAATACTTTCCGCGGAGTTATTTGCGCCCATAAATTCAAAAAATTTATTCAAATAGCGGTTATAATTTTCTATGGTTTTTACACTCCGCCCTTTTTCTATTTCCAGATGTTCAAGAAACTGTTTTTTGAGTTCAACCAAATTCATCATGTTTAAATTATACGATATTTTGCGACACCAAACCCCATCTTGACTTTCCTGTTTTTTAGGAGTATAATTAAAAGTAGTTAGAACTTTGATTCGGAGGTGATTTGTGAGAGTTTTTTTGATATTTTTGATGGTTTTGCCGATGGCTTTCGCGGAATCATCGAGGGTGGTAACTGTAACCGCCCTTATTGACGGAGATGGGGACATGGAACCCGTTGTAAAACATTTCCAGAACGCTTTTTGGAAAACAAAAAACACATTCAAGAGCGAATTTGGAATCGAACTTCAACTTGTGAAGTTTGATATGCGTTCTTGGAAATCTCCGTCAGGAGTTTTTGACGCGGAAACCGAGTTGGCTCGGTTGATTAAAATGCCGAGAAAAACGGACTTGATCATCGCTTTTACGACCAAAAACTTTTTCAGAGATGAAGAAGTTGAAAATGAAGGTGAGATGGTGATGATGAGAAAGGCGCTCGGTGGCCTTGCCATTGTGGGGGGAAATCATGCGATTGTCTTCCTGGGAGAAAAAACCGAGCTCATACTAATCCATGAGCTGGGACACATTTTCGGGGCCAACCACTCTTTAAATTCGCGGTCTGTAATGACCAGCGAAGATATAGAGTCCTCCGCATTTGACAAAAAAAGTTTGGAGGTGATTCTTGGAAATCGCAACCGCGAATTCTGACGACCACTTCTAACTCCCCCTTCTATACAAGGGGGAGAAACTTTGCTAATATATTTATTATGCTTAAACAAAAAACAAAACAAAAAATAGTATCCGCGCACAGGATACATGAAAAAGATACTGGTTCCGCTTCTGTGCAAGTGGCTCTTTTGTCTGAACAAATAGACGTTCTTTCGACGCATTTAAAAAAACACGCGAAAGATAATCACTCACGAAGGGGTCTTTTGAAAATGGTCAGCAAAAGAAAAAAACTTTTGGAATATTTATCCAAAAAGAACGAGACAATTTATAAATCTCTTATTAAAAAACTGGGACTTCGAAAATAGTCCACAGTCCATAGTCCATAGTCCATAGTTTATGACGAATCTTAGGCATAAAAATCAGCGCGTGGCGGTGTTTATTGACGCGCAAAACATGTACCACTCCGCGAGAAGCTTGTTTGGCGGAAGAGTAAATTTTAAAAACGTTCTTCAGAATGCCGTTGGTGGACGACAGCTTATTCGCGCGTTTTCGTATGTTATACGAACAAAAACCGGAGAAGAAAAGGCGTTTTTGGAGGCTTTGGAAAAAGCGGGCATTGAACTTCGCGTAAAAGATTTGCAGGAATTTTACGGGGGCGCGAAAAAAGGAGACTGGGATGTGGGACTTACTGTGGATGCCATTAGAACCTCTGTGATAGTGGATACAATTGTTATTGCTTCAGGCGACGGGGACTTTATTCCTTTGGTTGAGTATTTAAAAAACCAAGGAAGGCGTGTTGAGGTAATGGCTTTTGGTAAATCAACTTCTGGTAAACTCAAAGAAGTCGCGGACGATTTTGTGGACTTGGGAGAAGAACCAGGGAAATATATATTGAAAAAGTAGAGGTAGACAACGACACAATGTTACAGGGTTGTTAATATTTCTAGAAAATGTTAAGTTAAGTCAATAGCCGATTTTAATAATTTGTGGTTTGTGGATAGGTAGTCCTGAGAATAAACGAAGGGCTAAAATCTGCGAATCACTAAAAAAGTATATGATAACAAAAAAATTTACCACGGAAGTGGGAGGCAGAACTTTAACTGCCGAGTTTAACAATTTGGCCGAACACACAAACGGTTCCTGTCTGCTTACATATGGAGGCACTGTTGTGTTTGCCACTGCGGTTATGAGTCCCAACCAAAGAGAGGGGATAGATTTTTTTCCTTTGCTTGTTGATTACGAAGAAAAATTTTACGCGGCAAGGAGAATTTTGGGTTCCCGTTTTGTGCGCAGAGAAGGCAAGGCATCTGATGAAGCCATATTGGTAGCGCGTCTTATAGATCGCGGTATTCGTCCGTTATTTTCTCAAAAAATGCGTAATGATGTGCAGATTGTGGTAATGGCTTTATCCGTGGATGAAGAAAACGACCCGGATTTTCCAGCAATCATTGCCTCGTCTTTGGCTTTGGGAACATCCAATATTCCATGGAATGGTCCGTTGGGGGCTGTGCGGCTTGGAAAAGTTGATGGAAAATTTGTGTCTAACCCAACATACGAAGAAATGGCAAAATCGCAAATGGATATTATGGTTTGTGGTAAGGATGGCAACGTAAACATGATGGAAGCTGGAGCTTACCAAATTTCTGAAAGCGAAATATCAGAAGCTTTGGAGTTTGCGACAAACGAAATTGAAAAAGTTCAGAAATTTCAAGAACAAATTATAAAAGAAGTTGGAAAAACCAAAACAGAAATATCCACACAAGAACTTCCCAAAGAAGCGCTAGAAGAATTTAAAAATAATTTTTTGTCTCAAGTGGAAGAAGCCATTTACATAAAAGAAAAAATGAACAGATATGAAAAATTGAATGCGATTAAAAAAGATTGGATGGATTTAGCGAAAGAAAGTTTTCCAGATGTTCCAAAAAATTTAAACGACTCTCTTTTTGAAGAAGCTATCAACGATATTGTTCACAAAAATGTGATAGAAAAAGAAAAACGGCCAGATGGCAGGGGAATAAAGGAATTGCGCGCTCTTTTTGCAAAAACCAAAACTTTACCCAGAACTCACGGCTCCGGAATATTTTTTCGCGGAGAAACCCATGTTTTATCTGTTGTAACTTTGGGCGCGCCAAGCGACGCCCAACTTATTGAAGGCATGGAAGTCCGAACAAAAAAAAGATTTATGCATCACTACAACTTTCCCGGATTTTCAGTTGGCGAGGTAAAACCAATGAGGGGTCCCGGCAGGCGCGATATTGGGCATGGAGCTTTGGCGGAAAGAGCTCTTAGGGAGGTTATTCCGGATTCCGATAAGTTTCCGTATACCGTGAGAGTTGTTTCGGAAACTCTTTCTTCAAACGGTTCTTCTTCAATGGGCTCGGTTTGCGCTTCAACTTTGGCGTTGATGGATGCTGGAGTACCAATAAAAGCGCCGGTGGCGGGAATTGCAATGGGACTTATGATGAAGGACGAAAAAAATTACAAAGTGCTTACGGATATTCAAGGACCAGAGGATCATCATGGAGATATGGATTTTAAAGTTGCTGGCACCAAAGACGGAATTACCGCAGTACAAATGGATGTAAAAGTAGATGGTGTACCGCTTAAAATTTTGAACGAAGCGTTTTTACAGGCAAAAGAAGCGAGATTGCAAATTTTGGATGTTATTACAAAAGAACTTCCCGCTTCGCGACCAGAACTTAGTGAGTACGCGCCTCGGATAATTTCAATGACAATTGATAAAGATAAAATTCGCGATGTGATAGGTCCGGGAGGCAAGATGATAAATTCAATAATTGAAGAAACCGGTTCGCAGGTGGATATTGAACAAGATGGTTCGGTATTTATAACTGGTCCCAACGAAGAGTCTGCCAAAAAAGCTTATGAAAAAATTCGCGCTTTGACAAAAGAAGCGGAAATCGGAGAAACATTTGTTGGAAAGGTTACAAGATTGTTTCCGTTTGGGGCAATGGTGGAATACGCGCCGGGGAAAGAGGGAATGGTTCACATTTCGGAATTGGCTCCTTTTAGGGTAAACCAAGTTACAGATGTTGTGTCTCCGGGAGATGAAGTGCCGGTGAAAGTTATAGGCAAAGATGATCAAGATAGGATTAATCTTTCAATTAAGGCGGTAAAAAAACTTGAGTTAAAATCTGAAGAAGATAGAAAAGTCGGAGAAGCAGAGGCGCGAAAACAACAAGAAGCGCGAGAAAGGAGAGATAGAGGAAGAGGTGGAAGAAGGTTTTAAATTCAAAAGTTTTAAATATTTAAAAATTTGAATTTATTTAGCCTGCCTGCCGCAGACAGGGATTTGTAATTTGGAATTTTGTTGTATAATTAAGTGATGGATATACTTTTCGGAAACAACTCTTGGGCGATAATTTTAATTGCTTTTTGGTCGTTGCCATGGAAAGGAGTTGCTCTATGGAAAGCCGCGCAAAAGAACGATAAAAAATGGTTTATCGCGCTTTTAATCATAAACACTCTCGCGATTTTGGATATTTTGTATATTTTTGTCTTTAGTAAAAGAAAAAGTTTGGAAAATCTTCCAATGATTCGCGAAGAGAAACTTCCCACAGAGAAACAAGTTTAATAATTAGAATAAAAATTTAATATATCAAGAGAGCAAAGATGTTAAAGGAACTAGCCTGAAGCTTTGCCCGCAACATATTTCTGTCGAGAGATAATGTGCGAATTCTAGCCCGAAAGGGAAAGATAAAGCTTTTCAAAGCCGTCCTTTCTGGGGCGGTTTTGATTTATTATTAACTAATTTTTTTATCCCGTGTCTTATTTTTTAACATCGGAGTCTGTTACAGAAGGGCATCCAGACAAATTGTGCGATCAAATTGCGGACGCAATTCTGGATGAATATTTAAAAGGAGACGCAAATTCTAGAGTTGCGGTTGAAGTGCTGGCATCCTTGGGAATTATTGTGATTGCGGGGGAAGTTACAAGCCGTGCCAAAGTTGACACTCAAAAAATCGCGGAAGAGGTAATTGAACAAATTGGATACAAAGAAAAATACGGAATTTTAACTTCAATTCATTCGCAGTCTCCTGATATCGCGCGCGGAGTTACCCAACAAAAACCGGAGCAAATCGGCGCCGGAGATCAAGGATTAATGTATGGTTACGCGACGGAAGAAACAAAAGAAATGATGCCTTTACCAATAGTTTTGGCGCATGCTTTAACTTATCGCTTGGCCAAAGTAAGAAAAAACAAAATTATTCCCTACCTTTTGCCGGATGGAAAAGCGCAGGTAACCGTTGAATATCAAAATGAAAAGCCGACGCGCGTATCCAACATTCTTGTTTCGGCGCAACATCAAGAAAGTATAAGCCAGTCTCGTATTTGTCGGGATGTTGAAAAATTTGTTATAAGAAATGTTATTCCAAAAAAGTTTTTTGATTCAAAAACAAAAATTTTGATAAATCCCACCGGAAGATTTGTTCTGGGTGGTCCCACGGCAGACACCGGTCTTACTGGGCGTAAAATTATTGTGGATACTTATGGTGGGATTGGTTCGCACGGCGGAGGAGCTTTTTCAGGGAAAGATCCGTCAAAAGTAGATAGATCCGCTTCGTACGCCGCGCGCTGGGCGGCAAAAAATATTGTGTCCGCTGGTTTGGCAAAAAAAGTTGAAGTGCGCCTTGCTTACGCGATTGGAGTTGCGGAGCCGTTGTCTGTTGATGTTAACTCTTTTGGCACCAGTGTTATGCCGGATGAAAAATTAAGAATTATTGTGGCGAAAGTTTTTGATTTTCGGCCCGGGATGATAATAAAAAATTTGAATTTACGGAACCCAATTTATAGAAGCACGGCTTCGTACGGCCACTTTGGAAGATCGGAATTCCCGTGGGAAAAAACAAACAAGATAAAAGAACTTAAAAAAGAAATTTAGCGCGCGTACTCCACCGCTCTCATTTCACGAATAACATTTACTTTAATTTCTCCCGGGTATTTGAGTTCCCCCTCAATTCTATCGGCAATTTCTCGCGCCATTTTTTTGGCTTCCAAATCTGAAACATTATCCGGTGTTACAAATATTCTTATTTCTCTTCCTGCTTGAATAGCGTATGCTTTTTCCACGTGTGGGAAAGATGTTGCTATACCCTCCAAATCTTCCAATCGTTTTAAATAATTTTCAACACTATCTCGGCGCGCTCCTGGGCGTGAAGCGGATATTGCGTCGGCTGTTTGTACTATGATAGATTCCAAAGTTTCATATGGATACTCTTCGTGGTGTGATTGCATTGCTTGTACCACACGGTGGTCCACTCCAAATTTTTGCAAAATTCTGCGTCCGATTTCTACATGCGTTCCTTGTATTTCATGGTCCACCGCTTTTCCAATATCGTGCAAAAGTGCCCCCTTCTTGACTATAGAAATGTCGCCACCAAGTTCAGATGCTAACATTCCAGAAACATGCGCCATTTCAATTGAGTGGTGAAGCACATTTTGACCATAAGAAGTTCTAAATTTTAGACGACCCAAAAGCATCAGAAGTCTTGGATCAATATCTAAAACTCCGACTTCATACGCCGCTTTTTCACCAGCTTCTTTTATCATTTTTTCTATTTCCAATTTTGCTTTTTCAACCATTTCTTCAATTTTTGCCGGTTGTATTCTACCGTCTTGTATCAGATTTTCCAAAGCGATTTTGGCAATTTGTCTGCGGACAGGATCAAAGCTAGAAATCATAATTACACCCGGAGTATCGTCCACGAGCACTTCTACTCCCGCCGCGCGTTCAAGCGCGCGTATGTTTCTGCCTTCTTTGCCGATTATTTTTCCTTTTATATCATCAGATGGAATCGTAACAGATGTTGTTGAAACCTCTGAGGTGGTGGCGGACGCCATTCGCTGTATGGTGGTTGCTAGTATGTCTTTGGCTTTTCTTTCAAGAGCTTCATTGGCGAAAAGTTCCAATTTTTGCATGCGAGCAAGTAAATCTGATTCGCTCTTTTTTTCCAAACTTTCTATTAGTTGTTTTTTGGCTTCTTCAGAGCTAAGTCCCGCCACTTTTTCTAGTTTTTCTTTTTCCTGATTTTTTAATTCTTCAAGTTCTGTCTCCTTGTTTTTTAATTTTTCAAAATTTTCTTTAAGTTTGTTTTCTTCTTTGTTTAAATCAAAAACACGCTTTTCCAAAAGCTCGTCTTTTGACGCAAGTCGTTCCTCTGTTTTTTGAAGATTTTTTTCTTTTTCTTTGAGTTCCTCCTTTGCCTCTTTTAGAATTTTTTCAGCCTCAATTTTCGCGTCTTCAACGGTTTTTTGGGACAGCTCCTTGGTGTCCAGGAGTATTTTTTTGGCTTTTAGTTCAAATTCCTCTTTGCGCTGATGTGCTATGAGTTGCCGAAAAAAGTAACCAAGAATTGCTCCTCCAGCAACCGCAATAGCCGCCTTTATTAAGGTTGGTGATATATCTAACATATATTTTTTGCGAAGTTAAATTCATAAATTGTTCGATGACCTTATCTTATCAAATCAATTTCATCTCGTCAAGGTTTCGTGGTTTTTTATGATAAAATTAATTTATGGCAAAACAATACAAACCAGTAGTTTTGGTGGTGATGGACGGTGTAGGTGTTAATATAAAAAATCCCGAGTCAACATGGAAGTACACGAGTAACCCAACTTTAAAAAATTTGGAAAAATTTTTCCCTTTTACCACACTACAAGCTTCCGGTATTGCTGTGGGATTGCCTTGGGGGCATGAAGGCAATTCGGAAGTCGGACACCTTACGATTGGCGCGGGAAAAACCCTTTTGCATCATTTGCCGAGAATAATTTCTTCCGTAAAAGATGAAACCTTTTTTAAAAATCCTGTTTTTTTGGATGCTGCAAAATTTGCTAAAGAAAATAGTGGAGCGGTTCATTTGATCGGGCTTTTTGCTTCTGGTTCTGTTCACGCCTATTCCGACCATTTGTACGCACTTTTAGATTTTTGTAAAAAAGAAAATTTACCCAAAGTTTATTTGCATCTTTTTACGGACGGCAGGGATTCTTCCCAAAATGAAGGCGCGGATTATTTTAAAAAACTAGAGGATAAATTAAATATAGATTTTTCATTTGCCAAAATTGTTTCTGTTGTGGGTAGAGATTTCGCGATGGACAGAAATAAAAATTGGAAAAAGGTTGAGAGTGCAGTTCGATGTTTTTTGGATGGCGCCGGACACAAATTTGAATTTGCTTCGCGATACATCCAAGATTCTTATACGGAAGGGAAAACCGATGAATTTATAGAACCCGGATTTATTTTTTCGGGAGAAGGGCAAATAAAGGCGGGGGATTCTGTAATTTTTTACAATTTTCGCGAGGATAGCATGAGAGAGCTTGTTTCTTTGATGACAAAAAAAGATGACGTTTTTTTTGCGACAATGACAGAATATGAAAAAAGTTTTAAGGCAAAAGTCGCATTTCCTCCTGTTGATGGTGTTTCCTCGCTCTCGCGGATTATATCAGAAAACAGTATGTCGCAACTTAAAATAGCAGAGAGTGAAAAGTATGCCCACGTAACTTATTTTTTTAATGGAGGCGTTGAAGAACCGTTTTTAAAAGAAGAAAGAATTTTGATTGATTCTCCAAAAAAAAGCTTTGAAGATGTTCCTGAAATGTCCGCGGAAAAAATAACAGATACTGTTTTGGAAAATATCAAAAAATACGATTTTATTTTGGTAAATTTTGCCAATGGCGATATGGTTGGGCATACAGGAAATTTTAACGCGACAATAAAAGCGCTTGAGTATGTGGATTTTTGCGTGGGCAGAATTGTATCAGCTGTTTTAGGTATTGACGGTGTGGTGATTGTAACGGCAGACCATGGAAATGCCGAAGAAAAAATTTATGGTCAGTCAGGAGAACAACGAACAAAACACAATTTAAATCCAGTGCCATTTTTTGTGGTATCAAATAATCTTAAACTAAAAATCCCCAGAACCGAAGACGAAATTTTAAAAATTTACGAAAAAACCCGCGGTCTTCTCACCGACGTCGCGCCAACAGTTTTAGAACTTTTAGGCCTTCCCAAACACCCCACAATGACCGGAATAAATTTGTTGCCAAAAATTATTTCTTGACGTTATTTTTTGATTTTACGATTTCGTCTACGATGCCGTATTTTTTGGCTTCAATAGCGTCCATATAAAAATTGCGGTCAGAGTCGAGTTCTACTTTAGAAATGGGTTGCTCAGTATGATGCGCCAAAATTTTACTTATTTTTTCTTTTATGTGAACTATGTGCTTTGCGTCAATTGCAATATCGCTTGCCTGTCCTTCGGTGCCTCCCAAAACTTGGTGAATCATAATTTCAGAATTTGGAAGCGCGAATCTTTTCTTTTTTGCTCCTCCAGCAAGAAGTATGGCGGCTCCCGACGCGGCAAAACCCACGCACAGTGTAGCAACGTCCGGTTTTATGTGTTGCATTGTGTCATAAATTGCCAAAGTGGCGGATACCGATCCCCCAGGAGAATTTATATATAAGTAAATATCTTTTTTAGGATCCTGCAATTCCAAAAACAAAAGCTGGGCGATTACGGTGTTTGCCACGGGATCAATTATTGGTCCACCCAAAAAAACAATTCGGTCTTTTAAAAGTCGCGAGTAAATGTCGTAAGCGCGTTCCC
>Ga0209542_10016917_pt1 | contig 12024 bp, 13 predicted proteins | sample RifCSPhighO2_01_FD_184028 | JGI IMG/M metagenome (GOLD analysis project Ga0209542, IMG submission 184028) | Soil microbial communities from Rifle, Colorado - Rifle CSP2_plank highO2_0.1 (SPAdes) (version 2) | ecosystem: Environmental > Terrestrial > Deep subsurface > Rock core/Sediment ...
TTGAAATCGCCGATTTTACTTGCTCTGACAATCATTACTACTAGTATAGCTTATGCTATTCTAGTCTAGAGCCTATGCAATTAGACAAAACTCAACAGGAGGAAAAGAAAAACACACGGCAAGAAAGATTTGTTTTAGCAAACAATTTAATAAATGAACATCAAAAACTATTGCCTCTGATCAAGGAAGCGCAAAATAAAACTCAAGAAATGGAAAATGAAATAACGCAAGATGAATGTATTTTGAATGATACAAATGATACAATATCATTCTATTCTGTTTTAAAAAAGGCCTTTTCTATTTTTAAACCTCAATTAATATCTATAACGAGTAGGATAGAACCAGTTATTGAAAAAAATATAGAACCGCCGTTGAGATATGATGTAAATAATATGCAGATCCAATTAGATCAATTGCGTTTGACTTCCGTGCAGGACCAACAAAAAATAGCAGAACTTGAACAAGAAATACGTGAATTTAAAACAACTATATCACAATTAGAAGAAATAACGAAAATGAATAAGAGCCGGGTAAATGATGATATACAAGACCTTAATCGTTTAATAGAACTACTGACAATGAGAATTGAAATATGCGAACAACGACTGCCTACATTGGCTCCTTATAGAGGAGGAAACAGTGGGGTAGGATATGGATATAGTGACCCTTAGTCTAGCCGAGTCACAGATAAGATCAATTATTTTATCTTTGTGAAACTCCGTGAGCGATGGTGAGGGCGAAGATTTTTGCGGCGCCTGCGTGTTTTAGGAGTGTGCCGATTTCTTTAAGGGTACTTCCGGTCGTCCACACATCATCCACGATGATATAGTTTTTCCCTTTGACTGCTTCTGTATTTTTGCTCAAGCTCAATGAGAAAGCGCCTTTTACATTTTTTACCCTCTCCTCTCTCGTACGACACTCAACCTGCGGCTTCGTGTTTTTTACTCGCGAAACCACCATGTCTGAAACGGGAAAATGCAAAAGCCGTGAGAAAAACCGCACGATAAAAAGCGATTGATTGAACCCCCGCTCCTTCGCCCTCGCGGGATGAAGCGGCACCGGAACAAGCTCGCACGTTCCCGTCAACTCTCCAAAAAAAGAAACATCAGCCCGGTTCTTCAAGGAAATTGACCGTAAAAATTCATCGCATGCCTCATATACGTATCGGTATTTGATCTGTTTGATGATTTTTTTGACAATACCTTCATACGCGAATATGCTCTTTACCTCGTTTATGCCGTATTTTGTGCGACACAGCGGGTGCGTCAGACCCATGTAGCTTCTGCGCATGCACTGGATGCATCGGTCGCTTGAGACAGTCTTATATTGTTTTTGACATAGAGAGCATATATATACTCCAAGTCTTCCGCACCCGAAACACTGTTTGGGGAAAAGAATATCTTTGAGAAATGATGTAAGGGACATGGATCATCTGCGCTTGAGCAAACGCATCGCGCCAAATATGCCAAAAAGAAGTGGAAAGAATATATTGCCATATTTGACAATGTCTTTTGTATTTTCGGGAATGTTTTTCAAGGGCGCGATGGAGACAGCTCGTGATCGTATGCCTGAAAGGGCGCCACCTGATGCGTAGGTATTTACCACATTGAGGATAAACCCGACATTATCCTGTCCGCGCGTCAAAAACTGATCTTTCACAAAACGAGACGATGGAATGAGTATAAATTGCCCTGCGTCTTTTTTCTCCGCCTCAACGATAAGATCAAACTGCTTCATGTCTTTTTCCTGTGGAGGGGGAATTTGCTGGGGAGCAAGCATGAACTGCTCTTTTTGCTTCCACGAGTTTTTCTCGCTCTTTCCCAATATTTTGGTGGTAACGCCTGATACTTTTTTCGTTGTGATTGATGACACCCACGGGAAAGAAAGCGATGAAAGACCGGAAAAAAGCGAAGAGGAGTTATCAAATGCCGTCGTCTTGACCCAAAACGGATAGGGTGTGAAAAAAGCCATCTCGCCAGTGCTGAAACTCGCCACCTCCGAGCTTTCAGAAAGCACGAAATTTTTTTCGAGCGTTACTCCGTATTCTTTAAGAAGTGAAAACAGGTTGTGCTGCGCATCCTGCGCAGTCAAGCCTTCAGACACCGACACGCCATCGAGCACAAAAACAGCTTTGCCTTTTGCGCTAAGATAATTTTTGATAAGTGACGCCTCATCGCTACTGTATGGGCTATTTTTATCAAAAACAAGAAGCGTTTTAATTGTTGTCGCATCAATTTTTTCATCCTCACTCGCGATAGAACGTATCTCAAACTGTTGGCTCAAAATTTCGCTTATCGCACGAAGTTGATCTGCTTCAGGATCTGGGGAAGAACTATCCCCCATCATAGCGATAACGAGCGGGTCTTTGCGCGTGATTTTGTAGATTACGGAGGTGATGTCATATTCAAGACTCTGGATATTAGTCGCCTGCGGGATAAGTTCTCGTTTATCTCCATATTGTACGGAAATGCCAAAATACGTCGCTGATACCGCATATTTATCTTGCTCTATCTGTGAAAACTGAAGCTCCGGAAGTCCCAGTGTTTGCGCTTCCTTCAAACTCGTCTCATCTTTTTTCGGATCAAGCACTTTGACCATGATTTTGCTACTTCCCTGTTTTTGGTATTCGTCCAAAAGATCACGTATGTCAGTTTTAAGCGGTGCCAAGCGTGTGGGCAATGTCGAGGAGGAGAAAAATTTAAGCGTTACAATGTCATCAATATCCTTGATAATCTTTTTTGACGAGGATGAAAGTGTGTAGGCTTTACCGCGCGAGAGATCAAGCCGAAGAGAAAAAGGCGAAACAAGAAGATTGAGCAATACAAAAACTACAATCAAAAGAATAAATATCGAAGACTTTTGCAGCTTCTCAAGACGCAGTACTGTCAATACACTCAAACCTCGCAGTATCTTCATTAGTCTCTTTTTTCTAAATTAATAACAGTCAAAACGGTAAAAAGCGCCGTAAAGGAGAGAAAATATATAAGCGAGCGAAAATCTATTATTCCTTTTAAAAACGTTTCTAAATGAATAAGAGGAGAAAGCAATACCATATATTCCCGCAAAATTCTCGGCAAAACCGGCGCGAGAAAATCGCTCCCGAGAAGAAGGAGGAAAAAAAGAAGGATGACAGATGAAAGAAACGCGACAATTTGATTCTTGGTAAGCGAGGAAAAAAAGATGGAGAGCGAGATACATGCAAGACTCATGAACAAAATACCAGCATAAGAAACGATGATCTCCGATACCGCAGGGCGACCAATAAGGGCAAGCGTTATGGGGATAGAGATCGTGAGAGCGAAGGAAATCGCGCTAAAAATAAAAAGCGCAAGAAGTTTGGCGAGTACGATCATGGTTTCTGAAACCGGAAGACCCAATAATACTTCAAGCGTATTGACGCGCTTCTCCTCTGCAAATATCCGCATAGAGATGGCAGGAGCAAATACCAGTATGAGCCATGGAGCAAATTCGAAAAATGTCCGCATAGATGAGTCGCCTCGCAAGAAAATGTCCCGCACAAAAAGGAAGTTGGCAAAAATTGCAAAAAGCACTGTAACAACATATCCCAAGGGGGTATTGAAATACAGTCCGAGTTCTTTTTTCAAAAGTGTGTACATACAAGTTATTGTATTAACTGACTAATTTTCTAAAAAGCACTTCTGTCTCGCCTTTTTGCGCAGGCTTTGCCCCATCGTACACAATACTGCCTTTGTGTATGATGATGAGTCGGTCTGCGACTTCCTCGACCTCCGACAGAATATGCGTTGATAGAATGATAGTTTTTTTTGTTTTTTGCGACGTGATGAGATTTCGTATTTTTTCCTGCTCTATCGGGTCAAGTCCAGATGTAGGCTCATCAAGAATAAGGACGCGTGGATCGCCGATAAAAGATGCAGCAAGTCCCACGCGCTGTTTATACCCCCGTGAAAGCTCCTCTATTTTGGTCTCCAAAACATCATCAATGCCGGTTTTTCTATACATTTCATGGAGGTATTCCTCATCATGATGATTCTTAACTCCTGCGATAAATTGAAGATATTCACGCGCCTTCATCTCTGTGTAGAGTGGATTATTTTCCGGCAAGTAGCCGATATGGGGTAACACCTGGAGCCTTTCACTGATGGGATCTTTGCCAAATACCGTGACTTTACCACTGGTGGGCTTGAGGTAACCAATGATCATGCGCATAGTCGTCGTCTTGCCCGCGCCGTTTGGACCCAAAAACCCGATGACTTCTCCCTCTCTTGTGGCAAAAGAAACACTGTGCAATGCTTTTTTTCTGCCAAATACTTTCGTGACATTTCTTAATACAATCATAAAAGTGTTAGTAACTATACAATAAAATTCCTTTTTACACAAGAAGATCGGGGCGGCGTTTCATGGTTTCTTCAAACGCACACTTCAATCTCCACTTCTCAATCTCTGCATGGTTGCCCGATAGAAGTATCTCGGGAACTTTTTGACCGTGAAACTCCTCGGGCCGCGTGTAATGTGGATACTCCAAAAGTTTGATTTTTTTTGCGCCTTTTTTCTGTAGTTTCCTCACTATTTCTTGATCATCAACAACTCGAGCCAACGTCTCAATTGAAACCTCAAAAAAACTTTCGATCATGGTTGCTTCATCTTTTTTCAAAACGCCCGGGAGTAACCGCACGACTGAATCGGCAATCGCGCATGCTGCAATTTCGCCACCAGTCATGACAAAATCCCCGAGCGATACCTCCTCATCCACAAATGAACGCACCCTTTCATCAACCCCTTCATAATGTCCAACAATAATCATTAAATGATCAAACTTTGAATATTCCACTGCTTTATATTGCGTAAACAATTTTCCCTTGGGACTTGTTAAAATAACTTTTGAATTTTTCATTGAAATTTTGCATTTTGCATTTTGCATTTTGATTTCTTGAACTGCTCTGTATATCGGCTCCACCCGAAGAACCATTCCCACTCCTCCTCCATATGGACGATCATCGACCGATCCATAGCGATCCACCGCAAAGTCTCGAAGATTGATGAGCGCGATATCAACAGCGCCTTTTTCTTGACCGCGGCGCACGATGCTCTCTGCAAAAAAACCCTCAATCATGTTGGGAAAGAGTGTTATGATAGAGATTTTCATATGTCTATTTTAGACCACGAAATGCTTTAATTCAATCATCAAATACCCCTTGACACGTATTGCCTTACTTTGGTATAATGTCCTTACTATGTTGCAAACCGTAAGGATAACGAGCAAAAGGCAGATTACTATTCCCAGCAAAATCTTTAGCCTTTTACAATTAACCAAAGGCGATAGACTCTTGGTAGAGATTGAAGACGATAAGCTCGTTCTCCAAAAATCTCAAGCGCTTCTTGATAAACTTGCCGGTTCCTTAAAAAAGCCAAAGAAGTACGAACATCGTTCTCTTAATTTTATTATCACGGATTCCAAAAGAAGTTACTTTCAAAAAAGATAATGCATTCATATTTCATAGATACTAATTACTTCTTGCGACTATTACTGAAGGATGAAGATAAACAATTTGAGATCGTGTATATCTTGTTTCAAAAAGCGATGAGGGAAGAAATTGCCATTTTCACTTCTGTGGTTGTATTTTTTGAGATATACTGGGTACTTTCCACCTTTTACCAGAAAAATAAACAAAAATCTACAGAATTGCTTGTCAACATCTTAAAGATGGATTTTGTGGACATTGAACAGAGAGAAATCTTAAAAAAAGCGCTCTTTCTGTTTACAAAATCATCTCTAGATTTGGAAGATTGCTACAACATTAGTCTTGCAAAACACAAACAAATCGATCACTTCGCCACCTTCGACAAAAAGCTGAATAAAGAATTTCTCATAATTTCGTAAGTTGTAGTGAAAATACAGTCATGAAAAAGACAGTGCTTACGCTTATTCGAGCCTATCAAAACACTTCATTTTTTCATACCACTCTATTTCGTATGCTATTTCTTTCGGATGCGGCATGTAAGTTCACACCAACCTGCTCTCACTATACCTATGAGGCAGTTGAAAGATATGGCACGTTCAAAGGTTTATGGCTTGGTCTAAAAAGAATTATCAAATGCCATCCTTTTTCAAAAGGCGACCATGATTCTTTACGATAATACGATGAAGAGACTCATCAAAAAAGAAATCACCATACTTATTTTGTTCGTGGTTGTTTTTATTAGTATCCGCAGTATTCATTTTTCTTCTCACCTCAATTTTTCCACCGATCAAGCTTCATTTTCCATGACAGCGCTTGAGCTGTGGAGAGATAAAAAAATCACCCTGATTGGCCCTGCTATTTCCTACCACTATATTGGCCGCGACTTGTATCAGGGATCGACCACCTACTATTTTCAATTATTATTCCTTCTTTTGGGGAAATTTGACCCCGTAGCAAGCTCATACTTTTTCATGGTATTTGCCTCACTCATGATTTTTCCTCTCTACTTCGGGGTGAAGTTTCTTGCAGGCAAACGCGCTGCGATATTTATGATTATCTTGTATGCATTGTTACCCTTTTATATTGACTATACTCGCTTTTTCTGGAACCCAAATTACCAGTTCGTTCTCTTTCCTATTTTGGTATTGTTTATGGGATTTTACGCGCGGTCAAAAAAACCATTGTTCTACTTTTTAATTTTTGCAACTGCTGGCATATTGCTTTTATTTCATTATCAATTCATTTTCATTATTGTTGGACTCGTTATATATTATCTTTTCAAAAAATTTTCCACGAAATATTTTGCTCTTTCTATCGGAGGTATACTTATTGGGTTTTCTCCCCTCATCATATTTGAAATTCGAAACCATTGGTATAATCTCCAAACACTGATTTTGTTTGTCAAAAATTTCAAAAAAACACCATCTTCTCTTAACCCCCATTATTTTTTGAGCATTTCTCTGGCTGGTATGCTTATCGTGCTTCACGTAGCAAGAAAAAAAATCAATACGTGGTTCCTTATTGCCGTGACGACAATCCTTTTAGTATTAGATTTTTTCATCTATGTCCCCCCTCCTGCACATGGTTTTGGCATGGCAAAAGATTGGAACTATCCATCAGAGAAAAAAGTAAACGGTATCATCAGGCAGGAAAATCTTGACCATTACAATATTGCAAATCTTGCATATAATACTGTTTCCGCCGTACAAAAATATCTTCTGAAAAAAGACGGAATTTCAATAAATTTTGATGATTATTACCACAATAAATTCCTCTTTGTCGTGAGTGCAGGGGAGAACTTTATGACTGATCCTGCATATGAAATTAATACCTTCGTTCCTTCAAAAAGACTTAAAAAATGGAAAATCAACGAGACCTATTCTTTGTATTTACTGGAAAGACTGCCATGAATTTTTTTGCAAGATACGCAAAAGAAACCACATGAAAAAACGACAGCCCTGTCTCGACATAGGGATTTGAAACTATTGCGGTCAGTATTTCAACGCGCGGCACTGGCCAGCTATGATAGAGGTTTAGCATGCTTGAAAAAGACAAAACAACTGACCAGACAAGAAACTGCCTGCTATACAAACCTACAAGAAACGCAAACGGAAGAAATAATATGGAATATCGCTCATGCATCCGCGTAAGAAATAAAAACGAGGCAAAAGAGATGAAGAATAACCCGAAAAAAAGAGCTTTTTTTGGGTTGTTGCTTTTGGCGCATTGGTAGAGTATCGCGGCATAAAAGACAGCAGTGATGAAAAACCCCCACCACCGATATGAAAAACTCAAAAGAAAAGACGTTGCGTCGGGTATGCCCTTAAAGTGCGTGATCAAAACCCAGAAATTAAACGCGCCGTTTGTCACAAACGAAAGGCTTTGCGCCGCCATTATTTTTTCTGAAAATATCTTCACCGGATAAAAAAAAGAGACTCCTTCTTTTGAAAAGGCAAAAAATGAAACCCAAAAAAGAATGAGTGGAAAAATAAGTGCTTCAAAAAAAATTTTCACGCCACTTCGCCGGATAAAAAAAACCGCGCATAGGGGCACATATATTAATATCGTTGGCTTCACCAAAAGCCCGAGAGTGAACACGACACCACTCATGATGAAACGGCGAGTAAACAGCAATAGATACAAAGACAAAATAATACAAAGTAGCGGCAAAACATCTATCTGCCCCCAGTAGCTGCTGTTGTAGAAAAATGCCGGATTGAAAAGGACGAACGAAACAGCAAAAAGGTGTAGTTTTTTGTTGTGGGGCGCTTTTTTTTTGACAAAACAATACAAAAGATATGCAAGAGCGAGATCTCCCATAATTGCCGGAAGTTTAAATAATCCTGCCTGAAACGCACGGCTTTCCACGAAAAAGATAAGTTTTGAGGGGAAAAAAGGAACGGCGATATTCAACCACCAAAAAAACTGGAACAAAATCGACTGTAGTGGATATATGAAATAAAAAATAAACAACGCTACCGGTGGATAGTTTGGGTAGATACTGGCGTATACTTCAGATGAAGGAGTATCATAAAAGCCGTCAAAACCGCGCCTGTGCAAATCCTGCGCCCACGAAATGTGATTGTTCACATCCCAACTATAATCCAAAAACATAAGCGCGAGACGAAGGACAAAACCAATAAAGAAAAGTTTTTTCATATATTTTACAGATTCAACTCTTTTATCTTATTGCAGAAAAAAATGTGCGTCGTATACTACTTAGTATATGGGTAAGTATATAAAACTCATTATTTCTATAGTCGCATGCGAAGGTATCGGACTTATCGGCGCCCGCTTCACCATGTCATCGATTGAGACGTGGTACCAAACACTGCAAAAACCATTTTTCTCTCCCCCAAACTGGGTATTTGCTCCTGTATGGACACTCTTGTATCTCATGATGGGAATTGCAGCGTATCTCGTGTGGAATAAGGGACTTGCAGACAAAAAAGTGCGGACTGCTTTGTTGTATTTTATTGTTCAACTTGCTTTCAATTTCCTTTGGTCATATCTCTTTTTCAAGCTTCGCATGCCACTTCTTGCGTTTTTCGACATCGCTCTTCTGTGGCTGACAATCGTCATGACGATGTCCAGTTTTTACAAATTGTCAAAACCTTCTCTGTATTTATTGCTTCCCTATCTCCTATGGGTCAGCTTCGCCGCCCTTCTCAATCTCTCAATCATCATCTTAAATCCAGGGATTTTGTAGAGATCTTAGCCCACTCCACCTCGGAGGTGCAATGAGTAAAACACCTCGGGAGATTTTGCGTTTGACGAGTGATAATGAGTACTATATAATTCAAAAAACCTAGAGATCGTTTTTAAAACTATGCCAAAAGAAAAAATCAACAGTAAGATTGTAGAAGGAACATACGATCAACAAGCAAATGTTTTTGCTGCCCGCGCGCCTGGTCTTCTTTGGTGGGAAACCGTGGGTATACCTGCTTACGATCGTCACTTACATGGCTTTTATCATAGGTCAGACATAAAAGTCTTGGATTTTGGTACTGGAAGCGCAAGACTACCTCAACATCTTACTACTCATGGAATTCCTGCAGAAAATATCACCGGGGTAGAATTAAGCGAAGAATTGGTCAGAATTGCCAAAAAGAATATTCCTGGGGCTACTTTTATTCATGGAGACATTACTAAGGTTCGTTTGCCTCCTAACTACTTTGATCTCATAACTTCAAATATGGTTTTTGAGTTTCTGGATGAAAATGGTTTGGAGCAAGCCCTTACAAACGCCCACAAATCACTAAAACCCAAGGGGATTATCCTTTTTATCACCACCCATCCGGACAAAATGAAAACAGACAGCGGTCTTGATACCCCTGGTCCTTTTGAAACAACTTTTCCGTGGGGTGAAAAAGGCCCAAATTACTACAGAACATTGACAGATTTTACCCTGGCATCACGAAAGGCCGGTTTTGAAATAGAACAGATTGAGGAGTTGGGAATCCCACCTGAAGCGGAAAAAATCGATCCTAAAGAATATGCTCGGTATGCTGCATATCCATATATCAGATTAGTAGTAAAAGCCCGCAAACCTTAAAGCAATCCACTACTATAATTTAAATTTAAACCCGAAGAGAGAATTAAATGAAAAGACTGCACAGTGTTTGATATAACTATACGACAAGATCATAATGACTATACCCTTGTTTTCTTAAAGCATGATAAAGAGGCATAAGTTTTTTATGTAATAAAAATATTGAAGGGTCTCGTTTAGACGTTTTTCCGAGAATCCCCATTTTAATAACTCAACTCAAGGGAGTTTATAACTTTCCTGAGTTTCCCACTTTAGAAACCAAAAACTAAACAGATTGTATTGAAGCGATTGTTGATGTATAAAAGTAGTGTGAAACCGCACTATGATAGAATTAGGAAGGTTAAAACCGCCTCAGGCGCAACTGCCATTCAGGTAGGTTTTTATCAGGGTAAAAGGTTTAAACTGAAAAAACATATCGGATCGTCGAAAGAAGATAAAAAGATCTCCGAATTAATCGTAATTGCCCAAGAATATATTCGTTCCAATTCTCCACAGATTGAACCTAACTTCAATCCCCAGTCCGACGAGATTCTTTTTAAACGGGGAATAAAAGCCAAAAGCAGCGTTCTCTCTACGGCTTTCAAATATTTAGAGGAAATATACTTTAGAATTGGGTTTAATAAAATAGACAGTGATATCCTTAAACATTTCGTAATGATAAGAGTATTGGAACCGGCATCAAAGATAAAATCAATACTGCTTCTTAAAAAATATTTCAACATTGCCTACAAAAAAACAACCGTGTTCAGACAACTTTCAAAACTGGTTGATCTAAAAGAGATGATTTGTCAAACAGCCGTGAAATATGCAAAAGACAATCTGTATTTTGATTTTTCACTCGTATTTTATGACGTTACAACCTTGTATTTTGAAACGAGCATTTCGGATGATTTTCGAAAAAACGGTTTTTCCAAAGATAATAAGATAAATCAACCGCAGATTTTAATCGGTTTGGTTGTCAACGATACAGGATTTCCGATTTACTATGATATTTTTAAAGGAAATACATTTGAAGGCAAAACAATCATTCCGGTTATCATGACCATTAAAGAAAAATATCAAATTAAAAAATTCACGGTTGTAGCTGATGCTGGCATGTTAAGTAAAGATAACTTATCCGAACTTGAAAAACAGGGAGTTGACTATGTTGTTGGGGCTAGAATCGGTAATACCAAATAAAACCGATAAAAAGATTGTAAGGATTGATGGTATTCTCTACGAATATTCAGTAGCTCGAGCCAAGAAAGATAAGCGGGATAATAACAAACAGGTGGAGAAGGCAGAATATTACTTAAAAAATCCAAGCAAAGTAATGAAGCGATCAAAATTCCTATCAAATGACGGAAAGAAGAGTTTTACGATAAATAGAGCAATCATTGAAAAACATCGGCTTCTTGAAGGAATCAAAGGCTATAAAACTAGCATCAATGATTTAGATAACAAACTACTCATTACAAGGTACAAAGATTTATGGAGAGTTGAACAGTCATTTAGGATAGCCAAATCTGATCTTGAGGCCAGACCAATATATCATCGTAGAGAAAATTCAATTGAATATCACATTCTCATTGTATTTACCCCGTCTTTCCTTAAAGCGTTAGCGTTTTTCCGTGTATATCCCTCAGGAATAGCTCTTGCAAAGAAATTGTTCAGATCCTCTGGTCTCGCTTTATCTGGATATTTATTGCAAGAGTCAAATGTCTCAAATGTCTGCGGTCTTGACCCAATGTCATTTGAAATAGGAATAATATTTTCGTTATTCATAGGTATTGCTTTTTTTTAAAGCTATCTTAAGATTTTATAAAAAGATATGTGTGTGTCTTTACAGTTTGGCTAGAACTCATTTTATCAAAAATTACTGAACGAAACCAGACTAAGGAAGCCAGCCCCGCCACCGCTCGCTCCGCTCGCCACACCACAGAAAAATACTCTTTACTCTTTTCATTTTGCGCGCGCCGGATTTCTTTTTCTCCTAATGAAAAGAGTATTTTTCTGTGGTGTCTTGCAATGAATTGCAAGGTGGCGGGACTG
>Ga0209542_10016918_pt1 | contig 12024 bp, 14 predicted proteins | sample RifCSPhighO2_01_FD_184028 | JGI IMG/M metagenome (GOLD analysis project Ga0209542, IMG submission 184028) | Soil microbial communities from Rifle, Colorado - Rifle CSP2_plank highO2_0.1 (SPAdes) (version 2) | ecosystem: Environmental > Terrestrial > Deep subsurface > Rock core/Sediment ...
TGTATTATATTTATGCGAGGGCTGATGGAGCAGAGACGTGGGGAGATTATTATGCTAAGGAGATTGTTAAGGTGATTAATTTTGCTGAGCCGGGGGATGAGGTTTGGCTTGATGTGCATAAAGGAAGTGAGATTGCTGTTAAGAAGAAGGTCAAGAGTTTGAGTGAGATGTTTACTATAGATAATGTGCAAAATAAAGTTTGCGTGAAATTAGGTCTTGGGAGAAGAACGTGTTATTCTTATTTTAATGAAGTAGATATTATTGGGTGGAACATTTTACCATCTGAAGGAAAGGATGAGAGTGGACAGAGTACAAAGAATTTACTTTATTTTAAGGTGGTTGATGTGCAGAAGAAAGAAAGTGTGGGGAATGTAGAAGGAGTTGTTGGGGGAGAAAATAGCGGGGGGGTAAATGTGGCATAAGGAAGTCGGAGGGGAAAAAAATGTGGGGAATTAAGATGAAGAAAGGGGAGAGAAGGATAGATAGAAAAGGCAATTTAGGAAACATGACCATGGTTTTTATGTTTATATTATTAATTTCTTTAGTGGGGATTGGACTTTATATTGGAGTTGAATTGTTTTTTGCAAGCGGGTATGATGCGAGGTATGTAGATGCAGAAATTCTTGCATATAAGATAGAGAATTGTATTTCTGAAAATGGTGTTGAAGGGTTAATGGGAAATAGTAATTTTTTTAGGAAATGCAGGCTGAATAGAAATATGACTGAAGAATATAATATGATAAAGATATGCAAGAATTCTAATGATTGTGTTAATGAACCTGAAGGGGAGTTTGATGATGATGGAAAACTTAAGGATGGCGATAATTCTAAAGTAATATTTAAGGTTGGAAGTAATTTTGCTGTTTGTGGTTTTGAGGGGGGAAAGAGCAATTATAATTATCCAAAATGTGTTTTGAGAAATTTTAAGATTGGAAAAGATAAATATGAAATCGTTGCAGGTGGGAAGCAGGTTTCTGCGAGGGAGCAAACAGGATGAATGACAAAGGACAGTTAGATAAGATAATAACTACTTTTCCAGTTATGTTATTATTATTATTTCTTTTAATGGCAATTTATCTTTTTTTGGCTGGGGGTATTACTTTGAAGGGACCGAGTACGCCGGCTTATTTGGAGAGTGTAAATCTTGCTGGATATTCTGGAGGAGATATTATGTTTAAAGAGCTTGATATTATGAGAGATAAGAATGTTTTGTTTTTTGATGCTTATGAGCTTTATAAGAAAGGAGAGATTGATTCGCCTTTTTATTTTTCAGGAATTGAAAAGATGATAATTTCAGATAATTTAGATGACCAATGCTTGGTGTTTTTTTCAGGTGCAAATGGACCACTCCAAGAAAAACTAATTTTTTATGCAGAATATTATAAGAAAATGATTTATGTTGAACCTGATTTTTTACCTGATTTTTTATATGAAGAGAATAAGATAAAGGTTAATTATCCTAATGACATTAAAAGGAGCCCATTAGTTCTTACTGCCACTTACGGGGTTTTTTTATATAGTGAGTCTAAGAATACAAAGAAGTTTAATATTAATGGCGAGGAATTGTATATTTACTACGGGCCTTGCTTAAGAGGTGAAAAATGAATAGAAAAGGACATACGCCCACACTATTGCTTTTTGTTACGGCTTTAATACTTATAGTGTTTGCATTGTTTTCCTTTGCTAGTTTTAATGGAAAATTTGAAGGAGGGTCGGGAAGTGTAAGCAAAACAATTTCGGATGTGGTATTTTTTGAGAATTATATGGTTAAGGAGAGTAAGATTGTTGGGGAAGGAATTATTTCTAAAATAGATGATAAAAGCAAAGGGAAGTTTGCGGAATTAATTATTAGTCGGAGCTATCCTGTTAGCGAGACCAAAGATTTTTATGATAAAATCTCCAAGGGAAATTTTAAGTTTGAGACAAAAGAAGGAGGATACATTTTTGAGATGAATAATGTCGTGATTGAATCGAGTGAAGGGGCGAATAAATTTAGGAGGGTAATTAATATTAATTTGGAGTTTGATGGGGCTGGGAAGGTTGTTGGGGAAAAGGTTGTTGAGAGTGGTTGAGGGGTTTTTAGAAAAGTTACAAACAAAAAATGCAAAGGGCATTGAAGGGGAAATATAGAATTAAATCAGAACTTCCTCAATCTTAGATATAAATTCATCAGTGTCATTTAATGCTGTTTTAGCCATTTCTTTTGTAATTGCGGGAGTTGCGTTATATTGTGCTGTTTCTCTATTTGTTTTAGTCTGTATAAGTTTTGTTATTAATTGTTCACTAATGTCATAAGCCCTTGTTAGTTTATGGATATCTTTTGCTTCTAATTTCTTGTCTGTTTCTTTATTTTCATGGACATAAGTATATTCTAAAACGGCAATTGTTGCTGTATGACTTTTTGATTTAAATCCAAGTTTCGCTAATGCTGATAAAGCAGAAATATACATTGAATAATAAGAAACAATAATTACCCAATCATACATTTCAAAATCAGAAGCAAGAGTAAGCAATTTCTTTAAGTCGTCCTGTTCTGAAATTTTAAATAGAAGATTAGCTATACTAAAATTCTTTCTTGCTTTTGATATAAACGGCTTTTCTAACTTTTCATGCTCTTCACTTTTGACAAGCTGTTCTTTTCTCAAAAATCCATCAATGATATTTTTTAATACTTCTTTTCTAGTTTTCATTCTATAATCCTCCAAAATATTTCATGACCATATAAAGAGATACCATACTCTCTAACTTCTTTTCCAACATTTAACTCTTTTTCTTTTAACATTTTTTTAAATTCTTCTATATTTGTCATTAATGGGCTAATTTTTATATTATGGGAGTAACGTATGCTTGCACACTCTCTTTCTATTGTTTCTCTTAGGTTTTTATCCTTTAAGTCATTTATTATAAACATTAAATCAATATCAGATTGCTTATTTGCTGTGCCTTTTGCATAACTTCCGAATAAAACAATCGATAATAATTCAGACGGGTATTTTTTAGTTAATTTTGAAATTAGGCTTTCAAGAATTGCCTTAAACTTTTGATTTTTATTATATAACTCTTCTGTTTTTTTAATATCTAATTCCTGAAGAAGATGTTTTGTTTTAGTATTTTCTAAATTCAATTTGCATTGTTTAGCATTCCCAATTTTTAATACATTTATTATTCCTTCTTTTTCCATTTCGTTTATGTGATTATAGGTCGGAACATAGCCTATTTTAAGTAATCTAGAAATTTCGGATATAGTTCGCCCTAAGGCAATATTTTTTCTCATTAATTCTATAATTTTAAGTAATGTTTTTTGTCTCATTTTTATTTATCTATTTAATAGATAATACTATCTACTTTAGTATATAAACATTTGTATATAAAATATAACTCTTTTAAGTTGTGTTGTATGATTTAACACAGAGCCGATGATAGAAATTTTAGAAAAATTTAGGAAAGATTTATAAAGGGTAATGAATTATAAATAATATGTTCAGTAAAAGAGGACAGGAATTAAGCATTGGGACATTGATTTTAATTATTATTGGAGTCATTGTTTTAGTATTGCTTGTTTTAGGTTTTTCAATGGGATGGGGTGATTTATTTTCTAAAGTTGGAATTTTTCAGGGAAGTGATATGAGCAGTATGATTACAGCTTGTGGTGTTGCAGTAAGTTCACAATCTTTAGAAAGCTATTGTGAATGCAAGATGGTTAAATTAGATGATAAAACCAAAGTTAAGATTAATTGTGCAGATAAAAGAGTAACAGCCCTTGCAGGTACAAATGTACTAACGCCTAGTTGTTCACAGGCACAAAATTCTAAATGTCCCCAAAACACTTAAAATAATTTAATATGTTCAATAAAAAAGCTCAGGAGTTAAGCATTGGGACACTTGTATTGATTGTTCTTGGAGTTATTGTTTTAGTGTTGCTTGTTTTGGGTTTTTCAATGGGATGGGATACTTTATTTTCTAAGATTGGACTTATTCAGGGGAGTGATTTAACAACCATGATGGACGCTTGTAAACTTGCAGTTACTACTCAATCGGCTGCTTCTTATTGCGAGTTTAAGGGTGTGAAAGTAGATGGTAAGAAGGAATTTTTAAATTGCGAAGATTCTAGAATTGTTCTTGAGAGTAAATTATCTGCATGTCCTGCCAGTGCTGTTAAAGATAAATGTATGGGATTATTAAAGAGTGGAAAGATGAATAAAGAAGATAAATATAATGGGGTGACTTGCTTTATTAAACTGGGTGTAACTGTTCAGGGTTGTTACACATTAATGATTGATGGGCAGAAAGCAGTTGAGATGGATGATTGTAAAGAAAAAGCCGATGTAACTTATTTAGTAAATGAGGTAGCAAAGAATAAGAAATGTTGTTGGTCAGTTGATGCTGCTACTCCTCCTCCTGCTTCTCCTGCTCCATAATAATAATTTCTTATATTAATTTGTTTTTAGAAGAGATGGGGGAGAATTAGTGCTGATTTGATTATTAATGAGTTAGATTGTGTAGGTTAGTGCAATGGTTGTCGATGGGAGAGAATTAGTGTTGATTTGATATTTAAGGGATTATTTTCAGATTAACACGATTTAGAAAAAAAGATAATTAGCTTTGATTTGATTCTTGTGAGGTTAATTGTTAGTCATTTATAGATAAGAGGGAAGGGATGATTGTTTTATGAGAAGAGGATAATAAACTGTTGATAGAGGATGTAGATAATTAGTTCTGATTTGATTCTTGCGAGATTAGATTATGGAAGTTAGGCGGGGGCTATTGCTGAGGGGAGAATTAATGTTGATTCGATATTTAAGGGATTATTTTCAGATTAACACGATTTAGAAAAAAAAGAGATAATTAGTGTTGATTCGATTCTTATGTAGTCAGATTATGAAAGTTAGGTGAAGATTATTTATGAAGGTTTAACTTTGAGGGTTTATCGATGAAAAAGTTATTGAGACTATTAACTGCTGATTTTTGAGGATGCAGATAATTAATTAGCTTTGATTTGATTCTTGTGAAGATTATTGCTGGTTATTTAGAAATAAATGACAATTAATATTGATTTAATGCTTGGGAGTTTTTCGATTATTTATAAGTGGGAGGTTATTACTGATGGTTGTTGTTTATTTAAGGGATTATAAAAGATTTGAGGATAATGATAACTATTAATCTATTGATGTCAAATACAATTATTCTAAAGATAACTCTCTCTTTAATAATTCAAAAGTCGCAATCATAGGTGATTTTTCTATGCTATATCTTCCTCTTCTCATTTTCTTCAATATTTTTAATTTAACTAATCTACCAACATAAGGCGGAGAAACTCCCGCATTACTTATTTCTGTACTCTGAATTATATTTTTATCAAGTCTAGCTATCTTCGCAAAAGAAATTACATCTTGGTCTGACGCATCTGGTATCTCATGGTCTAACCAACTCTGACCAATATTTATTGCTTGTTTAATACTTTCCTTAACTCTATCTTCAGAGATTATTTTATTTTCCTGATAACATGCTGATGCTAAACATTGAACTAAATAAGGATAACCACTAGTGATTTTTTGGACTTTTTCTATTGCTTTCTCTTCCCATTTTGTTTGTTCACTAATTAAAGGTTTAATTAGTACTTCTTTTGTTTCTTCTAAGTTAAATCTTCCTATGTTAAAATTGGCCCCCGAGAATATCCTGGCTACTGGAGAATATTTATCAACGAGTTTTTCTTCAAAATCAACATATCCGCTTATAACCAATAATATGGGTGTTTTAGATGATTCTTCAACTATAGTTTTTAATTCTCCAATTGCTTCAAAAGATAACCAATCAGCATCGTCAAGAGTAATCAATATTAATCCTACATTACTCAAGTTTTCAACATGGTTTCTCCATTGATAATATGAACTTTTTTCTAACCCTTCTTTATTTAATTCAACTCCTAAATTAAATGCTTTTATTGAACTTACATTTTTGGCCATACTACTGATTCTTTTAATTAGACTCTTTCTTTTCTCTATTTGTTGGATTAATTCTTCAGTAAGCAATTTATATAATTCTTGGTCATTTGTAGTCCTAGCAAGTCTCCTACTTATTATTAGTGTCTCTGAAGGATTATCTTCTGAACCAGACATTTCATTTATTATCTTGTTTATTAGTGAAGTTTTTCCGACCCCTCTATGACCATAAATAAGAATGCCTCCAGATTTTTTATGTTTCTCTGCCATTTGTATTCTATCTCTTAATTTACAAAGAACGTGTTCTCTTCCTCCAAAATATTCTGGTCTTGCAGGAGTTTGTGGGTCGTAAGGATTGGGCATTTAATAATATCATTAATTAATTTTAATTAATGATATTAAAAGGTGTAGGTTTATAAATGTATGTGATTCTAAACTTTTGCGTTTCCCTCGTAGCTTTGGACACTTTTTATGAGTAAAGTGCAAAAGTTTAGAGAAGTTTGATTTTTGCAAACTTCTCTTTAGTAATTTATCAGGAATTGTGTAATCTACTGATATATGTCACCTTCTAAATCTCCTTTCTAAAATCAAAGTAAATTTGACTTGAAGTTCTCTTTTCTAAGCTTGTATGTGACCTAAAATGAGCATATCTCATCCAAAATAATTCTGCATCTTTGTTACAGAATACAAACTTCTTATCAAGTAGAATTCTCGTAGGCATCTTTTTGATGGGCGCTGTAATGGGCTTTAGTGGTTGGTCTGCAGCAACTTCAAAAAGGTAAGCAGATACGTACTCCAAAAATATAGAAGTGAAGTTATAACCAAAGACATTTTTATGTTAGAATTTATTATAACACTTTTCAATACAAAAATATTTAAACTTTTGATGGTTGGGAGAGATATGGAGAAGATTGGAATTGAAAGGGTTGGCAAGGACGGGTGGGTGTTTGTTTGGCCGAGGGGGGAGGAGAGGGAAAAGGCTAGTGATATCTTTTTTGAGGGGCTTGAATATCTTGATGTTGGGGAGAATGGCAAGGCAAGAAAATTGTTTGAGAAGGCATTAGAAATTTTTCCAGAACATATTGATGTATTACATCATCTTGCAATTATTAGTTCGAAAGCGAAATCAAAGGAATTAATTGGATTTGCTATGAAAATAGGGAGCGAAGTAATTTCCGGCAAATTGAAAGAAGGAGATAAACTTGAATGGGGATGGACAGAGAATAGACCGTTTTTGAGGGCGTATCATTTTAAGGGCTTGAATCTTCTTGATGCAGGTAAGATTGAAGAAGCAACTAAGATATTTAAGCAAATAATTTTATGGAACCCAAATGATAATCAGGGAGTGAGAAGTATATTAGCTGATATTTATGCAAAAGGAAAGAGATGGGATGAACTTGTTTTGTTATGCGAGAAATATCAGGGAGATAGTGATCCGTCTATATCTTATGGGTATGTTTTGGGCTTGTTTAAAAAAGGAGAAAAAGAGAGAGCAACTGAACAGCTTAAGAAATGTATGTGGAATTTGCCTTTATGTGGGAAGATATTGTTAAAAAAAAATCCGAAAAAACCAAAACCTGGAATGCAAGGATATGTTACTTATGCAGATGAAGACCTAGCTTATGAATTCTGGGAAGGGCAGAAAGAGGCATGGCAAGATGAAGATGTTTTGAAGTGGCTTGGGAGGAATATTGGAAAAAAAGCTAGATAGCTATTTTCAATGAAGTAAATTCATTGAAAATAGAAATGTAATTTATTTTATTACAAAGGACATACAACGAACAGCTAAACAAGTATAAATGAACTTATCATATACTAAAGATAGTGAATTTAAGCCATTGGGTGAGCTTTTATTAGAGGATAATGAAGAAATAAAAGAATTAAAGAGCTTGTATCAGAGGGAAGAGGAATATCTTGGCTTTCTTGGACCTATTGAATCTTTCATAGCTCATTTTTATTTGGATGAACCAAAGCTGAAAGATGTTGATGTTATTAAATCATTGAGAAATGTTAGGAGTAATTATAATAAAGGGCTTGAGTTTTTTAAGAGTGATTTTGAGAGAGAGTTATTGGGGATTATTAGCTTTACATTACAAAATGCTGGGAAAAAAATTACAAGGCACGAGTTCTTTTTGGTTTTAGGTCATATTTTATGGAGTCTTGATAATAGGAAATGGGTTGGTGATTCAAGGGCTTATTTAAGTTGGATTGCAAATTTTTTCGGGCTTTTAAATAATGAAGAAAAGAAGAAATTTGATAATTTTTATGATGCACTTGGTAAAAAGCACGGGATTAGTAAAGAGCATATTAAATTATTGAAAGGTGGGGGAGGGAATGTTGAGATGTCAGCAAATGAGCTGGCTTTAAGCAATTTAGACAGCCAAAAGTTTGCAAATTACGAGGATTAGATAGATAATTCTGTGCTTGGGAAGGGTTTTGTTGAGGAGGGGAGAATTAATGTTGATTCGATATTTAAGGGATTATTTTCAGATTAACACGATTTAGAAAAAAAAGAGATAATTAGCTTTGATTTGATAATTGAGAGGTTAGAATATGAAAGTTAGGCAAGGTTGTTGATGAAGGTTTAGGGTTAGGCGAGACCATTGATGAAGGTTTAACTTTGAGGGTTTATCGATGAAAAAGTTATTGAGACTATTAACTGCTGGTTTTTGAGGATGCAGATAATTAATTAGCTTTGATTTGATTCTTGCGAGGTTAATTGTTTGTATATAAAGTATAAACACTTTATGTTTATTAGCAATTTTGGACAAAGTGAATTTATCCAAAATTGAATTGATAAAAAGAGGATTTTTGAAGGGAAGCAGAATTGCTCCGTAGGGCATTAACTTGTAGCTATTTGGAGATTATTGTTTTATTGGAAGATAATTAACTTTGATTCAATTTTTGTGGGGTTATTGGTGGGGAGGTTTAGGGTTATTTGTGAACATAATGGGGAGATTTGATTATTTTGTAAGTTGTTGTTTTATTGAATTGTTTGGGTGATTGGGAAATACTTACCAAGTAAGAAAATATTTTAGAAATAGGGGATTTTTCTTACTTGGTATGAAAAGATTTATAAATAGAGAAATATTTCTTACTTGGTATGGATGAGAAAGATAATATAATTAAGGAGAAGAAAGAAGAGAAGGAGATTAAAGAAAAGAAAGATAGCAAGGAAGCTGAAGAAAAGAAAGAAGAAAAGAAAGTTGAAGAAGAGAAAAAAAATGAGGAAATTAAAGAAAAGATAGTGGAGATTACAAAGGAGCAGATATTATGCAAGACGGCTAAAGAGTATTTTGATAGCGGTGAGGATGAACTGAAAAAAAATAGGTTTAATTCTGCGCTTGTTCTTTTTTTTAAATCGTTAATTGCTTTAACAGATTTGTACATTTATCAAAAGACAAAAAATACCCCCTCATCGCATGTTAATAGATTTAAAATTACTAAAGAGAAGTTTGAAGAAGTTTATAATATTATAGATAAGGATTTTCCGCACTATCAAGATAGTTACGTTCAGTTGGTAAGCAAAGAATTAGTGGAGGTAATTCGAGATGATGCAAAAATTATGGCAGAAAAAACCCAAATTAAGTTATAATGAACAGGTGTTTGATATTGTTCAGTTTGGCTCGTCTGTTAAAGAAGGGGCAAAGCCAAATGATATAGATATAGCTGTAATTTTTAAGCAGGGGTCTGTAAAAGAACAGCTTGAAGGAGCACAGAAAATAAAAAGGCAACTTGAGAAAATTTCAGAATTGCCTATCCATATAAAACCTTTTGATTTGTATTCTTTTTTTGATATTGGCAATTTTGCTAAAGAAAATGTGCTTTTTTATGGGATGAGCTTAATTTATGGAGATTATTTTGCTAAAAGATTCGGGCTTATTCCTAAAACATATTTGTTTTATTCTTTGAACGATATGGATAAAAAGGATAAAGTCAGATTTAATTATGCCTTAAGCGGAAGAGTTGGCTCTTATGGGCTAATAAGAAAGTATGGGGGTAGAATATTAAGGCCAGGACTTGTTGAAGTCTTTCCAGAATATGAAGATTTGTTTTTTGATAGTTTAAAGAAAATAACTAACAAGATTGTACTGCAGAAAAAATTCGATTTGGCTTAATCGAGAGTTAAATATTTAAACTGAGGTTTATTATTTTTATTAAATGGATTACGCAACACCGAGTTTTAGGAAGAGCAAGGGAGATAAGAAGGCTAAGGGGAGATATAGTGTTTATAAGAAGGGCGGGGGGAAGAAGAATAGGAGTATGAATGTTAAGGCGAAGGATAAGGAATGTTGCGAGGATTGCAGTTCGTGCGGTTGTCATTGAGATTTTTAGGGATTTATTTGGTTAAGGAAAATTAGTGTTGATTTTATTTTATTGTTGACTATCTTAGGGAATAATTAGTGTTGACTTGATATTTAAGAGGTTATTTTTAGATTAATGTCATTTAGAAAAAAAAGAGATAATTAGCTTTGATTTGTAAATATAAAGCATAGACGACATCATAAAGATTACACCACCTTGCCCTTAAATGGGAGATAATTAGCTGTAATCCGATATGCTTCAATAATATTGGATGTAATAGTTATTGACAGCAGATTTTCTTATTATTAACGACGAACTTTATAGATACTTTGATTTGATTCTTGCGGGGTTGGTTTATTGGGTTGGGTAAAAATTATTATTGAATGTTTAACCTTGAGGGTTTATTGATAAAAGGACCATTTAAACGTTTAACTGCTGGTTTTTGAGAATGCAGGTAATTAGTGCAGGTTTGATTATTACGGATGTTCGTAACTAAAGGTATAATTGGATTATTATTGATTAATTATAATTTGGACATACTGGGGCTGGTAAAAAGATAATTATTAGTATATAAAGTTTAACAACTTTATATTTGAGTTAGCAATTTTGGAGTGAAGTAAATTCATCCAAAATTGGATTTATTGGAAGAGGATTTCAGAGAAGAAGCAGAGTTGCCCCGCAGGGCATTAAATTTTTGTATATAAAGTTTAACAACTTTATGTTTATTAGCAAATTCGGATTAAGCGAATTAATCCGAATTTGGATGCATTAAAGGAGACAGAAGAAACGCAGAGTTGCCCCGCAGGGCATTAAATTTTTAAACTAAAAAGCAGATAGTTAATTAAAGATGGCGAAATCAAAAACGCTTTTTACTGTGGACTTACTGATGGGCTTGACATCCATATTTACTTTTTTGAGTGGGTTGTATAGATTGGAAAAGGATCTTCATAGAAATCTGGCTTTTTTATTTTTGGCTTTTGTAATTTTGCATTTTATTTTTCATTATCGATGGATTGCTTTTACAGCTAAGAGTTTCAGATGATAGATATTGACACAAATAACGCAATTGTTGTATTTCAGGGGAAGAATATCAGGAGGACTTGGCATAATAACAAGTGGTGGTTCTTTGTGTTCGATATAGTTTCAATTCTTACGGATAGTGCTGATCCTAAGCAGTATGTTAAGAAGATGCGAAGTCGTGATCCTATACTTAATGCGAACTGGGGTACAATCTGTACCCCTCTTGAACTTTTAGCTCCAGATGGCAAGAAAAGAGAGAGCAACTGCGTTAATACTGAAGGGGCATTTAGAATCATCCAATCAATACCTTCTTTCAAAGCAGAGCCATTTAAGCTTTGGCTGGCAAGTTGGATTGTGAAAGTTGGGCTGGACTATTGAAGGATTATTGTTTATTTTTGTTGAGGGGGGGAGAATTAATGTTGATTTGATATTTAATGAGTTGGATTATGGGAGTTAATGATAATGGCTGCTGATGGGAGATAATTAATGTTGATTTGATATTTAACTGGTTAGATTATGAAAGTTAGGTTGGGAGGGAATTGTTGATGAAGGTTTAACTTTGAGGGTTTATCGATGAAAAAGTTATTGAGACGATTAACTACTGTTTTTTGAGGATGTAGATAATTTGTGTTGATTTTATTTTCATGAGGGGTTATTTTTAGGTATTTATTAGTTAGTCATGTCTAATTCTTTTCCTCAAATGCTTCCATTAGTGCTTCGTTCAACTCGACTAAAAATTTGAAAAACAAAGATTTATATA
>Ga0209542_10016919_pt1 | contig 12024 bp, 10 predicted proteins | sample RifCSPhighO2_01_FD_184028 | JGI IMG/M metagenome (GOLD analysis project Ga0209542, IMG submission 184028) | Soil microbial communities from Rifle, Colorado - Rifle CSP2_plank highO2_0.1 (SPAdes) (version 2) | ecosystem: Environmental > Terrestrial > Deep subsurface > Rock core/Sediment ...
CGCCAGCGAGTCCGCCGTCAACGTCTATTTTTCTCCCGATCGGGAAAAAATTCTCTACACCGCCATCAAGGACCTGGAAATTCCCGAAAACCTAGCTGATAAAGCTATTCCGAGCATCAATCCTACCCCCCAAAACAGAAAATTAGGGGCCGGAAAAACTTATGTCTACGACCTCAAAGAAGACAGTAACTTTCTCATCACCGAGGCCAAATACGACCCCGGGTCAGCCCAACCCCTCATCGTCGCCGGAACCGTCGCCGCCAACGGCGAAAAACCGTCTGAACTAACCGCCAACCTCGCCGTCATCAACCTCCTCCGCGGCGCCTACGATCCCCATACCACTCAAAACCTCAGTTGGTACACCACTAGCCGCCATCTCATCATCACCGGCAACGAAGGCCTCTCCATCGTCGAGTATGATGATAACAACCTCACCTCCATCATCCCCGGCCCCGTCACCGAAGGACTAGCCGTTCCCTCACCCGACGGGACTCATCTGATCATCCTGTCCAATCTCAATCAGCAAACCAACGTCGCCAACCTCATCTCCCTTGATTTGAAATAGGTGACCCGGGGCAGAGTCGAACTGCCGACCTGCTCGTTAGGAGTGAGCTGCTCTATCCATCTGAGCTACCGGGTCGAGGGCGGGCCTCGCCCGACGAAGCGGGCTGTGTGGCGCGCGAAGTCGGGGTGGGCGGAATTGAACCGCCTGTTTCTTCGTCCCGAACGAAGCGTGATACCGATTCACTACACCCCGTACGAAGCTATTTTAACACGCATAAGTCTCTCATGAGTCCGATCGACTTATATGACCTATACTGGACTCATGACCTATCAGACTGTCATTCCTCCTCATGGCGGCTATCGCCGACTCCGGTCTTACCAAGCTTCGGAAATTATTTATGATCTGACCGTAAAGTTTTGCGACTCCTATATGTCTTATTCGACCAATAAGTCTTATCGGACCTATGACCAGATGGTCCAGGCCGCCCGCTCGGGGAAACAAAACATCGCCGAAGGGAGCATGGCTTCAGGAACCTCCAAGAAAACCGAGTTGAAACTGATCGGGGTTGCCCGGGCCAGTTTGGAAGAGCTGCTTCTCGACTACGAGGACTTCCTCCGCCAGAAGAATCTCCCCCTTTGGGACAAGAACCACCCCAAATCTCTCGAAATCAGGAATAGGTCCTATCAGTCCAATAGGTCTTATGCGACCTATATGACCTATCTGACCAATCCTGAATCAGCCGCCAATTGCGCCATCTGCCTCATCAACCAAGCCAATTACCTGCTTGATCGCCAACTCCAAGCTCTGGAAAAGGAGTTTCTCGAAAAAGGCGGCTTCACCGAAAACCTCTACCGCGCCCGTCAAATCTCAAAGGGCAATTTGTCATAGTCACCCACCACCGCCAACGCCAATTTTTCCGGCGCAAATATCATCTGACAGTAGTCCCGTATCTCCTCGAGGGTCACTTTGTCCGCGTTGGCCTTTATTTCCTCCGGCGTGTAGATCTTCCCCTCAAACATCATCTCATTGAGGGCGAAATCCAACACCCTCTTCGGATCATCATAGGCCAAACTGACTCGCCCCTTGTAGCATTCCTTGGCGATCGCCAGGTCCTTGGCGGTAATACCATACTTACCCTTTCCCCCAATGCCCCACATGATTTCCCCGATCAGACCAACGGCGTCAGAGAGCTTGTTCTTTGGTAAACCGCCACCCACCAAAACCGCCCCGGCATCGGCAAAACTCTCCGTTCCCGAACCGATCGAATAGGCCCAACCCCTCTTTTCCCTGACCTCCTTGAATAGCCGCGACAAGCCGCCCCCGCCCAGAATAATATTGGCCAAATACATTGCCCAGCGGCCCGGGTGGCCGATCGGTAAACCGGGAAGCCCAATCGACAAGTTCGCCTGCTCGGTTTTTCGGCTGATTAACGTCGTTTTTGGTTTCGTCTGGGCCTTCCACTCGAATATATCTTTACTCGGCACCCCCGCCTTTTTTTTGCCAATGATTCCGGCAAACTCGCGCTCGATCAAAGATAACAGCTCCCTATCACCACCCCAGTTTCCAACCACCCCCACGAGCATATTTTCCGGCAAAAACCACTTGTTCATGTAGTCATGAAGATAGTCCAGCTTCATTTCTTGCAAGCTTTTTTCTGTCCCGATAATTGGTCTGCCCAAGTTTGTTTTCCCAAAAAGCAGTTTCCAACTCTCTTCAAAAGCCTTGCTGTCCGGCAAGTCCTCATACATTCGCAACTCCTCCAAGATCGTTCCCCGTTCTTTGGCAAAATGTTTGGCCGGCAATAACGGCTCGGTTACCAACTGGCCCACCACTTTTACCGCCAAATCCAACTTATGCTTGGCCGTCTTTGCCCAAAAACCAACCACATGATTACTCGTAAAGGCATTTCTCGCTCCGCCAACCTCATCAATCGCATCAGAAATATCAAACATTCCGGGAAACTTCTTTGTCCCCTTGAAGACGAAGTGTTCCAGAAAGTGAGCACTTCCAGCCGTAGCATCGGTTTCTTCGCGCGATCCCGTCCCCACCAAAGTCTGAACCACAACACTCTCCCGGTCGTCTTTGACCAGGATCACTTTCAAACCAGATAGATTGGCTACTTTGGGCGCAAAAGACATTACCCAATTCTACCAGACTATTTCCAGTTCTCCCTGCCTGTCCGTCCGCCAAATCCTCGCCCCCGCCGCTTTTAGCCGCTCCAGGGCCTGGCTCGTCGGGTGACCGTAGTTATTCTTGCCCACTGAAATAACTGCCAGTTTCGGACTGACGGCCGAGAGAAACTCCGCCGCCGAACTGTATTTACTGCCATGATGAGCCACCTTCAACACATCCACCGCCGTCAACCTCCCGGAATCCGCCAGCACCCTCTCTTCCTCTGCCCCCAGATCCCCGGTAAATAGGGCCCTGAATTTCCCGTAGTTTACTGCTACCACTACCGACAGTTGGTTTAGATCCGTCGAAGCCCCCAGCACGCGGTCACTTGCGGCCGGCCACAATATATCAAAGTCCAAATCACCATATCTAATCCGGTCACCGGCCACGGCCGCCAGCCATTTTTTGCCGATCTGGTAGCGCTTCTCCACCTCGGCCAGAGCGCCAATATGGTCAGCCTGCGGATGACTGTTGACAAAGATTTCAATTTGTCTGTCCCAAAAGGGTACTTGCCTCCCCAGGCAGGCCACCACCCCGCCGTTCTTCGGGCCGGTATCGATCAGCATCTGAAAACTGCCCCTGATTACCAAGGCGGCATCCCCCTGGCCGACATCACAAAAAACCAGATGCAGTTTGCCGTCGGGCGCCTGCCCCATTACCCAAGCCAGGAGCAGGAAAGTTACTACTACTGACCAGCAAAGTATCTTTCTCATTAACTGCCGCCAAAAAAACTAATTAAAATCACCATTAGGTGCGCCAAGGCATAAGTGGGCGCGGCCGCGACGCTGGCCAGAGGTGAAATCAGCGCCGCCGCTACAATCGTCAGCGCGCCAAGAAACATCAAGATCGGCACCAGGGGCAAAATCAAGCTGTTGCTGACCAAAGAAATCAAACTCAACCGGCCAAAATGCCACCAAATAAACGGCGCCGTGGCCAGAAGCGCCCCCAGTGTCGTCGTCAATTCCAGCGGATCGGCTCGTCCCCAGCGCCGCGCCAAATACGGCCCGATCAGGGCCACTCCGATAGTCGCCGCTACTGAAAGTTGAAAGCTAATGTTCTCAATCAGAAGCGGCGACACGATCAGCATCACTCCCACGACCAAGGCCAGGCTCCAGGTAATTCGGGTGCTCCTTCCCCAGGCCAGTCCGACCAGGACCACGCTTCCCATCACCGCTGCCCGCAGTAATGAGACCTCTCCCCCGGCCAGCAGTACATACAACCAAACGACGCTGATCGCCCCCAGCGTTGCCGCCCTGCGCCGCCCCAACACCAGCATCGCCGAGAGCATCAGTCCGGCCACCACCATGACGTTGTAGCCGCTGGCCACGACAATATGAACCGTTCCCGAATTGACCAACTGATCGTAAAACAGTTTTGGTAAAACGCTTTTGTAGCCCAGCACTATTCCCAGGATCAACTCGCCTTCGGGCGACGGTAACCGGGCCAGTGTTTTTCTGACCAATCCCGCCCGAAAATTTTCGATTCCGAAAACCAACCCTTTCCCCGGGGTTTGCCTCCCGCTATCCCCTTCACTCCAGGTGTAATTGCTTGATTCTTCTAACCATATCCGCCCCATTAGCCTATCTATCAGACCGGCCGACAAAGTGCCAGTAACAGCGACAGTCCCCGCTGGCCGCAAATTACAGACATCCTCATTTTTCCACCAAAAAACTCCCCGGCTGATGGTACACTCTGATCCGGATCGTTCTATTTTGTAATTGTCGAATCTGACCCTGACCGGCTCCCCCAAGCGGTACTGACTCGTCAGCGCGAAATTGACAAGTAAACGCGAGAACAACACGCTCGCCAAAACCGCCAGGCGCCATTTCATTAATAGACGGCTATTTTATCTTTGATTTTTTCAAATATTGCCTGGCTGATAACCTTTTTGGCGACCAGATCAGCCACCGCCGCATACGGCCGGTTATCAATAATCGCCCGCGCCCGCGCCGCGCCGATTCCGGTCAGGCTTTCCAGTTCCCCGCTCGTGGCTTTGTTCAAGTTTATTCTTCCGGAAGCGACACCCAGGACCAATTTATTCTGCCCCGAACCCGCCTCGGCTAGCGCCGGAATATAGATTTTGTCACCGTCCTTCACTTTGGCCGCCAGATTAACCGTCGTGGCCACAAAATCCCGATCGGCCTTATCCGTCAGGCCCCCGGCCGCCACCAGGGCGTCCTTGATTCGATCACCATTGACCAATTGATAGACCCCGGGGCTGACCACCGCCCCCGAAATGTCCACCCAAACCTCGGCTGTATTGCTATTTTGATCGGGGCTGTCCCCGGCCGCAATGTACTCCACTGACTGCTTTGGTCTTTGCCATAACGTCAGACTAAATAAAGATAAATAAATCAAGCCGGCGCCCAATAGACCAGCCAACAACCAGTCAACCCAGGTGAAATTTTTCAGCAGTTTCTCGATTTTTTGCCTCACCGCACCATAAACTCTAGCATAGACCGTTACCAAAATAAATCTACGCGAAACCAGTAACTGCTAAAGCAACTGTAGCTGATAAAATTAGCACTTTACGTAATATTATGATAGTTCTCTAACAAACTATTGCAATTTGTTATTTGTTTTCTACATGTAGTACAGTGAAGATTATGGCCGGTTTAGTCTTTCACACCCTCTTCCTGGTCCTCGCTGTCGCCCTGACCTTCCTCTGGAGCCAAAATCCTAAGCTAACTCCCTACAATCTGCAAGCCATCGGCCTTCTGCTCCTCTTTTATTTCGCCGCTAAGTTCATCAGCGGTCCTAAAGCGCGCCTCTCTGCCGCCCTCGATGCCCTGATCTTTACTATCCTCATTCTCTTCCTGGTCCTCACCACCGGCGGCGTCCAGTCGCCGGTTTTCTTTCTCCTCTACTTCCTCCTCTTTGCCGTCAGCCTTCTCTTCGAGCCTATTGCCGCCATCGTCATCAGCCTGCTTCTGACCCTCTTTTTTGGCTTCAGCCTCCGATTTGACTTTGACAACACCGCCCTCATCAACCTGGCCAGCCTGCTTCTGATCACCCCGCTGGCCAACCTCTTCGGCCGTAAGTTTCTCCAAACACAGGCGGCAGCCGGCAAGATCAAGCTTCTCGATCAGATTATCCAAAGCGAAGAAACCCAAACCCTCATCTGGCTCTCCACCAAGGCCAAACCGACCCTGATTAACCTCCTGGATACGACCAGCCTCATCATCAGCAGTAATTTACTCCCCTACGCTCTCCAACAAAAACTAAAAAACCTCCACCAGGACCTCGTCACCCTCCACCAGTCGGCCGGCAACCTGGAAAAAGAAATTGATGAAACTTCCGAATGAAGCTTCGCCTTTTATTAGATCCTCCAACCTCAAAACCAACCATATCAACCCCTCAATCCCACTCTATCAAACTATAACTAAATCAGATAGAAAACATCAATTCGTGAAAAAATCACTAACAAACCACTTCATTTTCTCCATACTCATAGGTCTTATCAGTCTCATAAGTCCCATTCCTGCTGTCCGGGCCGGGGAAATGACCGGCGGCGACTACATCATCAAGATGGGAACAATCAACATCAAAACAGGTACAATCCTACCCGTTCCGAAAGAGTCCGCGAGTTCCTTCGGGATCGGCGAACCGTTTTCCCTGACTGTCTCCACCGGCATCGTCGACTTTGGTACGGTCAAGCCGGCCGCCTTTAGCGGCAGTAGTCTCGACCTGACTGTCAATGGCGCCGGGGTTGGCGGCTACTACGTCAGCGTCATCGAAGACCATCCCCTGACCACCAAGCCGGACATCACCATCCCCGACACCGCCTGTGACCCAAGCGACAACTGCACCCCGACCCACGCCAGCCCCTGGATCAGTAGCCTGGCCTATGGCTTCGGTTACAGCCTGATTGGTCCCGACACCGACCAAACCGAATTTGCCGACGCCACCTACTTTCGGCCCTTCGCCAACAACGCCGCCGGCCAAAACCCGATCGTCATCATCTCCCGCCGGGGTCGGGGCGAAAAAACCAGCACCAAACTCACCTTCCGCCTCAACGTTCCCCCTTCCCAAATCAGCGGCAGTTATCAAAATACCGTCCAGTTTATCGCCCTCCCCGCCTACTGATGAAATTTTCAACCACAGGTCTTATCGGTCTCATGGGTCTTATAAGTCTTATCAAACCTATTCCCGTCTCCGCCCAAGCCCTCGGTCTGTCGCTTACCCCCTCCCTTGTCGAAGCCGTCATCGCCCCCGGCAAAAGTGTCAGTCTGGTCTACCAGCTCACCAACCTCTCGGCCGGCCCCCTTACCCTGGTCGCCCGCGTCATTCCCTTCAGCGGCAGTGACGCCTCCGGCCAGCCCATACTCAAGCCCAACCAGCGACCGGAGTGGCTCAAGTACTTTTCGTTAAAAAATTCCCAGGAACAGTTGAACGAACCCTTTGCCCTCGGGGCCAATGAAAGCCGCCGGCTGATCCTCTCGCTCGATACTCCCACCCAAATGGCCCCTACCGATCTTTATGCCGCCCTGCTGGTCAGCACCAGCCTCCCGGAAGAGGGCAATCAAAAACAAAACAACACCGCCATCGGCGTGGCTATCGGCAGTAACCTCTTGCTGACCATCAGTCCCGGCAGTCATCCGCCCACCCTGGTCAAAATCGAAAATTTCGCCCCGGTGCCCTCTGACTATTTCTTCCGCTATGGCGATTACTATTTCGCCGACAATCTCTTGCCGATTCACTTCTCGGCCGCCGCCGTCAACGTCGGTAAATACTTCAGCAAAACCAGCGGCCGTCTCACGGTCAATCGCCGGGGGGGACCGATTTCAGTTCAAAACCTCCTGCCCCTCAATCTTCTCGCCTCCGGCCGCCGCGGTCTGGAAGGCTCTCCCTCGGCCGGGTTAGTCTTTAAACCCCGCCTGACCGACCTCGGCTCATTTCAAGTTAGTCTCGACATTAAAAGCGAAAACAGCAACAGTCGGACCGAAATTAGCCTCGTTTTGGTCCCGGTCAGACTGCTTGCCGGTTTAATTATTTGTCTAATCCTGCTCTCAACAATCTTCAAAATCAGCCGCCGCCACACCACCTGAAACTGTCCCTCCTTGACAAGGTATCCGTATTTGGTACAATACAAACACCTTGATATCAAGATTTGTAGAAAAACAGATACTTTCCGAACTTAGGCCCGCCACCGTAATCTGTCTGTTTGGCGCCAGACGAACAGGGAAAACTACCCTCCTCCATTCACTAAAACACGCCCTCCCAAACCGAAAAGTATTATCAGTCCACGGTCAGGACTTGACAACTCAAGAAATTCTCTCTTCGCAGCGCACTGAAACACTTGCCCGTTTTGTCCGGGGCCTCGACTATCTATTCGTCGATGAGGCGCAGTATGTGCCCAACATCAGTGAAAACCTAAAGCTCCTGGTTGACACCGTACCCCACATCTCAACTCTTGTGACCGGATCCTCATCATTTGATCTGCGGAATAAAGTCGGAGAGCCGCTGGTGGGCAGAAGTACTTCATTCCACCTCTATCCGTTGGCTCAACTGGAATTATCGATAAACGAATCATCACTGGACACCCGCAACAATCTGCAGGAACGCTTGATTTATGGTTCCTATCCTCAAGTGGTTACGGCATCAGGCGAAAGAATCAAAAAGAGGTACCTGGAAAACCTTCGCGACGGCTACCTTCTAAAAGACATTTTGGAACTTGATAATCTCAAGGATTCATTATTCGTATTCAATCTACTCCGCCTAATCGCCTTTCAGATTGGCCACGACGTGTCGTATGCCGAACTCGCCTCAAATCTTAACTCCCATCCAAAAACCGTGCGCCGATATCTGGAACTTCTGGAAAAGACGTTCGTTATTTTTTCTGTTATGGGTTTCAGCCGCAATTTACGCAAAGAATATACCAAAACTCCCCGCTACTATTTCTGGGACAACGGTGTCAGAAATGTAATTATCTCAAACTTTAATCCTCCCCACCTCCGTGATGACGCCGGTCAATTATGGGAGAACTACTGCGTCAGTGAGCGTCGAAAAAGAAACGCCTATCGCAACACAACAGCCAATTATTATTATTGGCGAACCTATGATCAAAAAGAAATCGATGCCGTCGAAGAACGGGAGGGCAAACTATTTGGCTTTGAAATGAAATGGGGAAAATTACGACCCAAAAATCCAAAAGATTTTCTCAAAACTTACAAGAACGCTCAATTCAACGTCGTCAACCAAGAGAACTATCTCGATTTCATCACCTAAGCAAACAGAATCACATTACCGCATACATAGACATATTGTATCAATCCCTAATTTGGTGGATAACCGAAGGTCGATACGCTTATTACCGCAATCACAATCCAGGATTTAGCTACATTAACCGCTTAGCGGAAATAATCACCGCAGACAAAGCGGTTTTCGATTTAAGATAACCTTAGCCTTAGGGCTCTTTTTCCGCAGTCCTTGTCCGGGTCGAAATGTGCCTCTTGACATGGTTATCCCCGCTTATTAAATTAGTATAAGAGCGTCTAATCTTGTCTAATCTGAACCTAATTAATATTTATTAACACCATGCAAATAATTGACTTCGGTTCTCCCTCACTCGTTCCGGCAAAACAACCAAAAGTGTTTCTGGAGATTGCCACTGCCACTCTCGTTTTTATCGTCCCGGTTTTGCTGTTATTTCTCATGCTCTAAATGCCCAAGCCGCCTGCCCACGAACTTATCCGTCACTTTCAGGCCTTTCTCGAGGAAGTTAATTTAAGCCCGGTTTCGATCAAAAATTATCTTTCCGATGTCCGCTTGTTTTTGGCTTCGATCGAATTCAGGTCAATCCGCGACCTGGGTGGCAAAATGGCCGAAAACTACCTCACCCGGATCAAACAAACCAAACCGGAAGCTACTTTCCAGCGTTACAATGCCTCTTTACGCCGTTTCATCACCTTTCTCTCGGTCGAATACCGCCTGGAACTGCCTCTCCCCAAAGCTAACGACCTAGAATCTGATGTCAAACCAGCCCATAATCTCCTCAAGCAGTTTCGCCTTTACTTAACCCGCGAAAAAAAGTCGGCCGCGACAGTCAAAAACTATCTTTCCGACCTCAATCACTTCCTCTCTTGGACTGCTAAAAACCTGGAAGACTCCTCGGATGGTGGCCCGCAGGGACTCCTCCGAGGTGGCTCTCAAAGCGCACTGAAACTAACCTCCACTACCTTAAAAGCCTATTTTGACCATCTCAAACTATCCCACACCAGTACAAGCGTCACCGACCGGCGTACCTCCAGCTTACGAAAATTCGTCCAATTTAGCCTCGATTACCGCCTAATTAACCGTAACCCCTTCGAAACCGCGCCGTCGTTACCCCTAATCGACAACCCGATCAAAAAACTTTACCTCCATCTGGCCATCCTCATTCTCGCTACCACCGCCCTGGGCATCTTCGGCTATGCCCAAATCTTCAAGGAAGCTAAGCCGGGCCAGGCTTATCCCACCGCTCTCGTGCGTCCGGCCCGCCAGTTGGCCTTCCAGGGCCGTCTGACCGACAAAGACGGTCAACCAATCACCACCGCCGCCGCCAATGTCGCTTTTAAGCTCTATAACCAGGCCGAATCAGGCATAGAAGTTTACTCTGTCGAAGCCTGTACCGTCTCGCCCGACGAAGACGGTATTTTTTCCACCCAAATCGGTAACGGCACTTGCGGCGCCGAAATCGGCCCGGAGGTCTTCTCTGAAAACCCCAGTCTTTTTCTGGAAATCGCTATCGGCGGTCAAGTCCTGACACCCCGCCAACCGATTGCGACCAGCGGTTATGCCCTCAACTCGGAGACCCTCCAGGGGTATCCCGCTTCCGCCTCGGCGACCGAAAACACCGTCCCCGTTGTCAACAATGATGGCGATCTCCTCATTGGCGCCGCTTCCCCGGCCATCATCAGCCAGTCAGGCACTTTTGCCATCAAGGGCCAGGCCCTGATTCTGACAACCGAAATCGGCACCGATGGCGACGTTACTGTCGCCCCCGACGGCCGCGGCTCGGTCAATCTTATCGGCAGTCTCGATAAAGGCATCTTCGTCAATGTCACCGATGCCAATCTGACCACCGGCACCCTCATCGAGGGCTATGTCGCCAATAATAGCCGCGGCGGCACCCTCCTCCACCTCGCTTCCGGCACCAAACAAGTCAACCGCCTGACCGTCTATACCACCGGTCAAACCGATATCATCGCCGACACCTACGCCAAAGCCGCCTTCAGCATCAAACAAACCGGTTCCGGCCCGATTTTTACGGCGCTGGCCGGCAAAACCACCGTCGGCCAACTTTCCACCGCCGGCGACCTCGGCCTTTTGGGCGGACTGACTCTCGGCTCACCTTTCACCACCCACGCCTGGCCCGGCCAAATCATTACCAACAGCAACTCCCGCGGCATGGGCGGCGTCATCATCAATCAAAACGATTCCGGTCCGATCTTTACCGCCTCATCATCCGGCGTTACCAAATTTGTCATCGCCAACAATGGTAATGTCGGCATCAACACCATCAATCCGACCGAAGGCGCCCTGGTCGTCGTCGGCCGCACCTGGACTGATCAGTTTACTATGGGCAAAAACCCCGCTTCCGGCTATCTTCTCACCTCTGATAGCGGCGGCAATGCCACCTGGACTGACCCCTCCACCGTCGGCAATTGGCAAAGAAATTCTGGCGCACTTGCTCCCAGTAATTTAACCGACGATCTGTTGTTGGGTGCCGCCGCGACCGCTTCAGCCAAGTTTGCCTTCCTCAATGTCGCTTCCGGCACCCCCACCGCCTCTATCTCCGGTTCTTCCGCCCGCGCCCTGGTCTTGGACGCCAACGGCAATATCACGACCACCGCCAGACAATCGCTGACCCTCGGTGGCGCGCAAACAGGAGATATTAATCTTAACGCCGGCAATCGTCTCCTTTTTGACGATACCAATCTTACTTCCGCCGTCCCCCTGACTGTTTCCGCCACCGCCCTCAACGCCTCCCTCACCCAAGGCATTGTCGATGCCATCAATGATGCCTGGAACGCCGCTACCGGCGGTGGCGGCGGCCTTTGGACTGGCGGTGGCGGCGTCATCTACCCCACCGTCACCGGTAATGACCTGGCCATTGGCGGCTCCACCTCCGGGGCTCCTTTCTTTGTCAACGACTCCGGCATTATTACTTTTACCTCCGATACTAACCTCTACCGCTCCGCCGCCAACATTCTCGCCACCGACGATACTTTTTCATCAGCTAACCTGACTACCGCCGGGAGTCTGACTCTGCCCAACAGCAACAGCCTGACCGGGGTGGCCAACTACCTGCGCTTGTCTCAAGGTCTGTCGGTGGGTGGAGCCGATACCTACTACTTTGATAGCTC
>Ga0209542_10016920_pt1 | contig 12024 bp, 12 predicted proteins | sample RifCSPhighO2_01_FD_184028 | JGI IMG/M metagenome (GOLD analysis project Ga0209542, IMG submission 184028) | Soil microbial communities from Rifle, Colorado - Rifle CSP2_plank highO2_0.1 (SPAdes) (version 2) | ecosystem: Environmental > Terrestrial > Deep subsurface > Rock core/Sediment ...
CCTCCGGTAAGTATGTCGCGACCGAGTTCCATGCAGCCGGTGGGGTCCCGCAACTTTTGCGAATCCTGCTCGAAAACGGCCACATCAACGGCGATTGCATGACAATTACAGGTCGTACGATCGCCGAGGAACTTGCCAACGTGCCGTTGGAGCCGCGCGGCGACCAAGACGTCATCCGGCCATGGTCAAACGCGCTCTACAAGAAAGGTCACATTACCATCCTGAAGGGCAATCTCGCCCCTGAAGGAGCGGTGGCGAAGACCTCCGGCATCAAGAATCCGCGCTTCACTGGTACGGCGCGCGTGTTCAACTCCGAGGCGAAGAGCTTCGAAGTCGTCACCGCCCGCAAGATCAAGAAGGGCGATGTGCTGGTCATCCGGTACGAGGGTCTGAAAGGCGGCCCCGGCATGCCGGAAATGCTCCAGGTTACAGCGGCGCTCATCGGGCAGGGTCTCATCAACGATGTGGCGCTCATCACCGACGGCCGTTTCTCCGGCGGGTCGTGGGGATGGATCGTGGGGCACGTCACCCCCGAGGCATTCGTTGGTGGTCCGATCGCATTAGTGCGGAACGGCGACATCATCACGCTCGATCGCGACAAGCGTCTCATCCACCTTCACGTGTCCGCGAAAGAACTCGCGGCACGCAAGAGGAAGTGGAAGCAGCCGAAGCCTCGCTATTCGGAAGGTGTATTGGCGTTCTACGCCAAACACGTCTCGTCCGCGAGCGAGGGCGCTGTTCTCACGTGATCGGCAGTGAGCCGACTCACTGGGACTCAAGAATGGTCCTGCGCGGAGCAGTTTCGCGCGGGACCCTTTTCTTTTTTACGCGCTTCCGATGAGGACGCCGGCCAAGAAGACCAAAGCGCCGCCGAAGACGACCTGTGCGACGGAGAGCCAGAAGCTCAATTTGAAAAAGTGGTAGCGGACGTAGCCGATCGCAATGAGTTCAATGCCGACCACGAAGTAGGCAAGGTAGAGTGCGGCATCGAGGTCCGAGAGGAGGAAGGGAAGCGTGTGCAAGATGCCGCCCACAAAGGTCATTCCACCCACAATTGAGCCGCGGATCATCGGATGGCCTCGGCCCGTGTGCTCGCCGGTATCAGAGAGTCCTTCGGCGAACGCCATGCTGATCGCCGCGCCGATGGCGGCAGCGGTGCCTACGAGGAAAGCGATGTGCGAGCTACCGCTTGCGAAGGCGGCGGCGAAAAGGGGAGCGAGTGTCGAGATGGAGCCATCTATCAGACCGACCAAGGCGGGCTGGACGACCTTGAGGAGGAACGACCGGTCAATGTCCTCGATGTGGAGGGCCTTCTCTATCTCTTGGATCTCGTTCACACATGCATTGTACCCGGTTAGTAGATGTTGGCGAAAGATAAATCTGGGGATGTAGCTCAGCCACCCCGTCGTGACATATTTTATGGGCTACACGAAGGCCTACGAACGGCGCGTAGCGCGTCGCCAACATTCACTACCGGGTTGTACCAAATACGTGCCCGCGATATACTGCATGCAATGAAAAAAGGCGCGCTCGTCTTTTGGATCGGCATCGTCGTACTCATCGTTCTTGCCGTCGGTGCCTCCATTTTCATCAAACCGGGGGCGAGTAATTTGGAGCCATTCGCGCAATGCCTCAAAGATAAGGGCGCTGTTTTCTACGGAGCGTTCTGGTGTCCGCACTGTCAGCGTACGAAGGCGATGTTCGGGAGTGCCGCGTCACTCCTTCCGTACACCGAGTGCTCGACGCCGGACGGAAAAGCGCAGTTGCAAGTATGCATAGACAAAAAAATCGAAAGTTACCCGACGTGGGAATTTGCCGACGGCAGCAGATTGACGGGTGAGCGTACGCTTCAGGAGCTTGCCGAAAAAACAAGTTGTACTCTTCCGCAGGAGTAGCATGCTCTCACTCCAAACGGTTAACTACCTGCTTGCCCTGCAAGTCGTCGCGCTACAAGCGGTTACGCTCGCGCTCGTAGCGCTCTATCTTTTACGCCGCCGCTTCGCGGATTTAAATGACGTTGGAGATTTTCTCGGCCGTTGGGGGCTTTGGGTCGGTTTTCTCGCCACATCTGCGGGGAGCATTATAACCGTCGTGCATTCGGGGATATTTCACTTGCCGCCATGCCCGCTGTGCTGGTGGCAGCGCGCATTTCTCTATCCGCAAGTAGTCCTCTTTGCTCTCGCACTCTACAAGCGAGATACGCGCACTCGTGGTGATGAGCGAGGCGATAGAACCATCGCAGACTACTCCATCGCGCTTTCCCTCGTCGGTCTTGGCATCGCGCTGTATCATCACGCACTTCAAATGTTCCCGACAGGCTTGCTCCCGTGTCCCGCAGAAGGTGGCGTCAGTTGTGCACAAATATTCTTCCTCGAGTTCGGCTACATCACGTATCCGATGATGGCCATAACACTCTTCGCGTTCCTCATCATCCTCATGCTTTTTGTGCGACGACGTGGTGCGTAAAAGCGGTGAGGTATTTTTGTAAATACGTCTTGGACTTTTCGTCCGTGATATTCCCGTCTGCGTCTATCTTCTTGTCGCCCTCGCCAAAGTAAAATTCCGGTTGGCCCATCACGTGGGCGTCGAAGTAGGTAAGAACCTTCTTGACGTCGTACTGCGCGAAGGAAGCACCGCGCACTCCGTCGGACGCGCCAATGACACCGACCGGCTTTTGTTTCCACGGCACCTTTCCACGCGAGGTCCAATCGAGCGCGTTTTTGAGAGAGCCCGGAATTGAGCGATTGTATTCGGGAGTAACGACGAGGATTCCATCCGCCGCAGCGATCTTTTCTTTGAGTTTTGTTGCTACTTCGGGAAAAGCTGTTTTCTCGATCTTGTCGTCATAGAGCGGAAACCCCTCGATACCCGAGAGTTCAATATTCATTTCTTTCGGCGCGAGCGCCTTGTTGAGTGAGCCTTCACGCAAACTTCCGTAGATAACAAGGATGTTCATACTCCTTTATGAGTGAGTGATCATGCTTCGCTGGATGTCCTCGACGGTGCCGCCCGTCTTTTTGCCGGGGTTCAGAATATTCAGGGGATCGAATATCTTTTTCACCTCCGCGAAAAGCTCAATGACGCGAGGCGAGAACATGAGGGAGAGGTAGGGCGTGCGGATGATACCGTCGTTGTGCTCTCCTGTGATGGAGCCTTTGTACTTTGCGACGAGTCGATACACCTTCTCTTCGAGCTCCATGATGGTCTTTCTCGAAGAAGGTTGCGAGAGGTCCATGAGGGGAATGATGTGGAAGTCGGCGTCGCCGATGTGGCCTGCGATAGTGTAGATGAGACTATATTGTTGAAGTATGCCGTTGAGCTCTGGGATGAATGCGGAGTAGTCGGCTGGATGCACGACAAGGTCGTCAATAAAGGGTGCCGCATAGAGCCCGCGCAGGTTTTTCCGGAGCAGGCTGAAACTTTCGCGCCGTATCGTCCAGTATTTCGCCGCGGCCGTTTTGCTTTTGGCGACTTTCGTTGCCACTCGAAGATCGGCGAGCGCCTTTTGTGCATCGTATGCCTTTTTTCGCGCATCCGCCGCCGAATCTTCCGCAAACTCCGCCATGAGAACGAGGCTCGGCACTCCGCCCAGGGCGACGATGAGCATTTCGGGAACGAACGCGAAGGCGAGCTTTATCATGTCGAAGATACCGAAGTGGCGGACGACCTGCGGGAGGAATCGCACCGCGAGGCGGAAGGTTTGATCGTCGTAGCTTTCGAACGATTCCGGTTCGAAGGTGAGAGTGCGGCGCACTATCTCGGGCAAAATATCGAGGTCGGAAAGGAACACGACGAGCATCGCCTTGTGCTCTTTCGGTTTCAAGAGGCCTACGGTCGCTTTTGTAACAATCGCAAGTGTGCCTTGTGAGCCAGAGATGAGCTGTGTGAGATCAAAGGTATCTTTTGCCTTGTCCCACACTCTCCAGAGTGCATAGCCGGCGGAATTCTTCGAGACGTTGGGTCGCGCGGCCTCGATCTCGCTCTCGTTCTCTTGCAGAAGCGTATGCATGGAGCGATATATCTCACCTTCGAGATCTTGCTGAGATTCTTTTGCGGTGAGCTCGGGCATCGTGAGCGGACGCAACGTCACCGGCGAGCCGTCGGAGAGGATCACCTCGAGCTCGCGCACATAACGGTTGGTTTGCCCATAGCGGAGCGTCAGTTCACCACCGGAGTTATTCGCGATCATGCCACCCAAGGCGCACAGTTCTCGTGAGGCGGGATAGGAGGGAAGGAGCTTCCCACTCCTCGCGAGTGTCGTCCTCTCGAAATCACGGTAATAAACGCCCGGTTCTGCGGTGGCATAGCTTTCTCCCACTGCAAGTATGTGGTTCATGTACTTCGTAAAGACGAGTGCGATCGAATCGGTTAAAGGTCCCCCCGTCATATCCGTCCCTGCGCTTCTCGGTGCGATGGAGACACTCTCGCCCTTCGTGCGCGCCTCATGCACATACTTCACGACCGCGGATACATCCTCGGCGTCTTTTGGAAAAACCACGAGAGAGGGCTTGCGTTCGAAGATGCTCGTGTCGCGGCTGTATTTCAAAAGTGTCTCCGCATTATCCAGTGCATCGCCTTTGATGAGCGGGGCGATCTCTTCGCGCAAAATCATGCACGAATTATAACAGCTCACACTGCGCATACGGTCGCGTCTTTCAGTTTTGTAGATACAATAGGACTGTGGTACTTCTCGTCATTTCGTTCATCGCAGGTATCCTTACGGTACTCGCACCGTGCGTCCTGCCGCTTTTGCCCGTAATAGTCGGCGGCTCGCTTGCCGGCGGCTCGCGTCGGCGCGCATATACGATCACAGCATCTCTCGCGCTCTCTATCGTGGCCTTTACGCTGCTCCTGAAGGCTTCCACCGCCTTCATTTCTGTGCCGGAGGAGATTTGGCGACAACTAAGCGGCGGGATCATTTTGCTATTCGGTGTGTTGCTGCTTTTTCCGAGCCTTTGGACCGCACTTCCCGGCATCAACGCGTTGAGCCGAAGCTCAAATAAACTACTCGCGGCAGGCTATCAGCGGGGGAGTTTCTGGGGCGACGTCGTCATGGGCGCTGCACTCGGCCCCGTGTTCGCGAGTTGCTCGCCCACCTACTTCATCATCCTCGCCACCGTATTGCCGGTGCAGCCGCTGCTCGGATTTTTATATCTCGTCGTGTATGCGATCGGGCTTTCTTTGATGCTTCTCCTCATCGCCGTTCTGGGTGATCGGCTTATACAGAAACTCGGTATCACGATAGAGCCCGAAGGATGGTTCCGGAGAGGCATCGGTGCGTTGTTCGTCATCGTCGGGCTCCTCGTATTCACGGGTACGATGCGAAACTTAGAAACGTGGCTCGTCGAACAAGGCCTCAACCCGAGCTTCATCGAGTATCAGCTCCTTGGCGAGGAAGAGAATATGTCGGGAGTTCTTCCCTCTGAAGCAGTGGAGGCACTGACACCGGAGGCGAAAGCGCTGATGTATCCAAAAGCACCAGAGTTGGTGGAGCCGGACGGATACATCAATACCCCTCGACTAAGCTCAGGGCAAGCCGCGCCTATCACTATTGGGGAGTTCAGGGGAAAGAATCCGGTACTCATCGACATCTGGACATACTCATGCATCAACTGCCAACGCACACTGCCGTATTTGCGCACATGGTATGAAAAGTATGAAGATGATGGGCTTGTCATTATTGGCGTGCATACGCCGGAGTTCGCGTTCGAGAAAGTGTTGTCGAACGTCGAGAAGGCAGTGAATGATTTCCGACTCACATACCCTGTCGTACTCGACAACGAATACCGCACGTGGAACGCTTTTGGCAACCGATTCTGGCCGCGCAAGTATCTCATCGATATAGACGGCTACATCGTGTACGACCACGCGGGTGAGGGGGATTACGAGGACACGGAACGGGCGATACAAAGGGTGCTTGCCGAGCGTGCGAAACGTCTCGGTATGGATATGCCTTCGGAGCCGGTTTCCTCACCGGCAGACATGATCGAAGTCGATTTCTCACAAGTGCGGAGCCCGGAAATATATTTTGGTTCCGAGCGCAACGAGCGTCTGGGAAACGGCGAGAGGGGCACTGCGGGCACGCAGACTCTTGACATCCCCGTACAATTGCTTGGCAATACGCTTTACCTTGGAGGCGTATGGGATATAGAACCCGAGTACGCACAAAATACGGGGAAGAACGCTCGCATCACATTTACCTATGGGGCAAAAAACGTGTACATGGTCGCTTCGGCCGATGCATCCACTGTCGTGCGGATAACCGTCGATGGCGGGAAACCATTGGGCAGTCTGCGCGGTCGTGACGTCAACGAGCAAGGGGAGTTAACAGTACATGAAGATCGTCTTTATACGCTTATCGAGGGAGACGGCTATGAGACACACGTGCTCGAAATAATGATTCAAGGAGAAGACCTCAAAGCCTACACGTTTACCTTCGGATAAGGGCGTATCTCATATGGTTCTATCGGACATCACGTGCCTTGTGAGTGTCCGATATGCGCCAACCGATAACGGACAGAGGTCTCGTGTTCGTATGACACAACAAGATAAGATGCATGTACATTGACTCACCGTAGAGAGGGGCATACCGTGTGACAGCGGAAACCAGCGTTACCAATCACTTGGGAAACGTATGGGAAAGAACACATTGCTACGGATAGCGAGCCTAACAGTTATTGCGTGTAGCGTCATTATAGCCGGTGTCTTGCTCTTGGGGCAGACCGCGTTTGCGGACAATTTTGATTTTGGGGGTACGGAAAATCTGGCTGGGAGGATCATTTGCAATGTATATACAGAGCTCAACGAAGAAGGGGATCCGATACCCCATCTCACCTTTGAGGAGTGTCCCGACTCTCCGGAACCGCCGCCTCCACCTCCACCACCGCCAGCATGCGCGGATGGCTTGGATAATGACGGGGACGGACTCATTGACAGCGAGGATCCCGGCTGTACCTCGCCTACTGACACGAGTGAGGACGATGAGGGGCAAGAGACACCCATGCAATGCGCAAACGGAAGCGATGACGATGGCGATGGCTTATCGGACATAGCGGATCCAGGCTGCCACAGCGATTTTGATGCCGGGAATGCGTCTTCCTATGATGCGCAGCTGAACGATGAAAGCGCTTCAGCGCCACTTCCTCCCGCACTGCCTGCCTGCTCCGACGGTCTCGACAACGACAGCGATGGGAAGATAGACACAACGGACCCGGGTTGCTCAGGCGCAGACGATACTGATGAAACAGATCCAACAAGCGGCGGCAGCTCCACCACGACGGGCTCTTCAGGCGGGGGAGGCGGCGGAGGAGGTGGCCTTGGCGGTCTGCCGCCGGGAACCACTCTGTATACAAGCACGAGTACGGGACAGGTTTTAGGCACATCTACGACAGTCTTCTCTACGGTCACGGCATCCTGCGAACAGTACCTAACGGCTTTCATCAGGAGTGGGCAGGCCAACGACGTCGACCAGGTAAAACGCCTCCAGCGCTTCCTGCGCGACTACGAAGGTGAGCGGGTGGTCGAGAATGGCACGTATGATGCGCCGACGCTCATTGGAGTGCATAGGTTCCAAACTAAGTATGCGGCTGAAATACTCGCTCCGTGGGGCATTTCCGAATCGACTGGGTACCTCTATCTCACTACGAGGAAGAAGGTAAATGAGATCGTGTGCAAAAATACGCGCATGTTCCCCCTAACGGTGGATGAGCTCAAAAAGATAGAAACCGCGCGCCTAGGAGGGCCGAGAGCCGTATCTGCTACACCTGTAGTGACCCTCTCTACCACGACAGGCCTCACGACACCTGCAAAAAAGGAGGTCGCAAGCAGTAGCGGGACAACTACAGCAGGTACGCTCGAGAGGATACGCGGCTTCCTTCGTGGGATATTTGTCCGATAACGTAATAAAGTGTATTGGTCAAGAGCCAGCATATTGACATAGGACACACTTTGAGTAGACTCCGCCCCAGTTCTCTAACGGATTAGTAAAGGACAATGTTCATGGGACACAGAGTGGGCCCGAAACCGGCAGCTTTTCGCTGGTTTCCCCAGGTTTTGGGCCCGCTCTGATTCCTGAAAACATTGGACGCTAGTGGTTAGCGTAACTCGTCAACGATCCGGGAGATCGCGTCTTCCACAGTATCAATACCCTCCAGATACGATCAGAAAAGCACACGTGGAAATTGATCCTTGGCTGACATTAATGCCGGAAGCAGAAATCGCTGTGCAACGCACGAACTTGACGGCGCGTCCAGTGCGTATTGTACACGCACTTTCAGCGATAAATTTGTTGACACTGCGACAGCAACGTCGATAATGCACGATGTTGCGCACGTGATGCAGGCGCGACGGGGAAATCAGCGGCACTCATGGCCGCTTTGAATACAGGAAATACTAACAAAGTAGTTGAGCATCAAGACGAAGCGACTTCGGGTCGCTTCGTCTTTTTGGCGTTGGTGTCCGTTAGGGAGGGGTGAAGTGCACGGTGCGGTCCATTCGCATCGAATGGTCCGCACCGTGAACTGCACTTTCCGGCCTGCCTTTAGCAGACCGCGGGGTACGTTCACGTAATGGTCGATGCCTGTCTTCGCGCCGTCCTTAAGGAGGCACGAGGGCAGATTAGACGAACTAACAAACAAACACTATGACAAAATCAATCACATTGAACGTTTCGATCGCGATACTCCTCGCGGTAGCATTGCTCTTCTTTGCTGCTGCTCCGGCGTTCGCGGACGTGAACTCAAGCATCATCAAGATCGAAGCCAGGAACTCTGGTCACATCTCGAATTACACGTCTTCCAAGGCTGAAACTGGCGGCAACTATGCTGACGGCAGCTTCGGCGGCAGCGGCGGTGAGGGCGGAGATGTTGAGGCTGAAGCTGATGGTAGCGATGGCGAAGCCAATGGCAACAACGGCGGCGCAACGGCTGGCGACGGCGGCAATGGCGGCGATGCCGACATTGGTGGTACCGTTACGACCGGCAACGCAACATCAGACGCTGGCACCTCGAACAGCCTGAACGGCACTGACGTCGACCTTGATGTTGACGGCAATGTCAACAGCTCCATCGTGAAGGTGGAAGTTGACAACGACAACGGCTGTGAGTGCAACACGATCGAGAATGCCACGAAGTCTCGCGCTCGCACGGGCGGCAACACCGCTCAGGGCAGTTACGCTGGCAGCGGCGGCGACGGCGGCGAAGTTGAAGCTGAAGCTGACGGCAGCGATAGCGAAGCCAATGGCAACAACGGCGGCGCAACGGCCGGCGACGGCGGCGACGGCGGCGACGGCTTCGAAGGCGGACTTGTTGAGACTGGCGAAGCCACCTCGGACGCTGGCACGTTCAACTTGCTCAACACGCTTATCGTGAAGTTCAAGGTATCGTAGTCGCTTCGAAGCTCTAGCTTCGAGTCAAAGAGGGATGGGACCAAGAAAGGAAACATCGAGGTCCCTCCTTCTCATGAGGCCTTCGAGCGACTTGTCCTGAGCGAAAGTCGAAGGAGGACTCAGAGAGGGAAATATTCAGTGCACTTTATTAGTGGTAGTAACGTCGAAAACATTAGTATGAATATTCAAGTAACGCACGTAAGCATGGCTGCAGGATGCACAGCGCTGTTGGCCGTCGTGATACTGCTTCTTGCTCCCGGAAGCGCATATGCGATTGCGGACAACGCCTTCCTGGGCGGAGAAAACGCGCTTTCGCGAGCTCTTTCGAGTGAGTCACAGGGCCTAGCGCACGCCAGCACAACGAGCAGCATTCTCGAGCGCCTCACCTTTGCGAGTACGCACGGTGGCAGGGCCGAGGAAGTTCCACCCGCCAACGATGCGGGTGATAGTGGAGAGGAAGGAACAGGTGAAGGGGAAGCACTTGCTGTTCCGCCGGAGAACGCGAATGAGAACAGCGACAATGCAAATGGCGGGGCTTCAGGCGGAAATGGCGGCAGTGGCGGTTTAAGCGGTCCTGGCGGCCTCGTGCGTGCCGGAGACTCTGTATCGAGCACAAATTCGGTGAATGTTATCAACACTGTTATCCTTCGTATCGGAAGCAGACGTTAAATACGATAACATCATCTATGACAGCAGCTTTCTCAAAGTCGTTCAAAGTGGCTGTACTTTTTGCTATTCTCATTACCCTATCGTTCGCATTCTATGCGTACGCAGAAGACAGGGGAGCGCGAGAGCGCGAGAACACGCGCAGTGTAGAGGAAGCTCCTGAACCGAGCCCTGCTCCCGCTCCGACTCCCACACCTCCCCCGTCTTCAGAGGGGATAACGAGCAACACGAGCGGTGAAGTAGACACGGGTGGCAATACCGGCGGTCATGTCGTCACTGGCGACGAGCATCTGGAGGTGCATGAGGTGAACATCGGGCCTACCAATGAGTGGGATGGTAATGACGAGGAAACAAGTCCGCCAACAGAACCCGAGCAAGATTGCGATAGCAGACGAACCACCTGCACCGACAGGGAACGTACGCGATAGTCGTGAGGGGGAAGCGCTATGCTTGACACGATACGAACAGGAATAGTGGCAGGGATGATCTCCATGTTTATGCTCTGCGCGCTCGCGCCGAATGTGTATGCGGCGTCTGCAGATGCGCGCGTGCGTGGCGAGCGCGTGCGAGATGCCGGTGCGATCGTTTTTGGAGGAGGCTCGAACGGCGGTGCTCTGGGCGGCATGGGAGGCACAGGAAAGAGCGCAGGGGGCGACGCAGTCGTCGCGAACAGTGGAGGCGGCAACAACGGGGGCGCTTCTGCCGGAGATGGTGGGAGCGACAATAGCCCGGGCGGAAATGTGCTCATAAAACACAGTGGCTCTGGCAACAACGGCGGCGCTTCAGGCGGCGCGGGCGGAGATGACAACAGCCCGGGTGGGAGTGTCATTGCCGTTCACACTGATGATGGCAACAACGGGGGCGCTTCTGCCGGGAACGGTGGAGAACAAAACGCGCCGGGGGGTGATGTGAATGCCGTCGGAGATGGTTCAGGCAATAACGGCGGTGCCTCTGCGGGGAACGGCGGCGCGGGCGGCGGACATTCTGCCAATTACGGAGGAAACAGCGCTATCGCCATCATCGCGAGCGTTATCGAATATCGGCATTCACTTCGCCAATAAGCGCTAGGATCAAAGAAAAAAGGCCAGCCGACATATCATCCACACCTACTCGCTTGCACTTCGGCCGCGAGAGGATGACATAATGGAAGTATTATCAGCCTAATCAAGTAGCTTTATTCGATTTAGGGAAACTAGCTATGAGAAAATCATTCTCTATTATCAACACGTATGCAATCGTGATCGGATGCGCGCTCGCGATGCTACTCTTCGTGGGAGTACGAACGGCGCATGCGGTCGGGACTAATGGGAGTTTTGAAGATGGGACCGCGCCTGGCGTGTTCCTCACCCTTACTGCGGGTAACACCGTCATCACCGACTGGACGATCGATTCCGGCGGCGTCGATTACATCGGCACGTATTGGACAGCAGCAGACGGTGATCGGAGCCTCGACCTCAACAGCGTCGTAGCGGGCACCGTGAGCCAGGCCTTTGCGACGGTCGTTGGCGCCACGTACGATATCTCCTTCGCACTTTCCGGGAATCCCGCAGGCGGGCCAGCCCTCAAAGCAGTGAGGGTCAGCGCTACGGGAGCGACACCGCAAGACTACACGTACGATACGGCGGTCGAGGCAAATTCGCTCGTGGACATGAAGTGGGCGACACACGCCTACTCCTTCGTGGCGAGTGATGCAACGACGACGCTATCCTTCGCGAAGGTGAATGCGAGTCGGCGGAACGAGCCCGCATTGCGCGGTACGTCGTGAAGATTGTTGAAGATGCCCGCCGCGACCGAGCTCATCGCGGCCGCCCGCGAGACGTTGAGGCCGCAGTCGACTGACGGGGGATTCTCGCGGAGGTCGGCGGAGATCATTCCTCTCTTCGGATCGATGGTGAGCCGCACGGTGAGCGTGAGGCCTTTCGGCAAAATGCCTTCGAGCGGGTCCGACATTCCGCTATTCCGTATGTTCGCTT
>Ga0209542_10016927_pt1 | contig 12022 bp, 13 predicted proteins | sample RifCSPhighO2_01_FD_184028 | JGI IMG/M metagenome (GOLD analysis project Ga0209542, IMG submission 184028) | Soil microbial communities from Rifle, Colorado - Rifle CSP2_plank highO2_0.1 (SPAdes) (version 2) | ecosystem: Environmental > Terrestrial > Deep subsurface > Rock core/Sediment ...
AGAAGTAAACCCTTCCCTCTTGTTTTTTAATTTTCCAATTTGGAAGTTTCCAATAATGAGAAACTATAATTGAACCGGGTTTTAATTCTCTTTTAAATTTTTTTGATAATTTGTTTGTTATTGTATTAAATTGAAACATTATAATTTTATTATATTTTGACAAATCTTCTTTAAAAAAATTCTTCCAATAAATTTTAATTTTATTCTGCAATCCTAATTCTTTTATTTTTCTTCTTGAAATCCAAACTAAAAAAGGATTAATTTCAAATCCGTGTATTTCTATTTTTGAATTTTTTGGAAGTTTTTTTGTAAGAGTGATGCAAATTCTTCCGTCGCCAGAGCCTAATTCTGCAATTTTATCCCCGGCTTTTGGATTTGTGAATTTAATTATATTTTTTAGAGCTTTACCTCTTGTTGGCTCATAAGGAGCGCCAAAAAAGAAAGGAATTAGAAAAAACCATGCTAAAATAATTGATAAAATAGCTAATGGAATTAAGAATATTATAAAAGACATAAAAAATTATTGATTTAAGGAGTTTTATATTTTCCTGATTCAAACATTTCCTGATAAAGATTTATTTTTACTATATTAACGTCGCTTGAAGGCATATTAACGGGGTCTTTAGCTCCATAAGAAGTGCAAGAATCTCTCCATTCAAGGATATCCTGCAAATTTTTAGTATAAATTATTTTTTTATCTGGAGTTAATTCATTAATTTTATCCTGGATGTTTTTTTCCATTTTTAAAAAATAATATTATGATTTTTAAAGATTTATGTCATAAAAAACTATTAATAGTAAAGAAGGTTACATCATTCATGGAAAATAATAATGAAATAGACATTCAACATTACAATCCAAAACTAAGAAGAAAAATTGAGATTATTGGAATTGCTGTTTCAATTATTATTGTTTCTATAAGCATTGTCAGCCTTTTATTTTATGGATTTTATAAGGAAAAACTAACTGAAGGAATTCTCACTTCTGGAAAAATTTTGATGTTTTTGAGCATATTCTTTCTTGAGTTTATTCCTCAAATGATAAGCTCTCATTTTCCTTTAGTTGTTTCAATAATTTCTGGAATAAATTCTTTTGAAGCGATAATTATTGCTATCTTTGCTTCTTTAATAAGCACTATCCTTGCTTTTGAAATTGGGAAAAAATTCGGCTGGAAATTTGTCTGTTCTTTGTTTGAGCCAAAACAATTAGTAAAACTTACAACTCTCTGGAATAAATACGGAAAGTGGTTTGTATTTGTGTCTGCTTTTACACCTTTACCTTACTTTCCTTTAGTCTTTGGAGCTTTGCAAATGTCAAGAAAAAAAATGTGGCTTTTTGGAATTATTCCCAGAATAATCGGCTTTGTTTTCTTTGGCTATCTTGTTTCTTTGTGAAAATTTATTTGATAACTTTTAAAAACATCTTTTATTTTAAGAATATTATGTACGAGCCGCAAAAAATAGAAAAAGAAATTTTGGAATTTTGGGAGAAAAATAAAATTTTTGAAAAATCTCTGAAGAAAACAGAAAAGAAAAAACCCTACATATTTTACGACGGACCCCCATTTGCGACGGGAATGCCTCACTATGGACATATTTTAGGCTCTGTAACAAAAGATGTTTATGGAAGATTCTGGACAATGAAAGGGCGTTATGTAAGAAGAGTTTGGGGATGGGACTGCCACGGATTGCCGATAGAAACAATTGCAGAAAAAGGACTTGGAATAAATTCTAAAGATGAAATTGAAAAAATGGGGATTAAAAAATTCAATGAACATTGCAAAAGCAAAGTTCTTGGATATGCGCACGAATGGGAAAAAGTTATAGAAAGAATCGGCAGATGGGTGGATATGAAAAATTCCTACAAGACAATGGACAATGAATATATTGAAAGTGTCTGGTGGGCATTTAAACAGCTTTGGGAAAAAGGATATATTTACGAAGGAGAAAAAATATTAATGTATTGTCCAAGATGTTCAACTCCGCTGGCAAAAGCTGAAATTTCAATGGACAATTCTTATAAAAATATAAAAGAAGATTCTATTGTTGTAAAATTTAAATTAAAAGAGAAACTCTCCAACGAAAATGTCTATGCTTTAGCGTGGACAACAACTCCGTGGACACTGCCTTCAAATTTAGCTTTAACCGTTAATCCTGATTTGGAATATGTTTATTTAAAAGATAAATCAGATGGAACTATTTATCTGCTGGCAAAAAAATTAGTTAATAATTTTTTTAAAAATCCACAGGAGTATGAAATATTAGAAGAGATTAAAGGGAGAAAATTAGAAGGAAAAGAGTATGAGCCCTTATTTGATTATTTTAAAAATAATAAAAATTCATTTAAGTTTCTTTTAGGAGATTTTGTAACTGCTGAAGACGGGAGTGGAATTGTACACACTGCTCCAGCTTTTGGCGAAGACGATTATGCTGTTTGCAAAAAATATGGAATAAAGATGGTCCAGCCAGTAGATGAGAAAGGCAGATTTACCGAAGAGGTTAAGGATTTTCAGGGGCAGTTTGTTCATGATTCAAATAAAAACATAATTGAATTTTTAAAGAAAAATAAAAAAATAGTTTTGATTAAAAGAATTGAGCACGATTATCCTTTTTGCTACAGATGTGAAACAAAACTTTTATATCGCGCTATTCCTGCTTGGTTTGTGAATATTCAAAAAATCAAGCCAAAATTATTAAAAATAAGCCAAAAAATAAATTGGCATCCGGAATTTTTAAAAGAAGGAAGAGTAAAATACACAATTGAAACTGCTCCTGATTGGAATATTTCAAGAAATAGATACTGGGCGACGGCAATGCCTGTTTGGATTTCAAAAGACGGGGAAAAATTAATCATAGGAAGCATTAATGAATTAAAAAAATATGCAAAAAATATGAAAGCAAATTCAGGAAAAATAGATTTGCATAAGGATTTTCTTGATGAAATAATTTTGGAAAAAAATGGGAAAGAATTCAGAAGAATTCCGGAAGTTCTGGATTGCTGGTTTGAATCAGGCGCAATGACCTTTGCGCAATTTCATTATCCTTTTGAAAATAAGAAATTTTTTGAAGAAAATTTTCCGTCGCAGTTTGTTGCAGAATATATTGCTCAGGTTAGGGCATGGTTTTACTATATGATGGTTTTGTCTACAATATTATTTGATGAAATCCCTTTTGAAAATGTTGCAACCACAGGAACTATTTTAGCTGAAGACGGGGAAAAAATGAGCAAAAGCAAAAATAATTTTACAGACCCTATGATTTTAATAAATAAATATGGCGTCGATGCTTTGAGATTTTATTTAATGTCGAGCCCTGTAATGAATTCTGATGATATTAATTTTTCAGACAAAAATGTTGAAGAAGCTTACAAAAAAATAGTTTTGCTTTCTTATAATAGCCTAAATTTTTATGAAAATTATAGATATAAAGAAAAAACAAAAATAGGAAATCCAAAAACTACAGAACTGACAGATAAATGGATTTTATTCAGGTTAAATGAATTTGGAAGAAAAACAGAAAAATATTTGGAAGAATACAATCTCGTAAAAGCTTGCTCAGAAATAAAAGAGTTTATTGAAGATTTGTCTACATGGTATTTAAGGATTAACAGAGAGAGGATTGCAGAAAAAAAAGAAGCAAGAGAAACTTTAAAATTTGTTTTGAATAATTTCTCAAAAATAATCTCGCCAATCCTGCCTTTTGTTTCAGAAAAAATCTATCAAAGCCTGAATGGAAATAAAAACTCGGTTCATCTGCAGGAATATCCGAAATTAAGGCTGGAAGAAAGCGCGAAAAAATTGCTGGAAGATATGAAAAATATCCGCGAGGTTATTTCTTCTGGATTGAAGATAAGAGATAAACTGCAAATAGGATTGAAATGGCCTCTTGCAAAAGCAAAAATAATATCAAATAAAAAAATTGGCAGAGAATTTGAAGAATTAATTAAGTCTCAATTAAATGTAAAAAAAATTGAAATAAAAAAAGGAAATGAACTTTCCGTTGAATTTGATACGACAATGACTCCAGAATTAGAAGCAGAAGGGTATGCAAGGGAAATTTCTAGACAGATTCAAGCATTTAGAAAAGAATTGGGATTTGAAAAAAAACAGGTTATTGAGCTGCAAATTGCCGTCGGAAAAGATGAACAATTAAAAAAAATATTAGGGGCAGAAAAAGAATTTATTAAAGAAAGGACAAATTCTAAACAACTGTTTATTGTAACAACTATTGAGAAGGAAAGATTTAAAAAGAATATTGAATTTAAAATTAAAGATAAAAGAGGAATAATAGGAATTACTGAGATAAATGTTAAAAATACTACCCTTCGGTAATCCTATAAGTTCGCTCCTCTGATATGATAAAGTTTAAAAAGAGAAAATAGGTCATAAATATATAAAATGATAGTACGAGATGAATTTTTAAGCAGACTGAGAAAAATCTTTGATTTAAATTTGTACGAGGTTAAAGTCTGGACTGCGCTTCTCTCTCGTGGAACTTCAACTGCAGGAGAATTAAGCAACATCTCAGATGTTCCAAGATCAAGGACTTATGATATTTTAGAGAGTCTTGAAAAGAAAGGATTTATAATTATGAAACTTGGCAAACCAATTAAATTTGTTGCTTTAAAGCCTGAAGAAGTCGTTGAAAGAGTTAAAAAAAATTTAGTTAAGTATACACAGGAAAGAACAAAAAGATTAGAAACTTTAAAAGACGACGAGGTTCTTGTTGAATTAACTGAATTATTCACTAAAGGAATTAAATTTGTTGAGCCTTCTGATTTGTCTGGAAGTTTGAGGGGAAGGCAAAATCTTTACAATCATCTTGATATGATGATTAGAGACGCTGAAAAAACAATTACAATTGTAACAACAGCAGAAGGATTAAACAGAAAGTTTGAAGCATTGATGCCTGCTTTAGAGAAATGCAAGAAAAGAGGAGTTAAGATAAGAATTGCCGCGCCAATTAATAAAAATAATATAAAAGTTGCAAAAGATTTAAAGAGCGTCGCTGAAGTCAAGGATTTGCAGGAAATAAAAGCAAGATTTGTAATTATTGATTCAACTCAAATAATGTTTATGCTTCTTGACGACGAGAAATTCCATCCAAATTATGATATTGGCGTTTGGATTAATACTGAATTTTTCTCAGCAGCATTAGAACAGATGTTTGAACTTGCTTGGAAAGAAATGAAGAAGATTTAAAATTATTTTTTAGGTGATTCTAAGTTAGACAGATAATTCTGGGACGAAGCAAAGGGATTAAAAGAGAATTATAATGTTAAATTTAAAAAAATTCAAAACGAATTTTTAGAAGTTATATCTTAATTTTTTCACCCAATTCAGCACCTGTTAAGTTAACAAGGCACTATAAACGAAAGATTTAAATATTTAAACATAATTATGTTTTTATACATAAAATGGTAAGTATAACTCTCTCAATTCCAGAGGAAATAAAAAAACTAATGAATAAATCTCCAGAGATAAACTGGTCAGGATTAGTAAGGCAGATGATTATTGAAAAAACTAAAGAACTTGCGCTCAAAGAAGAAATGCATAAACAAATAAGAAACGAAAGAGAATTTAATGATTGGGCTGTTAGATTAATAAGAGAGGGCAGAAAAAATGAAATTAGTGGCAGACACTAATATTTTATTTAGTTTTTTCTGGGAAAATTCATTGACAAGAAAACTTTTGATTTCTTCTAATTTAGAATTATTGTCTCCTGAAAAAGCTATAGTTGAGATAAATAAATACAAAAAAGAAATAAAACAAAAAACAAACTTAACTGAAAAAAAATTTAATGGTTTTTTTAAAGAATTAAAATCAATTATACGAATTATAAAAAAAGAAGAATATTCTTATTTTTTGCAAGAAGCCAGGCAAATTTCTCCAGATATAGGAGACTCAGAGTTTTTGGCTTTGTGCATTAAATATTCGTGCGCTTTATGGAGCAATGATAGCGCATTAAAAAATCAAAATAAAATCAGAGTTTTTAACACAGATGAGATAATAAATTTATTTATTTAAATTTCTTTGCAAAATCAGACATTTTATTTTCAAATTCCTCTAAAACATTATCTATTTCCATTAAAGAATATTTTATTGATAAATTTTTGAAGCAGTTTTATCATCATTATATAATCCAAGAGTTTCAAAAATTAATCCTTGGCCAGATTCATATAGTTGATGAGACCAAGCAAGCATATTCCGGTAGTTTTTATCTCTTTGATCTTTTTCAATAGAATTATATGCTTCTTTCAGGCTTTTTTCAACTATTTCTTCTAGAGATTCGTTATTCCCCGTTAAAGAAAGAAAAAGATGTTTACCCTTAAAATCAAAATAGTTTCCATTAAAAATCATAAGATCAGTTATTTTGGTTTTATACTTTTCTAAATTTGGTTTAATATATTGATTAAATCCTTTTAAAGATAAGCCGTTCCCAATAATAAAATTTCCTGAAGTCATAAATGAAATAGATTAATTTGCTTTTTAATGAGTATTATATCTGAAAGTATTTATTAAAATAATAAATTTTTTTTCTCTTAAAAAAATAAATAAAGAAGAAGTATAAAAAAATAAAAAAAATAAAAATTTGTTTAATTTCGTGCCAAACTAAAAACGTTTTTGATTGCTACAATTACTGTAGCTGGTACGAATACTGCAAGCAACGCGTCAAGAACTGCTCCGACATAAGGCATATCGCTCATTAAACTGCCGCCGAGAGCGCTTGCAATTATCAACACTGCTCCAGACATTAAGAAAGGCGTAACTTCTTTATCAGTAACATTAAGCAATCCTACGATAAGTCCGATAACTACAAGAACTATTGCCCAATTTCCCATTACAGGGTCAAATAATCCAAGGACTACTGCAAGGATTACACCGATAAGAAAAGCCCACTTTCCTACAACATCAACTCCTCTTGTTTTTGCCATTTTTTACCTCCTTTCAAGTCTTTGATTTTCACTTTCAAAGATTATATACTCTATTATATATACCAAAGCCTGATTTAAATAGCTTTTGTTTTCATATTTTGAGGAAAAAGAAATGCAGTTTCCTAAAAATATTTTACAACAACTAAATTTGTTTAGCGATGAAGCTTAATAAAAATTTTACTAACTAATATATCCAAAAAGCCAAATATTTATATAATGATTAAGCATTTAATTAAAATGGTTAAAGATAAAATTATTTCTGCTTCTCAAATGGTTTTATTCTTGGAGAGATTGAAAATTAAAGAATACACTCTTCGCAGTAATTTTTACATTGATCATCCAATAGTTTTTGAATTTGAAAAACCAACAGAATATTACAAAGTGATAAAAAACTTTAATTTGAAAAGCACTAAAGAGCATGTTGGCTCTCCCTGTTTTATTGAAAAATTAGAGGCAAATTATTCTGGAATAATTCTTAAAACAACTATAAAAGAAAATTCTGAACATTCTCATTTAATTAGTAAATTAAAAAGAGATTTATTGATTGACAATACAGTTTAAAATAAAGGTTTGTATTTGAATTGATAGCCCTGTTTTTTATAATGTTTGTCGAATATAAAGTTTGGGTGATTAGCTGAAACCAATCTATGTTTTTAATTTTAAATTATTTCTGACAAATTCTGCTGGAACTTGAGAGAGTATTTTTTCTTGCTGCAGCGAAATCCAGAATCCTTTCTTTCTATATTTTTAGTTTTCATTATTCTTTAGGTTCTGTCCAGAATTTGGTTTTTAGCAAAAATCTTGGCTCGGCGATGAGGTAATCAAGGGCAGGGCTCGATGATAGTTGAAGTTGAGTGCGAGCGTTTTTGCGAAAGTAAAATATTTTTTATAAATTGCTGAGCGGGGGCGCGAGTAGAGCATTTTCGCGGAAGTAAATTTTTTTGATTAATAACTGAGCGAGAATGTGAGTAGAGCGTTTCGCCTTTGACAAACTTTTATTATTTCTTATTTTATTAATAACAAAGACAAGACGGAAGTTAGAATTCTAAAAACCAATTTCTCTAAGAAAAAGATCTATTCCGGACAGAGCAATTATTTATAATTCTTCAACGCAACTTTAACATTTTTTAAAAGCTGTCTCATGCTGTCTTCAAGCTGGTCTTTATTTTTTGTTCCTGTGCAAACCAGCTTTCCGTTGGAAAATAAAAGAAACGTCGCTGTTGGATCAACTAATTTGTAAACTAAACCAGGAAACTGCTCTGGTTCGTATTCTGTATTTTCCATTTCTAATGCTAAAAAGTTTAAATTAAGTTTTAAATCAATTGTGCCTGATGCAACAATATTCTGAACAGTAATTTTTGGCTTTCCTGTAATCTTTACATTTATTTTTTTTAACTGTTTTATAACCGCGTTGATAACCTGCCTGACTTGGGTAGTTGATTTTGTTCCTGTGCAAACAAGATTTCCAGACGAGAAAACAAGGACTGCTGATTTTGGCTCTTTTACTCTTAAAACAAGGCCTGGAAATGTTTCTGGATTATATTCCGTGTTTGGCTGTGTTCTTGCAAGTTTTGTCAAAGGAACAGGCTTTCCCAAAGAAGCGGTTGCGACGATGTTTTGAATTTTATATGCTGAAGTTTTGGTCATTTTCTTGATTTATAAAGGGCGAATTTCATTTATAAAGCTATTGAAAAGAGCCGCTTACAAATAATTATTCACAAACACACAAAAACTTAAAAAGATTTTTGAAAAGATCTTTTAATGAATAATCATGACTTTGCCAATTTATTTTTTTCAAATAATCCAAAAATTTATGAAAAATATCTAAAACAAAAAAATCAAGAGAAGTATAAAGAAGAGTCTTCAAAATTTCCATATAAAGATTTTGTTGAAAAATGTGTGCCTGAAGATGAAAAAAGTTTAGCATATGCTTTTTTAATTGGTGACTATAAGAATGAGTATAAAATAAGACAAGGACTTTTAGAAAGGCATATTTTTGATGAATCTATTCAGATGCCAAGACAAAAATTTCTAAAAAAAATGAATAAGGATGAAAATCTTGCAATGATTAATTTGCTTGAAGATTTTTGGAACTCGCGCGGACGAAAATCCGGTTTTTCTTTTGCTGTTCTAGCTGTTGGTTCAAACTTGTATAATCAAGAAGAAATTAAAGAATATTTTAAAAAAGAGGGATTAAAAAAAAATGACTTTTTAAAAGAATTTACAAATGACCAGGGTTCTGATGAAGAAATTTTTAAGGAACGCAAATTAAAAGTAAAAGACATTCTTGATAATAAACACAACGATATTGATTTGCTTATTTGTCCGGATTTTAATCATTTCACAAAACTCCATATTTGGGATAAAGTAAAAGAAAAAGAATCATGGGAAGATTGTTGTTCAAGTAAAATTACTTTAGAATATTATGAAAAATTCTATAGATATTTATCTGATAAAAACATTTCAGTAAAAAAAGAAAAAGCTTCACAACTCGGATTTAGTTTTTATAAAAATCCTGAAAACAAAGAAATTATTCGGATGAAGGGAATATCTTATTCTTCTCTTACGCTTAAAATAGATTATAAAAAATGCATAAGACCATTTCATATCTATTTTGATCATAATCTTGCAGAACTTAAAATTAAACAAGACTTATTAAAGAGAATTCCTTTTAGCGTTCTTTTAAGAAGAAGCGACATCTCAGATTTGAAATATGCTTTTTATAATGGAATTAATAAGGGAATCTATGAAAATCCACTGTTTGTTAAGAAATAAAATTATTCTTTAAATCTTCTATTAATATATTCCACCAACTCGCTTCCTTTTAATTGCACACTTGAAGGTCCAATTCTAATATAAAATTCCTCTTCATTTATTTCTGATTTAAGAAAAACCGGATTTTTACTTTTCTTGCATTTGAGATTTACAATTGTTCTGCCTTCAATCACGCTATTCTGAATTTCTATTAAATGAAAATGTTTTTTGCCAATTTTTGTTTTTATTATACTGATTAAATAAAGATTAAATTTATCAGTGTCTGAAAATTTATCATGTTCTATTCCTAAAATCTTGCCTTCATCAGTAATTCCGAGCAATAAAGTTCCGCCGTTTGAATTTAGAAAAGCGGAAATTGTTTTCAATACAGAGAATTCCATTTTCTTGTCAAATTCATTTGTATGAAGATTTGTTCTTAAAGTTGATTTAAATTCTATTTCTTCGCTCTCTTTATTTTTTATTAATTCTAAAATCTCATCTGAAGAATTATTTTTCTTTGAAAATATCTTTGGATTTTCTTGTATAATTTTTTTTACAGCCTGCCTAATTACTCCTTTTTCTGATTTCATATAAATATATCCTATTATTGAAGCTATTGCTGCTCCAATTATCACAAAAGTCATATTTTGCATAGAAAACTTATACATTCCAAGACCGATTTCCTGTTCTAAAAAGATTTTCAAATAATATTTCAAGAGTTCAAGAAGAAACCCGAAGGTTATTGTGAAGCTAAATGTAAATAAAAGTATTAAGAAATAATCTTTTTTTATCTGATTATTTGAATAAAGAATTGCCAGAATCATAAATCCTATCATAGCAATTGCAATTCCAAAAAATATAGGAACAATAATTCCGCTGATTTTTCCGAGGAGAAGCGTGAAAGATGTAAAAACCAACAATATCCATTCAAATTCAGCAGGAATTATTATTTGATATTTCTTTACTATCTGAGGGATAAACATTAAAATTAACAAGAAGATATTTGTTGACATTATATACCAAAGATTATTTGAAATTGCATTTATTATTGACAAAATTAAAATTAATTTTATTGCAAGAGAAAGATATTTTTGGAGCCCTTTTAGTTTCATAAAATTTTTAAGAAACAAGAGTTTATATTTTTTGGGATTTGACTTTTTAATATCCTGCAAGAGAATCTTTTTCTTCTTTTAAAAAATATTTTGGATCCTTTTTATATAATGCCTCGGATTTTTTATTTGATAATTATTTTCTTTGTTTTTTTCATTGAAAATTGTCAGGATCCTGCCATTTTTAAAATGTTCCTAATTTTGTTCATATCAATAAAGTTTCCAAGCTGGTCATCTAAAATTTCGTCCTCTATTTCTATTCGCTGTCTTGTTCTTGTATCTACGACTTTTATTTTTGGTTTTGCTTTTTTGTTCCCAATGCTGATATTTCCAAATGCGTCATATTTAATATTTCCATGTTCATCTTTCTCTACAACTTTAACTTTCTTTTTTGTTATTATTTAAAAAGGACTTTATTATAGAATATTTCGCGAATTGAATTTTAATTTTCAATTATCTCATTTATTTTTTTAAGCAATTCATTAAAACAATTTTTTGCAAAACTTACGGATTCTTTTGCATCATAAATATTTGCTTTATATCCATAATAATTTATATTGTGTCTTAATTTCCTTAAATTTTCTAAAATATTTAATGATTTTGAAGTTTTTAGTTCTAATTTTAAGAGTTCATTTATTGAATTTATGTGATCTATGGGTCTTATGCCTTTTTTTAATAATATTGCTTCTCCCAACATTCTAAATGATTCATAAATATTTCTTACAATTGTGTTAGCGGATTCTTCAGAAATATTTAATGTTAAGGTGTATTTTATATCTTTAATAGAATTTTGTATCAGGCTTTTTGCTCTTTCTTTATCTGGGAGCTTGTTCATTTTTTAACCTCTAAAAACCCTTCAAGGATAATCCCATTTGCAATATTAGAAAAGAGATTATTATCTATAAATTGTCGGGAGAAAATATGCAAATTTACCAAAATATTTTTTCTATATCCCATCTCTCTTATCTTTTCAAACTCTTCTATTTTAAGTTTTTGATTTCCTGAGATTTCTACTGCGAAATCAATATCGCTTTTTTCCGTATCATCCCCTTTTCTGTAACTTCCAAAAAGAATTATTGACTTATATCCTGGAAATTTCTGTTTTATTTTATTAATTATGCCTGAATTATAGATTTTTTCTAAGTTGTATGCTTTTTTTATTGTTTTATTATATTCATGCAAAAGATTGCATTTTATTAACCAACTTTTTCCTGCTATTTTTCTCT
>Ga0209542_10016928_pt1 | contig 12022 bp, 15 predicted proteins | sample RifCSPhighO2_01_FD_184028 | JGI IMG/M metagenome (GOLD analysis project Ga0209542, IMG submission 184028) | Soil microbial communities from Rifle, Colorado - Rifle CSP2_plank highO2_0.1 (SPAdes) (version 2) | ecosystem: Environmental > Terrestrial > Deep subsurface > Rock core/Sediment ...
AAAAATAAGGCAAAGGAGGCGCATTTAAATAACGTAGAATGCCTTTGGGGAGATGTAGAAAAGATTGGGGGTACCAAGATAGGTGACAGCATTGTGGACGCAGTCATTGCTTCCAGCATACTTTTTCAAGTAGAAGATAGGGAAAGGTTCATCGAGGAAGCTAGAAGAATTCTGAAGCCAGGAGGACGAGTACTACTCATCGACTGGTCCGATACTGAAGCAGTAAAAATAAAAAATCTAATACCGAAACAAAAGGCGCGAGAGATATTTGAACGGAAAGGCTTTACTTATGTGCGTGATGTGGATGCAGGAGTGCACCACTATGGTATGATATTCACTAAGAACTAGAATATGAAAGATAATTTTCAAATAATAATGGTAATAGTGTTCATCGCGGCTGCGGTATTCGGCATTATGGTTTTTTCTGGAGCGATACCCATAGGCGGTGGTAGTGACACAACTACTGGTACAGGCACTGTGGTGCTCTGGGGCACGGTCAGGGGGCAAACCATGGGCCCGCTTATTGAAGAGTTTAATGCCCTCAACAACGGAAACTTCACCGTTCGTTATGAAGAAAAGCAGGCCGAGACCTTTAACCAGGATTTATTAGAAGCGCTGGCGGCAGGAGTTGGACCGGATATGTTTTTCTTACCGAATGATTTAGCCTTTCATTACTCAAACAAAATTTTTACCATTCCGTATGAAACTTATCCGCTGGCATCTTTCCAGAACAATTTCGCGGGTGCGGGGGAAGTATTTTTAACCTCTCGCGGCATTCTAGCTTTTCCACTAGCTATTGACCCATTGGTGATGTATTACAACCGCAGTATCTTGGACGCAGATAATGTTATATTTCCGCCCAAGGACTGGGACGAATTTATAACCCAAGTTCCAATTCTTACCAAGAAGGACGACGAAAACAAGATAAGCAAAAACGGTACGGCGCTCGGACATATTTCCAACGTTACCAATGCCAAGGATATTATAGCTATGCTCTTTATGCAATTAGGAGATAAAATTGTAGTTGAAAAAGATGGCTCCTTTACTTCTGTGCTTAACAGCAGTGGCGGGCTCGAAGGAGCGCTTCGTTTCTACACTGACTTTGCTGATCCAGGCAAGGTGGTGTATTCTTGGAATAAATCTTTTCCTGTTTCCCACGACTTCTTCAGTACAGAGAAGCTCGCTTTTTATTTCGGATTCGCGAGCGAGTTCCAGTCTCTGGTGAATAAAAATCCAAATCAGAACTTTCAGTTAGCGCCGGTGCCACAAATAAAAAATTCAAATTTTAAACTCACAGGAGCCAAGGTCACTGGAGTAGCGCTCTCATCTTTTTCCAAGAACTTCAACACGGCTTTCATTGCAGCTTCTCAGATGGCCACTGGTCCCTTTGCGCAGAAGTTTGCACTAGCCTTAGGTGTAGCTCCTGCTAGGCGAGACTTGCTTGCTCAGGTGCCCAAGGATGCGTATTCCCCGACATTCTATTCCTCCGCTCTCTATGCTAGGAGCTGGCTTGATCCGTCACCAGAAGACACAGATAACATTTTCCGCAACATGGTGGAATCAGTGCTTTCGAATAATATGACTCCCGTGAATGCAATGAAAGATGCAAGCTCGAAACTAGGATTATTATTACTAAGGTAGTAGATATGAATAAATTTTTAATTTCAATTTTTATCTTTGCAATACTGGCTGTCCCGGCTCTATCCTTAGCGCAGGATACTAACTTTCAGATTATTCCCTGTGGGCAATCAGATGAGACAACTGGGGAAATAAAAAATCCGTGCGATGACTTTAAAGATCTTATGGCTCTGGTGAATAATGTTATTAAGTTTACTTTGGTTTACTTAGCCTTACCTTTAGCTGCTATCATGTTTGCCTTTGCTGGGTTTAAGCTTGTTACGTCGGGTGGTAGTACGGAAGCCAGAGGTCAGGCTAAAAGAATTTTCTGGAATACTGCGCTCGGACTCATGCTAGCGGTGGGAGCTTGGCTCATTGTCAGTACGATATTAGCAATTTTGGGCTACGACGGCTCTTGGATTGGGCTTAAAGTTGAGTTATAATAAAGCAATGCAATTTTTGAAGACAAACCTGGGTACTGTAATATTTATTCTTTTTTTTGTACTTTTGCCAGTTGTTTCTTTGGCTCAAAGTGGCAGTCCAGGTGGTCAAACAATTCCAGGTAATCCCCGGGGCCAAACAATTCCAGGCAATGCTCAAGGCTGTATTCCATCCGGCGGAACAATTTGTAATCCAATAGATTCCGATACCATACAAGAATTTATTCAAAAGATCCTCGAAGGAGCTCTTAGGGTAGGGATACCCCTCATAGCGCTTGCGATCATATATTCCGGTTTCCTTTTTGTGTCAGCTCGGGGTAACTCTGAAAAGCTGACCAAGGCCAAGGATGCCCTGCTTTATACATTGATCGGCGCTGCAATACTTTTAGGATCGTGGGCTATCGCCGAGCTTATTTCAGCAACTGTGCTCTCATTATAAATTAACTTTTATTTTTTATGCCAATGATAGATCGTTGTTTTGGAGCTGAGGGGTTAAGTTTCATGTTTTGTAGAATAAGCACCTTACTCAATTCTGTTCTTCCTGTTTTGGTTGCTTTAGGGGTAGTGTATCTGGTATGGGGAGTAGTGCAGTATGTCATAGGGGACAGCGATGAGGCCAAGAAGAAGGGGAAGGACAAAATAATTTTCGGCATTATTGGCTTGGTCGTTATCGTAGGTTTATGGGGGCTTGTATACATTGTTTTAGATACTTTCGGACTAGGAGGAGATGCTGCACCTAGTAACCTTAATAACTTATTACCACCATCACGTTACTAACTATGAAAAAAAATTTACTAAAATTTATCCCTATCACTTCTCTTGCAATCTTAACTCCCTTAATCGCTTTTGCTCAAGCTACTGCTACTAGTAGTTCTACTACATGTCCGGGAGGGTTGAGTGGCATGCTGTGCAGAGTGAATGAGCTTATCGGGGACGCTCTACCAGTACTTATTTCCTTAGGAGTTATTTATTTTATTTGGGGAATTCTGCAATACGTTATCGGGGATAGCGATGAGGCTAAGAAGAAGGGTAGAGACAGAATGATTTTCGGCATAATCGGACTCGCTGTGATAGTCAGCATATGGGGCTTAGTAAATATTGTTGTGGTTACTTTTGGAGTGGGTGGAGCAAGTGCCCCCACGGAACAAATTAATAGCTTGATAGCTACTCCAGCTTCTAATTCAGATTGCCCAGATTTAAGTGGTAGTCCTAAATTAGCTGATTTACTAAACTACGTTACGTGTTTTATCGGCAAGTCAGTAATCCCTCTCATTTTCGCCCTAGCAGTATTAATGTTTATCTGGGGGGTCGTGCAGTTTTTAATTATCGGAGGCAGTGACGAAACAAAGAGAACACAAGGTAAGCAACTTATGATTTGGGGGATTATTGCCCTTACTGTTATGATGGGAGTTTGGAGTTTGGTAAGCATTTTAGGAAGCACTTTTGGGGTAAAAGATACTTCCTTTCTTCCACAGGTAAGGCCGTAGTGTTTTTATTATGGGTTGTGTTATAATTTAGGCAGTTATTTATTATAAGTAGTCGAATTATTAAAATTATTAGAAGGTTTTATTAAAAAACAAATGAAAAAGAAATTAATGGTGTTGTCGGGTTTTGTTTTAAGTTCTACTCCTTTTATAGCATTTGCGCAGACTACGGGTGGTACGCCTACTGTCTGTACTGGAGGTCAGATAACTACTCTCCAGAGCTTGCTCTGTAAGTTAAATGAGCTTCTAGGCGCCGTTCTGCCGTTCATGATCGCTCTCGGAGTAGTATTCTTCGTTTGGGGAGTTATCACCTACGTGGTGGGTGGAGATGAAGAAGCAAAAGCGAAAGGAAGAAGTCGTATCATATACGGCATCATCGGACTCGCGGTTATCGTTGGACTATGGGGACTTGTAAGAATTGTCACCAACACCTTCGGACTTAACAACGTCACCAACATCACACTACCTACTGTTCCTTACTAAAAATGCCTCGTTTCGATGAATTTTTAATTAATGTAAATAGGGAGATTGTAAATCCGTTAATTACAGTCCTCTTTGCTCTAGCTATTGCTTACTTCCTCTGGGGTACATTTGAATTTATTTTAAATTTATCCAATCAAGAAAAGAAGACAACGGGCAAGAGTCACATGCTGTGGGGAGTTGTCGGCATTGCTATTATGATGGGTGTATTTACTCTTATGAATATTGTCTTGAGCACATTCAACATCACGGGAATAAACCCAGAAAGCGGAACAGTGGATCTGGGGAATTAAATAAAATATTTAGGTAGAAATGGTGAAAGGGCGATCGTTCTATGAACGATCGCCCTTTTGCTTCATGATTCACATCCTTTCTTGATGTGTTGTGTTGGCCAGACGCGTTAGGCCGGTACTAGCGTTTGACAACGTACACAGGGAGCCCTGAGCTCTCTGGCGTGGTGAAGTCGTATTCACCGTTCCAGAGAGTAGCCCAGAGCTTTTCATCTTCTTGCTTCGCGAACTTTCCGTCCGCTTCGAACGAGAAGGTGTGTCGTTTACCGCCCTTGAGCGGGGCAGTAACCTCCATCTTCGTCCCCGGCCCCTCGATGTTGAAGGGTCCGAAGATGGTCAGAGAGCAAGGCATGTTGCAGCCCTGCACTCCCGGCCTCTGTACTGGAGCCTGGCCTGGGGTAGCTGCGCGAGCAGCGGCCTGTTGTGCCGTCTTTTCGGCCTCAGCTTCGGCACCCCTTTCCCTGCAACTCCTGATGTTGAAGATCACGAACAACAGGAGTACCAGGACACCGATCTTCGGAAAGAATCCAGCAATCGTACCCAGGGGCTTCTGAGCTTCCTGGACGATGCCTTGATCTTTAGCCGATGACTTGTGGCCCGGCCCCGAGTGGGGGTGGGACGCATCTCCATGATGAGAATGATCACTCATTTTTTCCCTTCCTTCTTCTCGTTCCCTTGTTTGCGTCCTCCACCCTGCGCCATTCCCATGAGGAGGGCCGCCAAAGCGTTGCCACCTTCACCCTCGACTTCGTTGATGTGCTTCGTATAGTCGCCGTGAATGATCATGGCGGCGTTGAGAGAATCCTTCGGGTTAATCTCTTGCTGTCCCTCCCGAAAGTCCTTTCCAATTTCTTTCACTTTCTTAGCAACGAACTGCGTCGCGAGGACCTTCTGGACTGTATCTTCGTAGTCGATGTCAACCAGAACGACCTTGGTCACCTCGACTCCGTAGCTTTCAATAGTCTTGAGGTTCGCGAACTTCTCCGTAAGGGCTACTTCGATTTGCTGCTGCTGGTTTTTCGAGCGTTTAGACCCTTTTTTGTAGATTGTGGCACCGAGAAGGCCGCTTCCGATGCCAGTGAGGAATGTCTCGATCGTCTCGAGGCCCACCTTCATGAACGTGACGGCATTCACGATTTGGAAATGCACTTGCCACTTTACACGCATTTTGGGACCGTCGCGTGCTGGGTAATCCTCTTCTCGGTCCATCGGCTCGAGCCGGGTGTTGATGTAATTCCCCACCTTTACTTGTTCCCAAGGGTACCGGAAGTGAATTCCCGTTCGGTAATCCTCAAGCTGGTCTTCCCTCAATAGGTTGACCGTGACGAGTACCGTGTATTCCGGTACTGACACTAAAAAATCAGGCAGGGTCGGCTTCATCCAGAAGAGCCAGATCACGATGCCGAGGATGAAGGCATTCAATTCTCCACCCCCAAAACCCCACGAGAATACGATGAGCGATATTGCTATTGACACCGCCAGGAGCACTAGGAAGTAGGCCAGGGCGAACCCTACCTTTCCCATCTGCTCCATTTCTCGCAGCATGAGGAAGCTGTTCCAGTTCGGGTTGAATCTCATTTTGTTCTCCTCGCGCCAACGGCGCTTGTGTAAAGCGCCCGCGGGGCGCGGGTAAAATTCAGTTGACGACGTGCTAGAACTCCTAAATATTGTATCACAATAGAACGCAAAAGTCAACCCCTAAGGGCTGACTTTTAGCATTATAATCTATAGGTTTTTCGCTTAGGAATGCTTAAGCGGAGCGGCGTGATACTTCTGGTCTAATCCTAGGATTTTTCTAGTAATAATAACTATTAATAGAATAATTATTGCTAGGAAGATCCAGCCTATTAGACTCGAAGGCATAAAGCTACCTTCTCCATAGAGTACGTTGGCTGTCAGGTTCTTGATCTCTTGGGCAGATTCAGCTGTTTCTGTATTAGTTGTAGATGTTGAATTGCTAGAATTTCTAGAAACTGAGGTACCTAGTACTGAGCCGGTAGGTTTAGGTTTTACTGTAGGCGCAGGCTGGGAATAGGTTGGGGGAGCTGGAGGTGTGTTTATTTCATAATCATTAGGATCATAAAAAGTATTATTGAACTCGTTACTGTATGCTTTAGTATAACCAGCACGGTCTCTAGCGCTTGCAGCTGTCGGCATAAAAGCTATTGTCCCAACTGCTAAAATAAGCAGTATTAACAAGCTGAAAACCACGAAAGTTAATATTTTATTGTTGTTTACTTTACTCATACTAGTAGTATAGCATATTCCATACTAAAAGTCAAGCCCCATCGCTCGCGAGCGATGGGGCAAGTACTTTGTAAATTATGGTGGGCGAGGAGGGACTCGAACCCTCAAGTCTTGCGACATTAGTTCCTAAGACTAACGCGTATACCAATTCCGCCACTCGCCCATGTTGCAAAATATAATTTTGCAATGTGCGTCCACCAGGGATCGAACCTGGGACCTTATCCTTAAGAGGGATCTGCTCTACCAGCTGAGCTATGGACGCATATTACTTTCTAATTTTCAAAATACTCTCCTGGTGCCCGAGGTGGGGGTCGAACCCACATCCCTTGCGAGACACGATTTTAAGTCGTGCGCGTATACCAATTCCGCCACTCGGGCAAAGTCCTAAAATATTCTAACATGTTTTAGGGAGGCCTGGGGCGGAATTGAACCGCCGTATATTCCTTTTGCAGAGGAATGCCTTACCACTTGGCTACCAGGCCCAACGGATTTTAAAGACTATTAAATCCTAACTGTTTCGTAACAATTCGTCAATTTTCTGACGATTCTTTTCTCCGCGGTCGATGGCAAAATCAATAAAAGGTATTGTCTTTATTTCCATATTCTTTTTCAGAACTTCACGTAGCTCACCCCTCTTGCGTTTGGCAAATTCTAATGCCTCAGGTTCTTTTTTGTCCGGAAGGACGGTAATAAATATTGTCGCGCGCTTGAGGTCAGGGGAGGCATCGGCGGAAGTAACGGTGATGAGGGAGGTGCCGTTATTTTCCCGCACCAAGAATTCTGCCGCTAACTCCTTTATCATGTTGGCTACTTTTTCATTGCGAGCTTGCATGGTTATTTATGTACCACACTAAAAGACTCTAATACGTCGCCACTTACGATCTCGATTTTAGACTCTATCATCATGCCGAATTCTGAACCTTCATCGACGCCGCTCACCTTCTCCTTATTCTTTTCTAAATTCACTATCTTACCTTTTCCTATTTCGAATTCTCGGCGCATTATTTTCACCACACTGTTAAGTGTCACCCGTCCCTCTACCACCTTACCGCCCACTATCTGGCGCTCCTTGGTCCGGCTGAAGGCCTTTATTATTTTAGCGCGACCGTTGGTCTCCTCCATTTCTACCTTGGGTCTTCTGTTTTCCATTTCCACTGCAAGCCATTCGGTCATTTTGTAAATAATATCAAAATAGGAAATAATGATCCCTCTTTTCTCGGCGCTCTCCACTGCACTCTTGTCCGCTTTTACGTTGAAGCCTATGACTAGAGCATTCTCTCCATCTGAAATGTTTTTTATGTCTGATTCTGAGATCGGGCCAGTACCTCTCTGGATAATGCGGAATTCTGCATTATCTACTGTGCCACTACATTTTATTTTCTTTATTTCTTTTTCTATGGCTTCGAGCGAGCCTGCCACATCAGCCTTCAGCACTATCGGAATTATTTTCTTTACCACCCCAGACCCCTCCTTCGTAAGGAGGGGAGGATTTCCTTCTCCACCTTTATAAGGGGGAGTGCCTGAAGGGCGAGGGGGTCTGTTTTTCCATTCCTTTGCATATTCTTCAGCCTCACTTTTCTTCAAGAAAGATTTAAACTCACTTCCGATTCTAGGCATTTTATCAAAACCCACTAAGCGTATCGGGGACGAAAAGGTAGCAGATTTGATAACTTCTCCTTTGAAATTCTCCATTATTCTGGTTGAACATATAGCATCTTCCGCGACTGCTGTCATACCGCTCTTGATTGAGCCGTCTTTAATGATGAGGGTCGCCTGCGTTCCACGCTTGGAATCAAGTGAGGTTTCTATTACGAACCCAGATGCATTTGCCGCGGGATTGCCTTTAAAGTCTTCAAGCTCTGCAAGAATTAAAATAAGAGAGAGCAGCGCATCCACACCTTCTCCGGTTTTAGCAGAAATAGTAGTGAAGGGGACCTTGCCGCCGTAATTTTCCAAATAGATTTCATTCTCGGCTAATTCTGTTTTTGTTTTTTCAATGTTGGCACCAGGCTTGTCTATTTTATTTATTGCCACGATGGAAGGCGTTTTGCTTTCTACTATTGTTTTCCAAGCTTCAATAGTTTGTGGTTTTACTCCGTCTTCGGCAGATACTACCAGGATGGCAATGTCGGCTACCTCGGCTCCACGCTCGCGCATTTTAGAAAAAGCTTCGTGCCCTGGAGTATCTAAGAAAGTTATTTTCCTGTCCTTGCCGTCCTTATTCTCTTTGTCTTTGTGCACTACCTCATAGGCCGAGATGTGCTGAGTGATACTGCCAGCTTCCTTTTCTACAATGTTTGTCTTCCTAATGTAGTCGAGGAGCGTTGACTTACCATGGTCAATGTGCCCCATCACCACCACTACTGGCGCGCGTACGGCTATTTTGTTGTTTTTATTTTCTTCCATATTTTATAATTAACTAACTTTAGCTTTCACTAGCGCCTCCTTTTCTTCTTCAGATAAATCATACTCGGATTTACCATCCTTTACTGGCTTGGCAAAGACACTCATGCGCTCGCGTGAATATAAACTAGAGATCACTACACCATCACCGTCTTCGTTCAACATGCCGATAGCAAAGCTCTGGTTCGAGCCTTGGTCCGGGAAAGGGTTGAAGCGGATAGTTTCAACTCCACGGACACTCTTCTTGAGCTTCGTATTTATTATAGAAATTTCTTTCTCCGCGTTTACTCGCGCTGTTTTCAATTTAGTAATTTCATCTTGGAGCATCACAATGGTGTCTTCTAGATCTTTGGCTTTTTTACCCAAGAAAAATCTCTTTAAGCGCTTTTCAGTAGTTATTATCCAGATAGTGCCAAACAAAATAGCAATTCCGGTTAAAACAAAAAAAGCCAAGAGCACAATATTGTCGAGCTTTATATTCATACCGTTTCAATATATACTATTTCGGTGCTCAAATCAAATGGAAAACAGAGTAAAATAAGGCGTAAAATTTACCTCGACTATGCTTCGAGCGCACTCTCCACATCTGCCAACCCCGGCGCCATTCATGAATTAGGTGTAAAAGAAAAAAGTAAATTAGAAAATGCTAGGGTCAGGGTAGCTCAAATTTTAAACGCTCGCGCTTTCGAAATCGTATTTACTTCCGGCGCTACAGAGAGTAACAACCTTGCTATTTTGGGTATGCCTCGCGGACACATTGTCACGACTAACATTGAACACGCATCCGTCCTTGAAACTTGTAAACATCGAGGAGAGGTGACGTATGTAGAAGTAGAAGCAAATGGCATAGTGAACTCAGAGAAAGTTAAAAAGGCGTTAAGGCCCGACACAATTCTAGTCTCTGTGATGTATGCTAATAACGAAATAGGCACAATACAGCCCATCCGTGAAATAGCAAAAGAAATAAGGCATTTCAATAAATTACATTCTAGAAATACTGGCTCTGGCGCGAAGCAAATATTTTTCCATACTGACGCAACCCAGGCGACTAATTATCTACCCCTAAATGTCATAGAGCTCGGGGTGGATATGCTTTCTCTGAACTCTGCAAAAATTTACGGGCCTAAAGGAGTAGGAGCGCTCTATGTAAAGAAGGGTACGCCCATTTCCCCCATCATGTTTGGCGGTGAGCAGGAAGGAGGACTCCGTCCGGGTACGGAAAATGTGGCTGGTATTTTAGAATTTACCCAGGCGCTCGAAACTATTGAAAAAATAAAAAGTAAAGAAGTAAAAAGACTCACTCTCCTCCGGGATTATTTTATAAATAAATTGCATTTTATGGGTGTGATAATAAATGGTGATCTTCAAAATAGATTACCGAATAATATAAACATTACTATTCCGAAAATCCCGAGCGACCTCTTAGTGATAGAGCTCTCGGCGCGGGGAGTAATGGCTTCCGCTAAAAGCGCGTGCAAGTCCGGTGATGGAAAAGATTCCCACGTGGTGAGAGCCCTACGCACGGCAGATGGCTTGCCCGCCGAAGCTAAAGCTTCGGCGGGATCATTGCGTTTTTCTTTAGGCCGAGAGACTACTAAAAGAGATATTGATTACACTCTCCGCGCGCTACGCTATATTTTAGAAAAACTACAAAAGTGGTATTGAGATAGAGATTTGAAGCACTTGACTTGTATGCTATAATCTCATTATGGACATCAAGGATTTAAATAAACCACAGCTTATATTGCTCGCGATTTTACTTAGTTTCGTGACGTCTATTGCTACCGGCATTGTTACTGTGACACTCATGCAGCAAGCACCAGATTCGGTGACTGTGCCGATAAACAGAGTAATACAGCAGACGGTGGAGAAAATCCAGCAAGTAGAAGGTAAAACCACCGTGAATACAGTCGTGATCAAAGAAGAGGACCTAGTGGTAGACGCTATCGAGAAAAATAAATCCGCCGTCTTTTCTATTACCAAAGACTCAAGAGGTGAGGACGGAGAAGTTACCCAAGTTTCTGCCGGTAGAGGATTTGCGGTTTCAAGTACTGGAATTATCGTTGCCGACTCCGTACTTACTGGGTCAGAGGGAGTATACTTTGTGAAAAATAGCAGTGGTACCTTTACAGCAGATTTTATTTCCGCTGACTCTGCAGGATTTTCTTTTCTTAGGATAGGCGCGCCAGTGGACTTGAAAGATAAACTCGCTTTCACTTTACCATCTGTCGGAGACACAAATAAAATGAAAGCAGGACAAAAGGTGATAGTATTGGGCAGTGTAATATCTTCATTTATTTTCGACGGTCAAAAAAATATTACCGTTCCACTTAACAAGTCCAGCGCCGGAGGGATGGTAGTAAATCTAGACGGAGAAGCATTAGGCATCGCGCTATATAATGAAGTTACATCTTTTGCGTCAATAACAGCTGTCAATGAATCATTAAAAAATATAAATCCTTAAAAATTTATGCCACCACTAAATAAATTTACAACTAAAGCAAAGGAAGCCATTAAAAAAGCTCACGAGCTGGCAATTGAGCGTGGACAGAATCACGTGTCTTCACTCCATTTGCTTGCGTCCCTCTTACTCCAAGAAGAGAGTATGGTTAATTCAATTCTAGATAAATTGGAAATTGATACCATACTTCTTACGGATTCAGTGCTGGAACTTATAGAACTACCGGACTCTCATAACACCCTTTCACCTTCGTACCAGATTTATCTTAACCCAGACTTGGCACAGGTGATCGAGCAGTCGGTAAAATTTGCGGAAGTGATGAAGGATGATTTCGTTTCAACCGAGCATTTATTTATTGCTATGCTGGAAGTCGCTGGGGAATCACGCGAAACCTTATCTCGCTTTAGAATTCACAAAGACGCAGTGCTTAAGGTTCTAGAAGAACTCCGCAGTCAGAACATTACTGATGTTTCTGAGCCGAAGAAATTAAGGCTACTACTTAAATACACTCGCAACCTTACCAAGCTAGCCCGTGAAGACAAGCTTGATCCAGTTATCGGCCGAGATACGGAAATAATGCGCATTATGCAGATTCTCTCT
>Ga0209542_10016930_pt1 | contig 12021 bp, 9 predicted proteins | sample RifCSPhighO2_01_FD_184028 | JGI IMG/M metagenome (GOLD analysis project Ga0209542, IMG submission 184028) | Soil microbial communities from Rifle, Colorado - Rifle CSP2_plank highO2_0.1 (SPAdes) (version 2) | ecosystem: Environmental > Terrestrial > Deep subsurface > Rock core/Sediment ...
GCTTCGGGATGCTGACGCCAAAAAAATCTGTCAAAAAAATCTTTTAGATTATCTTCGAAACTCATATACGAAACCTACCCCGCTAAAATCTTTAGTAGAAGTATTGTTGAAGCCTAAATTCGTTAGATCTTCAAAAACAATTCCTTGCGGATCTGTAATCTGAGAAAGGTACTGAAAAAGAAAAACCTTGTCCTTGTCTTTTGTGAGATCGGCTACTTTTTGTTTTACCTCTACTGGAGCCGCGGTAAAATCGTTTAATGCACCGGCAGCTGGAATGTTTGTTTTATTGTAGTAATCAAAAGGGCCTGTCGTAAAGTTTGATTCAAAAAGAATAATCGTTTTCGGCGTCAAGTTTTCTTGGACATATTTTGTTGCATCCCTCCAATTTTCTCTTTGAAATTTTGGTGATGAAAAGTAAATGATTGAGGAGACCAGGTTGATTGCAAGAGCAATTGTTAACAGAGCTCTTGTCATAGGTGTCCAGTTAATAGTATTAATTGCTGAAGCCCAAATTATGTAAAAGGCTGGAAGAATATAAAGAAATCTGAAATAGGCAAACACTGGTACGATGTACCCTATCAGGTAGCCGATTAGAATCGGTCCAATAAACCAATACCAGACTACGGCTCTGTGACAAGACATTCTGAAAAAGGAAAAAATAAACAAAAAAACCAGAAAAACTGCTATCGGCGCAAAAACGAGAGCATAGGTTAAATCATTATCAATGGAAATCCGGCCGATTGTAAATTTAACAAATGTAACTGTTAAACTTTTAAGGTCCGGCTTACCGACAACTTGTGCCCATGCAGGTGAAGCAGCTGCAGCCGAAAGCCCTACTTTTATCTGTTTTTGGAAAACAAAAAGCCAAGGACTAATTAGAATTGCAATTGCTACATATGCGGGAATAAAAGTAAACAATGTATGTTTTGATATTGTTTTTCTGTTTTGAAACAAATAAATAATGAGTATTGGTAACATAATATAGGGAAGGTAATCGGTGTAGAGCATAAGAACTGTTGAGAGAATAAAGCCGATCCAGTAAATCAATTTATCTTTTTTTAAAAGTGAGATTAAAAAATAGACGGACATTGCTGTTAGCATTGCGGCCAGAGAATACATTCGTGCTTCCTGAGAGTAATAAATCGAAAGCGGAGCTGTACCAATTAAAGTTGCTGCAATAAGGGCCGTTTTTTCTTCAAAAAGTTTTTTTGCAATTTGATAGGTAAAATATACTGTGATTACTCCAAATATGACTGACGGGATTCTTACGGCAATCTCGCTGTTTCCAAATAAAAGAATCCAGCTTTTTATCACAACATGATAAAGAGGCGGATGAAAGTCTCCTAGGGAATAATTGAGTATTAAGGTTTTGAAATCGAGGCTAGTTGCGTTGTTAATATTAATGGCCTCATCGAGCCAGAGACTCTGATTAATGGAGACTAAACGGAGAATGGCTGAGGCAATAAGAATAACTATGATCATCTAAGCAATTCTAGAAGTTTATCATATACAATTTATCTGTGATAACTTTAATTTTGGCCAGACACGGAGAAACGGACTGGAATAAGAATGGGTTACTTCAAGGAAGCAGTGACTTCGCGAAGTTAAATAATGTTGGTAAGAAGCAGGCAAAGGCTCTGGGGAAAGCTTTATTAAAATTTAACGTGGATATTATTTATAGTTCACCCCTGAAAAGAGCATCGGAAACGGCTGAAATCATAAACAAAATTCTAAAAAAAGAAATAGTTTTCGATGATGCTTTAAAAGAAAGGGGTTGGGGTGATTGGGAAGGAAGAGACGCGGCTGTCGAGTTTTTAAGGTTGGAGAAAATGGATATTAGAACCAGATTCAATTTTATGCCTCCGAATGGTGAGTCATGGAAAGAATTTGAAATCAGACTTATAAAATCAATAGAAAAGATAATTGAAAACAATAATGATAAGCGGGTGCTCATCGTAACTCATGGCGGTTCAATTAGAGCACTCGTACCAGTTATCAAAAAGGTGCCAAGAGAGCAAACTTTACATCTCAAGTTTGCTAATACTTCCATATCTATTTTTAAGCTGAATAAAGATGACGTTGAAGAAGAACTAATAAACGATATTGCCCATTTAGAATCTATTTAGATTTTCTCTCGCCAAAAAAGGATTTCAGAACCGATATCCAAACTGCCAAATCGTAAATAAATTTAAAAAGTAAAAAGTTAAATGTAAAATTTGTCAGCGATTTGGAAATGCCAACTGCAAAAGACACCGGAAAACTATAGAGAATTAGAGACCTGATTTTTCTTATTGTGCTGCCGGAAATAAATTCGTTTTTGCCTATCCATCTTGCCTGTTTCCATACTTCGGCAAGATCAGAAGGATTTGAATGGAAATAAACAGCGCCAGATGCAAGTGTTGATTCTTTGCCTAATTTCCTGGAAAGTGACCAGTCGTCGGTGTACTCTCCAGTCGCATCAAATCCGCCAACTTTATCGAACTCTTTTTTCATAATAGCTCTATAAACAGGAGCAGTAACGGGATAGGTGGGCGGAATTAAACGATCGGGCGGCCAGTTTCTGTTAATGTTCCAGCATTTTGACCAAATATTATCTTTGTTTGCATTCATTTCGTTTTTGGAAAAGGTTCCTATTGTTTTACCTTCCAGAATAGGGGATACAAGTTCTTTTATAAAATCCCGGTCAAAAGTCATGTCACTGTCGACAAAAACGAGGATTTCTCCCTTCGCCTTTGACGCCCCAAGATTTCTGGCCGGACCGGGACCTTTGTGCTCCTGACGGAGCAATTTCAAATCTCCAATCTCAAATTTCCAATTTCTAATAATTTTGAGAGTTTTGTCGGTTGATCCGTCGTCGATTAAGATAATTTCATACGGTTCGTACGTCTGGCTTTGCAGAGATTTTAAGCACTCCCCTATTACTTTTTCTTCGTTGTAAACCGGAATGATTATTGATATTAATTTTTTCACTTAGACAAATTTTTAATTAGATTTGCATATTTTTCGGCTATCTTGTTCCAGCTGAATTTTAAAGATTGCTCATAAGGTCTATTTTTATAGTTAGTTTTTGCTGCTATTTCTAAGTCTTTAGCATATTTTTCGGTATCAGTCGGATCCGTTAATATCCCCGCATCTCCGATTATTTCGGCACGGGAATCATCGCATGTCGTCACAACGGGTAAATTACAAGCCATCGCTTCAATATACGAAGTGCCGAAAGCTTCAGTTTGAGATGCAAGGGTAAAAACTTTTCCTGCTCTGTAAAAGCCTGGTATTTCGTCGTATTTGGCAACAAGTCTCAGGTATCTGCCACCTAAAACTCTTTTACCAAGACTGTCGATGACGCCCCTCATTTGGCCATCTCCGAGCACAAGAAGACTCAGGTCCGCGGTTCTTGCGACCGCTTTTATGGTTAAATCAACTCTTTTGTATGGGACTAAGGCAGAAGTGCATATAACAATTTTTCCGGTAAGGGGTAATTTTTTGGCGGTTACTTTTGGGTTAAATCTAGAAAGATCGACTCCGTTTGGTATGAGTTCAATATTTACTTCCGGAGTAAGTTTTTTAGACCAGTTGGCTTGAGCCCCTGTGAGTGCAACAAAAGCGTCCGGTCGAAAGAGAAGATTCCAGGCATCATCAGAACCAATTCCCGCTCCCCCTGGAATTATCATCTTTTCGCCAAGAAGTTTAGTTATTATTCTGACGATAACAGTTTGCCAACCACCATTTAAAACTATAAAAAATTGATATTTTCCTTTGAAAATTTTTGGCAGAGCAAAGAGACTAAAAAAAAGTATTTTTAAAGAATGACTATCAAGATAAACCTTACCAAAAAAGCCGTAATGTGTTTGAGGCTTTGCTGTTATTGTTTTTATTTGTAATGTCTTAAACTTTTGAAACGGTTTGGGGTTCCCAGATTGAAATAAAGTCACAGTATGATTTTTTGAAAGACGCTTACCTATTTCGTACGCAAATGTCTCAACACCTCTTTCGATAACCCCGGAGTAATAACTTAAAATTGCAATGTTAGCCATTTTTAAACTTGTTACGAAAGTAGTATAAAACTAAGAAAGTGATAGTTGCTAGGGTGATTGTCTTGCCAATTGCGTAACTCTGAGGTTGAAACTTCAGATCCAGGCTTTTGAAATTTGCAGGAACAACCACTTTTCTGAAAACTCCAAAGGGCTCTACTTTCAACTTGATGTTTTCGGCATAAGCTATCCAGCCCGGGTAATAATTTTCCGAAAAAATTAGAGTCCTTGACATCTCTGACTGTGAAAAATTCAGGCTAATTTTGTTTGGAGAGTAATATGAAATCCGTATAGCATCATTTGACTCGAGGAAATGCGCACGCGGTTGGAATTTGTTATTTTTATACAAGATGATGTTTCCAAATTCATTTTCCAAAACATAGTCGGGGCTTTTAATTGGGTAGGTCGATGCTACATATTTGACATTGGCCTGTCCCAGGAGCTCTGCATTCGGAATAGGCGGATTTTGCGATTGCCATACCTGATAGGGCGGGAAGATAACTGCGAATTGATTCCAATTATAGCTGCCGGCCTTTTGTAAAAAAGTAACAAATGCCGCATCTTGAATGGGATTTTCTCCATCTAAAATTTCAAGATTGTTTTTAGAAACTTGTTGGGGATTTAGACAATGTGTAGTGCAATATGTCCTCGTTTTTTCTTTGTAAGCAGCAAGATAATCGTAAAGATTTGGGTCGTTGAAACTCAGATTCGGTATGAGACTTAGCCTTTTTTGAAAAATAAACATGGTTTCCATAAAGAACAAAAAGAGAATTAGAAAAATGAAAGTTTTGGATTTCAGTTTATTTACTCCGTATGCTCCAAGTAATGCAGTGATGAGCGCGATAATAAACCAAAAGCGTGTAGTCACTCTGGAATATTTTAAAAAGGGCAGATAGCTATAAAAGAATTCAAAAAGAGGTGTCGAGGTTCCTGCCGCAAACAGAAGTGCAATGAAGGCGAAAATCAATAAGAGTATTTTTTGTTTTGTTCTTAATTTCAAAAAGCCTATGGCGGCAAGAGCCGAAGGTGTGACGCCAAGATAAAGGAATGCCTCGTGGTCGATATTGCCAAGGTTGCTAAACGGGAAAATTAAACTTTGAACAAAAAGTTTGACATTCCATACGGGAATTGCAACATCCTCAAGTTTTAAACTTGCTCTTGTTGAAAGTGGTACAAATTCTAGCTGAGGGAAAAGTGCTGGCGCTGAAAAGCCGAGAGTTAAAGCAAGCATCAAGAACAAAGGCAAGTAATTTTTGAGAATTATTTTTGGGGATGTTAAAACGGGTTTTTTATATAACCAATAGATAACTATAAATATCAGGGAGTAGTAAAAAATTGTAGGATAAGTAAAAAACATAAATGTTTGAGACAATGCACCAATAGTTAGCCAAGTAAAGCTAGTATTGCCGAGTAGCTTTTTGACTGCCAGAAAAACGAGCGGGAAATAAGAAAAGGCAGCGATCATTGTCATATGACCTGCTTCTAAATGCACAAGCATTTTAAATGACAAGGCATAAAAAACAGCTGCAATGGAGGAGGCTTGTTGGGACAGATTGAATGCCCGTGACAAAAGATATGTTGCTGCCGCCGCTAGTACAAAATGAAAAAATAAATAAAGAACTGCTGCGTAAGAAGTATTTTTTACTAAAAAAATAATATTAGCTGGATAAAAAATGGACGAAATGGGATTGGCGACAAAAGATTCCCCCATTAATTGGTCTGGGCGCCATAGTGGTACTTGATTATAGGTGTAAACAGACTTTTGAATAAAAGAGATTATGGGGAAATAAGTTCTTCCTAAGTCATTATCTTTGTCGGTAAGGTATTTGGGATTTTTCAAAAACGGGATGAAGAAAATAAAAATTATTAAAACCGCTAGGAGCAAGTAGATTCTTTCCTTCATTTTTTAATTTTTAGCCACAATGTATCCGATATCTGCAAAAAGTTTTTGTAATTTTCTTCAATGTAATTATCTATGAGTTTTGGTCTGTAAACTCCGATCTCATAAATTTCTCCTTCTTGTGCCGGTTTTGAAACAATAAACGTCGGATTTTCTTTATTTATTCCTTCAATAACCTCCTTTTGCAAACCTATTATTTCCAAATACCACGGGAACTCATCTGCCCAAGGTTTAGGTGGAAGCGTATCAGTTAAAGGATATAGCTGGTCCGGCCCGTTTTGAATATAAACGGTTTGGTTTTTGGTTGTTGCACTTTTTAGAAATTCTGAGGCTTGATAAATATCGGCGTCAAAAAATCTAGTTTCTTGACTCCAATTTGACTGGAAATATCTTGAAATTTGAAAAATAATAACTGTAGCCGACAAGATGCACAGAGTTTTAACGACTGTTTTTGCTTTAAAAAAGTCATTTAAATTTGGCCCAGCGTAAAGAGACAGGAAACTGAGAGCAGCTAAAAGATGAAAGAAGTCGAACCTGGGGTAAGCGAAAAGGACGCTAAAGAGAGAAAAGCCGAGAAACAGTTTGGGGGTTTGTTTTTTCAGAGCGACAGGCAAAAACAGTACAAATAAGGAAGCTGCTGCCAAAAATTGCCGAAGAGAAGGAAAAAGAACATAACCAGGCATTGCAGATGCTTTAAAAAACGGAAAGTAAAAACTCCAGAATAAATATTGATCTAACAGTCCTTTAGACCAAAAGACAGTCAGATGAAATATTGTCAACATTAAAAGTGGGCTAGTGATAATAACAATCTTTATGAATTTCAGGGTATGTTTTGTTTTATACAGAGAGAATATGTATAGCGGAATCAACCAAATGACCTGTTGTTTGATAAAAAAAGCTACTGCCAGAAAAAGAACAGAAAAAAATAATTTTTTAACGTCTTTGGAATTTTGCCTAAACTGAAACAAAAAGTATGCGGACAAAATTAAAAGCGGAATCTGAACGAGATCGAACCAAAGACCATTTACTCCAAATGGAATAGACAGGAGAGTGAAAAATAATAACGAAAAAAAAGCTCTCTTGATGCCAAAAAGTTTTTTGCTAATGGTGAAGATCAAAATATCAATGAATAAAATCACAGAGTAGGTCAAAAGTTGATAGGGATTCGGGCTGTAGCCAAAGGTTTTGCCAAAAACCGAAAGAAGTCCCAAAAAAAGTGGAGGGTAGGGATTGATAATTTCTGTGTAAAGCTCGAATCCTTTGTTTATGAGATAAGGATAAACGACCATTTCGGGCCAAAGTGTAAAGCGGGTATTTGTTAAAAGAATTAAATGCACCAAAAGTATCGGAAGTACTAAAAGCCAGTTGCGAATCATGAGTATTTTCCCTGAAGGTCGTTAAGCCTAATTTTAATAAGGCCAAATAGTGAACGCAGTATGTCCTTTTTGAGAGAGACTTTAGAACCGCGAACGTCTGTCCAGACAACAGGAGCTTGAGCTAATTTAGATTTCATTTTTTGGGCAATGAATATAATTTCTGCATCAAATGCCCAATCGTAGATTGAAATTTTAGAGAAAATTTTATTGGCAATATTTGTTTCAAATGCTTTGAAGCCGCAGGTAGCGTCCTTGATGTGAGGATCTATTATAAGTCTTACCAAAGCGGTGAAGCCTCTCCCTAAAAATTCCCGGAGTCCGTTTTGGTGGACGGCAATTTGGGCACCGTTTACACGCCTTGAGGCGATGACTATTGAAAATCCTTTTTTAAAATAATCAAAGAAATTTTCGATAGTTTCAATTGAAACTGAATGGTCTAAATCAGAGAACAGTATATATTGACCCTTAGAATTTTGAACCCCTTTTGTGATTGCAAATCCTTTACCTTTGTTTTTTCCATAACTAATAACCTTAATCTGGAGCTTACCATGTTTTACTTTCTTCATAAGATCGAGAGTTTTGTCTGTTGATCCGTCGTTTACCAAAATCAGCTCCCATTGAAATTTTTGTTTTTTTAGATATGAATAATAGTGGTCGAATCCTTTTTGAAAACGTTTTTCTTCGTTGAAGCAGGGAATTATTACCGAAAGCTTAAGACTCATCAATCATTTTTTAAATTTGAAAACTACGTAGGAAGTTAATGTAAAAAAAGTAACTATTTCGCTCGCAGTGAACGCAACTGCTGCTCCAGTTGCGGAGTATTTGGGAATGAAATACAAAAGTAGCATTAGATAGATTGCATAGTGCCAAATGGTCACGTAAAAAGCAATTTTGGATTTACCAAAATAATACAAAATGAGAGACATTGGAACGGTATCCGCAAAGAAAAATGCCATACCTATTGTAAGTATTCTAAATATTGGAACGGAGGGTTGAAATTCGTCTCCGAAAATAGTTACCAGGATAGGTGCTATGAGGTTGCTTAAAATTATTCCACAAAAAATTAAAATAACTAAAGTGGATGCTTTTTTGGCAAATTCAATCGCCTTTGTGTCAGAATCGAATGATGAAAAACGTGATGCGAGTACACGGGAGTAACTTCCGGCGAACTGATATGTTGTGGTTAAAATTTTCATCGGTGCAGCATAAAGACCTGTTGCAATTGGTCCCGCAATTTTAACCAAGAGATAGTTATCAAACGGTATTGAGGATATTGCAAGCGAAGCTGCTATCCAAAAGTTGTATCCAAAGAAATTTTTAAAATGTATGTTTTCGTTCTCGGCTTTCAGAAAATTAAGCGGCACAAATATTTTTCCGACAATTACATAAATTATTGTTACGGAATAAACCAGTATTGTTAAGAAATTAAGATCGATAGTTAAAAAATAACTCGCAACAAGAAGGATTATGAGACGGAGGATATTTGCAGAGATATTAACAATCGAAGCTTTAACAAATTGCCTTTTGGTTTGCAAAACTGCGACGAAAAAATTACCAAGAAGAGTGAATATTGTTGCGCCCAAAGCAATTCTCAGTAGGTTTGTTATTTGAGGCGTATTTAAGAGTTGTGCAATGGGCTGTGAAAGAAAAATCCCTATGGCTAAAATTAATGCACCTATTGCAACATAGGCTTTAAAAGCCAGTTTTAATGTTTTATTATTTGCCTCTTCCTGGTTGGGTTTTATAAACTTTAAAATTCCGGTGTCTATGCCAAAATTTGCAAAGTTAACTGCCATTAGGGCAGTTGATAGTACAATGGTGAATAATCCATATTGTTCTGGACCCAAAATGCGAGGAGCGATGATGAAAAATAAGCCTCCGACAACTACGTTTGTTAGAGTACCAATAAAGACAACTCCTGTATCTTTTCCGGTTTCGCTGGCGATGAGATTTTTGATCCCGTAAATCATTAGTCTGAGTATACATAACAATTTTTGACTAGTCTATGCTTGGAAGGCTCGGATTTTTAAGTTCTTGAGGTTGATCGAACCACTCTGCAGAGTTATCCATAATTATTACTTCGATTCTGCCAAAAAGAGAGCTTGAAAGTTCATGAGATTTTAAGAGATCGTACCTTCTGTAAAATTCATTTGTTTCAGGGGCAAAGTCGTGAGCTATAAAAGCAGCTACTATCTGAGGATGACGACTCCAAACAAGAGTTTCTCCGTATAAATAAGAAAGGTTCGGGTCAACGTAGCTTTTTACCGGTTCTCGTCCAAATACGGCGAAGAGATAACGGTAACCTGAAAGTTTCCAACAGGTTGAAAGTGAATCCAGAGAAAACGATTTATCCCCTATTTGTTGCATCGTGTATTCAATTGCTTGTCTTTTGTGTGTTAAACCCAAATCATTTTTTGCACCTTGGAGTTTGTAGAAATTCAGGCCAACAAATAGGGTAAGTGCTAATATCCATAGCTTTTTTGGAAGTTTGGCAACATAAAAGGCCAAAATTAGAAGAAGACTTGGGAAAATCCCAGTTATATAGTGTTCGAAGATGTCTGCTCTAAAAATAGTGCCGTATATTTGAATGCCTAGAAGGTAAAGTAATATCAGAGTTGCAATAAGTTTCGACATTTGATTTTTGTTCTTTCTTTTTAAACTAGTAAGAGCGAAATAGAGCAGAATTATTGAGGAAATAATTATTAAAGATTTAGGAATTGAGTTAAATTTTTCCGAAATGAAATTTCTGCAATATGAATATTGTTTTGACACTTCTCTGTCGCCAAAAGTGTATCCCAATCTGGTGAATGTCCTTGGGAAAAGCAAGGTATTTGAAATAAATTTTTGTGATTCAAAAGCGGGGTTATTTCTACCTGATTTTATAAAATCTAAAACAGGTCTAGTGTTGGCAAAATTATGCCGTAGGTCAAAAACAACCAGAGGAGTGAAAGAGAAGATTATAATCGCGATAGCGAAAAACGTACTCTTATTTATTGGAATTTTGTAGTTGACCCAAACAATTATTGCTAATAGAACAAATACTAGATTGGAGGGATCGGCGTGAATTGAAATCGCCAGGGTTATACCAAGTAAACAAATAAATCTGGCACGGATATTTTCAGTATTTGGATTAATTATCTTGTGCAAACAAATAAGTGAGATGAGAGAAATCAATGGCCCCCAGTAAAGTGCCCACAGATGTCGATCATTCAGATTCGCAAGAAATGAAAAAGTCCAAAACGTAGCTGCAGTAAAAGCTGTCTTTTTAGTGCCGAGTCTTGTGCCTACTTTATATATTAAGAAAGTTGTTATAATTGCAATTGCGGCTCCGGCGTATCCCCAGATAATTGGATTCAGGTTCCCTACAAGCAATAAAAGTGAGTAGAACCAATAGAAATAAGGTGCAAGATGAAAACCAAAAGGTGTGACTCCTCCGATTAGCGGAATGTGGTTCCAAAGAATGAGGCGCCTTCCGACAAACGCCGGTATTGCTTCATCATAGCTGAAATAAAAAAGTTCTTCCAAGTTCCAGATCCTTAAAAAAAAGGTCGAAACAATTATCAGTAAAAGAGGCCAATATTTTACCAGTCTACCCATCTTTCTGAATTATCAATAATTAATACCTCAATTCTGCCAAAATTTTTTCTTGTAATTGTTTTGTCTAAATACCGCTGATATGTCTCCCAATAAAGAGGATCAATATAAAAGTCAGGATTCATAATGGCTACAACTGTTGGCGGATGCTCCTTGGTAAGACTTTCTTTGGGGTACATCCAATCGGCAAAAACTGGATCCATGTAACTTTTGACAGGCTCGTGCCCGTAAAGGTAGAAGAGATAACGATAACCTCCCCAAGCAAAATTTTTTCCAATGGAATCTAGTGCAAAAGGTTGCTTGTCGACTTTTTGGATTGCAAATTTTACGGCTTTTGTTTTATCCGACAAGTTATAAGAATTAGGTGATGTAAGAATCACCTTAGTAGAAAACAGGATGAAGGTAAAAATTAGTAAATACAAGGGGATTTTTAACCATTTTATAGAAATAATCTTATTTAAAATAATCGCTGAGATTATTGCATAGGCTGGAAATAAAACTTGCATCAACCATTCAAAATTCCAGTTACCGAAAAAGACGTTTTGGACAGCAATACCGGTTAATGCAATTATTAAATGTAAACCTATTATTAGTTTTGCTAGATTCTTTTTATCTTTTTGCAAATCGATAAAAAAGGAAATTAAAACTGTCACAGAGCCAATCAGGGCTAGTATTGGGATTGTTCTATATTTTGTTAAAATATATTCTGCACTCGGTGCAATTTGCACTGCAACATCTTTTTCTCCAAAGACCCAGAAGAACCTTGCGAAACTTCTTGGAAGAAGTAGAAGAGTTTCTGAAAGTACATTAAGATCTAAATTTATGCCCGCCCCTGTGCTGCCTGCGAAAAATTTTAAAAGCGCCTTGGTATTTAGAAAATCATGCCTCAAGTCAAAAATAATCAACGGAATGTGAGATAAAAGCAAAATTAACAAAGCACCCAATGTATATTTAGATTTTAGCGGCAACTTGAAAAGGAACCATAAAATTACTATGAGCAGAAGGGTTGAGAAATTGCTTGGATCAGTTTGGACAGCGACAACCATTACTACTCCCAGGGGGATAACCAGTTTTAATTTTCTTGTCACTACTATCTTGTAGATAAGAAGATAGGACAATA
>Ga0209542_10016932_pt1 | contig 12021 bp, 18 predicted proteins | sample RifCSPhighO2_01_FD_184028 | JGI IMG/M metagenome (GOLD analysis project Ga0209542, IMG submission 184028) | Soil microbial communities from Rifle, Colorado - Rifle CSP2_plank highO2_0.1 (SPAdes) (version 2) | ecosystem: Environmental > Terrestrial > Deep subsurface > Rock core/Sediment ...
CAGATTCTAAATCTTTCTCAAGATAAGAAGAACTCTCCTTAATATCAAGAAATTCCAAAATATAAGGATCCTTAATCAAATCAATAGGCTTTTCAATAATTTGGCCTTTAGAAGCTAATTCTTTAACCTTCTTTTTATCTTTACTTAACGCTAATCTTTCAAATAACAAAGAATTAATCTGACGTTCAAGTTCACGAGTACTCCATTTACTATTTATAGATTCATTGATGTAAAAGTTTCTTGCGTTTTCATTCTCTACTCTGATTAATAACCTATAATGAGTCCAAGTTAATTCGGAACGCAGTGCGTTCACTTTTATAGACTTATTATGTACTGTATAATAATTCTTAAATTGGCCGGGCAGTGCATGGCTTTTTTTGAATATTGAATAAAATTCTCGCATATCCTTAATGTTTGATATACCAAAGCCTTTCCCAAAATCTTGAGTTAGCCTTTTAGAAATCTCTTTAATTAAATAAGAACCATATTCTGCCCTTTCTTTCCCTTTTTGTTCTTCTTCAACAATAATTCTGCCAATATTCCAATAAGCCTGAACCATCTCAAAATTAACATTCCTAACAACATTCTTTCTAGCAAGATCAAGAACTTCCTTTATATTAGAATAAATATTATTAAAAGAATTTAAATTTTTAGTCATAAAACTATTTTATTTTTAGAATTTAAAAGCATTGCCTAGAAATTTTGGAAAAAAACTACAAAAAAATTGAAAGAATTTCTAAAAATTCTTAGTAAGATTATTAAACAATATATAGGCGTACAAATATTTACAACTATTGTTCAAATTATGACAACATTATTAAACTATTAAGAATTTGTTTCAAAAATAAAATTAATAATTGAAAATGCCTAAGGCCCATCATGTATACTACAATACCCCCCAATACTTGGAGAAAGTATAGATACTATTCTTGTTACGTACATGTATCTCTCAGGAAATTCAATAACATGCCCTACTCTCAAAAAATCAGGATTCTCTAACTCATTATGTCTTGCAACTATTAGGTATTTAGATTTAACGCCATATACTTTTTCTGTCAAATCCATCAAAGTGTCTCCTCTAGAAACTTCAACTGTTAACGGAACTCTTTTTAAGCAAGTTCCAATACCCATTAAAGCATTTGCTGAACTAGGCATTGCTAATCCAACAATAACAGAAAGTGAAGCTAATACCTTTTTCATAGTAAATATCTGTTTTTTATAGTTAATAAACATTATTGTGAATGGTTATAATAATTATTTAGCCACAACTTCTAATTTTTTACACATTCTTAAAACCAAATGTAAAATTCCTTCAATACCATCAATACTAACCCTGAATTGTTTCATAGAATCACGATCACGAATAGTAACACAATTATCTTTCAAAGACTCATGATCAATAGTAATACAAAATTTAGTTCCAATCTCATCCTGTCTACGATAACGTTTACCTATAGAACCAGAATCATCATATGATAAATTAAAATGACAAATCTTAGATAAATTAGAAAAGAATTTCTCAGAAAATTCAGGAATACCATCTTTATTCATCAAAGGAAATACAGCAATATCAATAGGCAAAACTAAAGAAGGAAATTCAAATAAAGTTCTCTCTTTCTCTTCTCTAAAGAAAATATCAAGCAAAGCCCAAATGTTTCTATCAACACCAAAAGATAATTCTAAAACATGAGGGATAAATTTCTTAACCTTATTATTTTCATCAATACTAACTTCTAACTTCTCACCAGAACCTAACTGATGACCACCTAAATCATGATCGGAACGATAATGGACACCGCCAGCTTCCTTCCAACCACCAAGATTATCTAAATTAAGTTCAATATCAAAATGAATCTTATTATAAAATGCACGCTCTTTATCGTCTAGCTCTCTAAACCTAAATAATTTCTCAGGAATCATCAAAATATCCAAATAAAACTGCTGAACCTTAGCCATATAATAAACATAAAATTTAGGAATTTTTAATTTTTCATTTAATTCTTTACAAGAAACCTTCTTAATTTTTTTATCAGAATCAAGATAGACAAGTAAACTATAATTTTTTACTTCATTAAAATTATCATGCTCATTGATTTTCTCAGAATCAAAAAATATCTGCAATTCAGCCTGGTTAAATTCTCTTAATCTAAAAAAACCCTGACGAGGACTAATCTCATTTCTGAAAACACGACCAACACTAGCCAAACCCAAAGGTAGTTTTCTACGATTAGCCTCAAACTCTCTCTTAAAAGCCAAATACGGAGACTGAGCAGATTCTGGCCTCAAATACATAACATCATCACCAGTAACCCCCACCTTAACATCAAACATCATATTAAAAAATTTAACATCAGAAAGATTACCCTTACAATTAAGACATTTAATTTTATAATGTTTTATTAAAGAATCTAATTCCTTTGCATTTTTACCACCTAACCCTTTCTCCAAAATTTCTCCAAAATCTCCAGATTCTGCAACCGCACCTTTCTTATCTAATTCGCTTTCAACTAATTGATCAGCCTTAAACCTAAAATTACATTTCTCACACTGAGTCAAAGGATCATTAAAATTATCTAAATGACCAGAAGATTTGAAAACCTGCTTAGGAAGAATATTACAATCTTCAATCTCATAAAAATTATTAGACAAACCCAAAAAATAAAGTCTCCAAACGTTTTCCCATTTATGCTTAATCCTAGTGCCTAAAGAACCATAAGTCCAAAAACCAGCTTTAGAACCATAAATCTCAGCAGAAGGATAAATAAAACCCCGCTTAGTAGCAATATCTAAAATCTTATCAGCTTTGGATTTTTCCATAATCAAAAGATACAAAAAAGGATATATAAAACTATCCCAGAAAACCTTTTATATTATAAAACCATAAAAATTAAGTAATGTCAGATAGTATCATAAATAAAATAGTTAATTTTGTAGAGTTACTAATAAAAACAAAAGATGCGGCAACACAAGTAAGAATACCAATAAGAGAAACACAATTTGCAATATATTATAAAAATTTTGAAAATGCATGCAAGACATTAATTGAGAAAATAATGATTAAATCTTTAAAATTAAAACATGATGTACTGCCAGCTGATAAAGAAGTAGTAGAGATTATATCAGAAATCAAAAAAGAAATGCCAACAATAAAAGCTAGATATTCAATAATAAGATCTGGCTCAGAACTAGAAGGGTTGGATCCATATATTATAGAAGCAGAACAATTGCATTCAAAAACTGCAGCACAAATATTTCAAGAGATGCGAGATTTGGATAATAAATATAATAATTTAATCAGATTATATGAACAATTGTCCGAATATTCATCTGGAACAGGCATTACAGCAAGACTATTCAAAGCAATATTTAAGTAAATAAACTTATAAAACCTTCTAGAAATACATAACTATGGAAAAATTTGACTACCAAGAAGAAAAAGTAATAGAAGAACTAAAGAAAAGAAAAATAAAAAGAGCACTATTACAATTACCAGAAGGAATAAAAAAAGAAGCAGTAAGATTAGCTAATTTATTTGAAAAAGAAACAGGAACAGAAATAATAGTATCGGGAGAAACATGTTGGGGCGCATGTGATATTGCATTAAATGAAGCAAAAGATACAAATTCAGAATTATTAATACATTACGGACATGCACCATTCATAAAAAAAGTAGAATTCCCTGTATTGTATATAGAAATGAAAGATAATACTGACATTTCACCATATGTTAAAAAGGCAATAAAAGAATTAAAAAATTACAAAAAAATAGGAATAGTTTCAAGCATACAACATATACATCTACTACCAGGAATAAAAAAAATATTAGAAAATGAAGGAAAAGAAGCAATAATACCTGAGAAAAAAGGATATTCGCATTATGATGGACATGTAGTAGGTTGTGAATATAATTCATTAAAAACAATAGAAGATAAAGTAGATGCATTCGTAATAATAGGAAATAGATTTCATTCATTAGGTGCAGCATTATCAGTAAAAAAACCAGTAATATTAATTGATACATATAATAATGAGATAATAGATATGGGTCTGTTAAGAGAAAAAATAATAAGACAAAGATATGCTGCAATAGAAAAATTCAAAGAAGCAAAAAAAATAGGAATAATAATTGGATTAAAACCCGGACAAAAATTTGGGAGTTATAATATAATTAAGAAAAAATTTGAAGATAAAGGGAAAAGAATTATTGTTTTAACAATGACAGAAATAAGCAATGATAAATTATTAAATTTTTATGACATAGAAGCATTTGTAGAACTAGCCTGCCCAAGAATAGCAATAGAGGATTATGCAAAATATGAAAAACCTTTATTAACATTCAGAGAAGCGTTAGTTGCAATAGGAGAAATAAAACAGGAAGATTTAGATAAAAATGGATTCTTGTGAATAGAAAAATATATAATGCAGAACCAACCTAAAGATACATGGATTTATTAAATTACATAAAAATCAAATTATATTACAATGGATACAACCTATAATACCATAGAATTAATAAAAGAATATTACCCCCTCTTTATTTTATTAGGTCTAGGAATAGTCACAACATATGGACTAAACAAGAAAATAAAAAGAATTGAAAAAAGAGAAAGAACATTAAGTCATGGAATAGAAGATAGAATAGAATAATTATTTCTTACCTTTAAATTTACTAACAACAGCCTTTTCAGAAATAATAGCAGAATTACCAGAAGGATCTTCAATAATAATTTTTAATTCTTCATCACCGCATTTCACTTTCCATAACTTCTTTAATAAATTCTTAGCTTTTTTACGAACGTCTTCATCATCAGCAGAATCACGTTCCGCTTCAAGAATTTTTTTGAAACGATTTAATAACCCTTCAATATTACTTACATATCCTTCAGAACCAACACCAGGATCAACAGACATTTTCATTTGAGGAATTTTAATAGTTGCCTCGCCAGATTTTACAACACGAACATTCAGATCTTTAGAACTTTTCATAGTAAATTCATATTTACAACCTTCTCTCTGTTGTTCAGATTCTATATCGGAAATTTTATATCCACAAGAAGAACACGTCAAAGAAAAAATAAATACTTTACCAAAATGAGGAATATCTTGTTCATCTTCTATTAATGTCGCTTTCTTCTCAAAGCAAACTGGGCATTGTTCATTATCAATTTTATCCATGAAATAATAATATAAATAAGATTTATAAATATTTGCATAAATAAAAAATTTGTGTTATCCCAAAACTATTTTCCAATGGTAAGTTTCTTGGATTTATTAAATTCACATAAAAATAGATTTATAATGTTTTTATTAAAGAAAATACCAAAAAGGAAATATTTATATCTATAAAAATAAATAAAACACCCATTATGACATTAGGATATATCAACGAACAAGAAGAATTAACATTTTATTATTCAATAACAATGAACTAATGCGATTTTGAAATGAAATGCAACTGTCAAAACGAGAATTGCAGAAAAATAATTTCCAATTTTAAAAAACTACCAAAAGAAATAAAAGAAAAATATTTACATTTAAGGATAATTCCTGAATATCATTATAACTAGAAGAAAGCATTGAAATAATTTTTATATAGAATTCCTAAAATTGTTGCTGTTCTGGACCTGGAGCAGGTGAAGATCCGCCACCACGATGAATTTGAGCAAAACTTGGAGTAACAACAATCCAGTCATCACCAAAACCTGCAATATCCCCTTCTACAGCGTCGCAAGTTTTTTTCAATTTACCAACAGCTCTTTTTAATTCAACAAGATCTTTATCTTTCAAAGGTTTAATATTAATTAAAGCAACAGTGTATCCTTCTCTTATAGCATCAAGAGCAGGTTTGATATCCGCAAAATCTTCAACAATGAAAGGTCTTACAATAACTTTAGCTTTTCCTGCTCTGTCAACTGGACGTGAGTTTATTTCAACATAATCTTCAGAAAAATCATCACCGCCTTGTTGCTTTCCAGTAAAAAGCTTCTCAAATATACTTACCATGATATGATAGTATTAAAACCAATATATAAACATTTCTATCTTTGCATTTAATAGTAACAGAATACTAATCTGAAAATGAATATTAAAGAATACTATTGCCTGTTCTCTAACTGACTAAGAGCACTCCAAATTTGCATCCTAGTATACTGAGGAATATTCGGGTCATCAGCCACATTACTTAAAGCTTCAAGAGATTTATCAACCTTTAAACCAACATTAACTTCCTGAGAATCATTAAGGATATCAATAGCGGATCTTATTCTTAATCTTACATTTTTAGGAATGGAAGTATCGTTCTCTATATTTAAAAGATTTTCAATAACTTCCTCAAACATATCAGTTGACATTTATTTAGCTCCTTTAGAGTTTAAACCTGATAAAACTTCACCTTGTAATGAAGCTGCTTTCTCTTTTAATTGATTTTCTTGCTTTTCAACGCTTTTTATTCTCAAATTAATTATCTCTTTTTTTGAAGATAACTCATTAGTTATTGATTCTTTATCAGAAACAACCATAATATTGCCTACAATTTTATACAATTTTGATTTTGCAACAGTAACTTCATTAAGAGCATTATCTAGTTCAATCAAGTTGCTTTGGAAAGACTGTTTCTGAGCTAAAACATTTTGAATATTCTGCTCTAAAACCTGCAACTGTGCAATTTTATTCTCTGTTTCCTTAGTTTCTGTCATTTTTTCCTAAACAGCATCAATAACAGCAGCCGAAGCTCTCTGTTTATGCAATATTTTAGAACCGCAATAAGGGCACCTTACCCTCTTTTTTACTAATTCAGATTCAATTTCTTTTTGACAATCCAAACATTTGTAAGCTACCATTTATTCACCCACACCATAAGCCTTAGCCGCGAAAGTATGTTTACATTTTGTGCATGACCAAATACCTTTTGCAACCCTCTTAACAGCGGTCTTAGTGCAAGAAGGACAATCATATTTTTGTCTCTGCTTTTCTTCAATAGGCTTTAATTTTTGCCTTAAAGTTACACCATACCTAACACCAAAACGACCAGTGCTTCCAGATTTTTTATTTGCCATTTTGCAGAATCTAAAGAATTGAACTCAACGAATATTTATAAAGGTATTGGTGAATAATAATGTTAAAAAATAGATTTATTAAATATGAATCAAAAAAAGTTACCAATAATCTTGTTAATAATGGTAGTTATTGTTCTAGTTTGGTCTATGATAAATCCAAAAGATTATTGGGTATGGCTACTTGAAACATTTCCTGCACTAGTAGGACTCATAATTTTAGTATTGAGCTATAAAAGATTTAAACTTACAGATATAACATACATAATAATTGCGATCCACATGACAATCTTATTTGTTGGCGGGCATTATACCTATGCAGAAAATCCATTATTTGAATGGATAAAAGAAACATACAATTTACAAAGAAATTATTATGATAGGCTTGGTCATTTTTTCCAAGGACTGACACCTGTAATATTCGGAAAAGAATTATTGTTAAGAAAAACAAAATTAGAAAATGGGAAAATGTTAATATTTTTATTAATAAGTATTGCTTTAGCAATAAGTGCCTCATATGAATTATTAGAATGGGCATCAACATTTTCAGTGCCTGCAGAACAAGGCATGGCATTTTTAGGATCTCAAGGAGATATATGGGATGCACAAAAAGATATGCTACTAGCATTAATTGGAGCAGTTGCGGGAATAATATTATTCTCCAGAATTCAAGATAAACAAATAAAAAATTTAGTTTATAAAAAAAATGGGGCTGCCCGGATTTGAACCGGGACCTAAAGGTGATTTGCTCATAAGAGACCCAAACCTCCAATCCTAGCCAAGTTAGACTACAGCCCCTTATTTATTTAGCCAGCCAATATCTTTTATAAATTTATCTATAAGATGAGCTGTTAAGTAAACGTCACTTATTTTGGTGCAATTTCCTTTCAGGTACAGACAAATTTATATACTTCATGTTTCTGAATTAAATTATGAAGATAAGAGAAGTCTTGGACAAAAAAGTAGGAAATATAGAGTATACAAGGTATATAACTACTTTGCCAAAGGATGTAGTTAAAGATTCAAAACTGCTTGGTAAAGAGTTAAAAGCTAGGGTTGAAAAAGGAAAAATCATATTAGAAGAAGTATAATTCTTTCATGTACCGAAAGGTTTATATACTTCATGTACCTGAATATAGGTATGATTAAATGTAAACATTGTTCAGGTAAAAATTTTCTAAAGAAAGGATTTAGGAAAACAGAACATCGAGGGAAAATTCAAAAATATTTCTGTAAAGATTGTCATAAGTTTTTTACAAATGACGATGGATTTTACAGAATGAGAAACAAACCCGAAATAATTACAATGTCTATTGACGTGTATGTTTCTAATCTTTCATCTAGGAAAATGAGAAATCAATTAAAGAGGCATCTTAGTCATAAAGTTAGTCATGTTTCTGTTTTAGATTGGGTTAGAAAGTACACTTTGAAAGTTCACAAATTTATAGAAAAACAAGGTTATAATCTTGGTAATAGTTTCTATGCTGATGAAACAATGATTAACAGAGAAGGAAAATTAGACAGATTTTGGTGCTGTCTTGATTGGGATACAAGATTGATTACAGGTTTTCATTATAGCTTATCTGCTAATCCTGTTGAAGCCCAAGAATTTTTGAAGAAGTCTATAAGAAAAGGAAAGCCAAAATATATTCAAACAGATGCTGGAGTTTTCTATCCAAGAGCATTTAGAAAACTCTTTTATTCTAACAAAATCGGAGGTTTAACAATAGAGCATAAAATACAAAATTATCAAACAACACACATTCATAATTATAGGATTGAAACCGTATTTATGAAAATAAAAGACAGAGTTTTAGATTTTAGAGGATTGAAAGCACTTTGGTCTGCTCCCATCTTGATGACCGCAATAGTTATCCAGCATAATTTTATAGAAAATCACTCAACTACTGATGAGGTTCCTTCTGAAAAAGCAGGAGTGAATTTAGATTTAGGAGAGAATAGATGGTTAGATTTGATAAAGTTAGCAACTATACAAATTTAAGATTTATTTACTTTCTTCTAGCAAGATATTGGACAAAAAGACTTTTTTCTTTCTTTTCTTCTTTAAAATCATAATATACCTTTTCAATAACAAAATCTTCACTAAGTATGTCAATCATATCTTTTTGATAAATAGGATAAAGATCTAACTTACTCCATTTTTTACCTTGTTTATCATAATAATGTAAAACAACTACCGTATCACTAATATATGCTGGAAATACTAAAACCTTCTCTTGAAAACCATGATAATAAACAGAATAGTTGAATCTAAAATTTTCGAATATTTTCTCTTTAGGTAAATTCATTAATGATTTGATATAATCATAATTTCTGTGATCAATGAATAAATAACCGTCCTTTTTTAATAGCTGAGCAAATTTTTTAACCACAATTTGTTGAGCTTTCTTGGTATATTCTCTTGTTCCGCCACCTATATAAGTTAGAGAATTACCAGTTAAAAAACCAAAATCAAATACATGCGTATATGGTGGTTCCGCTTTTGGTAGATCTAACCAATTTGCTTTGTGTATAATTACTTCCTGTTTGTTTTGTTTGAATAATCTGCTTGATTGTTTAATGAATTCATCATCTACTTCATTTGCTTCAGCACTATCTAATGAATAAGTTCTTTCTTTTAACCCTTGTATAAGACCATGTAATTCTGTTCCTCCACCGACACCAAAATCAATTACACTTTTTAATTTATGTTTGGTTATTAAGTTAAGGAAGAAATCTCTTTCCTCTTTTTTAATACTTCCTTTAAATTTTGGATAAATATCTTTTTCCCAACTTACAAATTTAAAATCGGAAAACTCTTCTATAGGATTGCTCACGTAAGGTAGTGTATTAACGAATGGCATATCAATTAGTATATATTTCCTATTTAAGAATATTTCTAAAAAGAGGTGACGTTAACTTAACAGCTCACTATAAGAAAAAATAAAGATTTATTTCTTAGCAGGTGCTGCTTTTGCTGGTTCAGCTTTTGCAGGAGTTGCCCCTGCTGCAGGTGTTGCTCCAGTTGCTGCTGCCTTAGCTGCTGCTTTAGCTTCTGCTTCTGCTTTAGCTACTGCTTTTTGTTTTTCTCTTTCTTTAACTTTAGCAGAAAGATCTTTTGCAACTTCAGCAAGCTGTTTCTTCTTTTCTTCAGAAGGTTCAGTTTTTCCAGAGCTGATTAAATTATCAAATTTGCCTTCATCAATTTCTTTTAAAATTTCACGAGCTTCTTTTCCATCAATCAAAATACCTGAAGATTGGCAACTACCAACAACAGTCTTAACTGCGGATTTTAAATTTTTAACTATTAATGAAGACTGTTTCATTTTAGCAACTTTAATCACTTGTTCAAAAGAAATTACTCCCGCTTTCAAAGTATTTGGTTCTCCTGAACCTTTCTCCAAAGAAATTTCTTTCATTAATAATTGTGTAGTAGGGGGAGTCCCAATAGTAATATCAAATTCTTTTGTTTCTGGATCAACGATAACTTTAACAGGAACTTTCATACCTTTAAAATCTTTAGTCATTTCATTGATTTTAGCAACGACTGCGCCAACATTCACTTTCAATGGCCCTAACGAAGAACCCAATGGTGGCCCTGCTGTAGCTTTGCCACCTTCAACCAATGCATCAACAGTTTGTTTCTTTCCCATAATAAAAAACGAAACCCTAAACAATTTATAAAGTTATCGCACAAAGAAAATGATTATTTTTGTTTACCTAATTCAAATTCTCTTGTTTTATAATACATTAACCTATCTGTAAATTTCGCATTTCCATAATTATATAATACAAAATAACCCCAATTAAATAATGCTTGTGGCTTAGCAATACTAGAATTATCAAAAACTATATCCAAATTTCCATCATTATTATAATCTCGAACTTCAAAAAAACCACTTGCATTATAAAGTAATATTCTAGGCTCTCCAGAAATTCTTCCAAACATATCGCTTAATCTTAATGCCAAATCACATTTTCTAAAAAAATCGTTATTGCATCTTAATGAAATCTCATCACCAAAGAGATCATTATTTACATCTCCAAAATCATAGTAATCATTTCTTGAAATATTCCAAACTTCACGAGCAATAAAAGTAAAAGCTATACTCGCAAATAAAAAAGAAGCAGTTAATAATTTCCAGTTATGATAATGCACCATAAGTAAAAAATAAAATAAGTAACTTAAATATATTTATATTATTAATAGCTATTTTCGCCTTCAGGAGTTTCTCCACCTTCACGCCTGATAACTTTAACCCAATCCATCTTAACAGTAATAGGAATAGGAATTGCAGCTTCCAATAATTCAACAACAACTTCTTCTTTAGTTTCGTCTATTCTTTTAACTTTAGCTTTTTCCTTCTTGAAAGGGCCATGAATTATTTCAACAATATCTTTCTCCTGAATATTAATTTGAGTTTTGATTTGCTCAATCATAGGTTCTATCTCTGCATAACTAACTTCCTTAGGCAATAAACCACGAGAATAAGGAATTCCAAAACAAGCCTGAGCCGCATCTTCTTCAGATTTAGCTTCAACAAAAACATAACCCCTCATACCATGAGCATTAATCAAAGTATAAACTTCAAGATGCTTTTTCTTAATATTTGCATCCATAAAATCCATAACCTGCTCTTCACGATTTGCAGTTGTCCTTACAGCGAATAATTTATTTTCCATTTTTATTTTAAAGTGAGTTGCCAAAGCATATTAATCACAAAACCCAAAGCACCTATAACTAAAATCCCAATACCTGTAATTTTTACAATAACTTTAAGCTCTTCTTTAGTTGGTTTCTTAGTAACCTGCCAAACCCTCCTGCATTCCACAAGAAAAGATTTGAACTTTTGGGTTAATGACTGCTGTACAACTTCATCATTCATTAATTTTTGTGTGTAGAAAAGGTATATAAAGGTTATTGTAGAAATTATTGAGTCACATTAATATAGTTCCGCTACCTTCTCTT
>Ga0209542_10016937_pt1 | contig 12018 bp, 8 predicted proteins | sample RifCSPhighO2_01_FD_184028 | JGI IMG/M metagenome (GOLD analysis project Ga0209542, IMG submission 184028) | Soil microbial communities from Rifle, Colorado - Rifle CSP2_plank highO2_0.1 (SPAdes) (version 2) | ecosystem: Environmental > Terrestrial > Deep subsurface > Rock core/Sediment ...
AGGCGGAGTTGGAACTGTTTTGGGAGCCTTTGATCCCAAAAGCCGAAGCCAGTTGAGCGGCGGCCATATTCCCGAGGTTCTGGAGCAGCCACCTCGGCCTGTAATTTTTCCCCAATCTTTCGTTGTTTGGTGCGTCCAGGAAATTCATGAATTGCTCTTCGAGTCCTGTGACGCAGAATCCTGCGCCGCTGGCGACGTCTATCATTGTCCTTTTTGCCATGTCAGATCGCATCCTCCCGTTATCCGCGAATAATTCCGGCAGGAGTTCCTGAATCTGCTTCAGCGCAAGGTAGGCCTGGACGATGGGGGTTCCAACAAGTTGATTTTTCCCGCGGAAGAACGAATCAGGATACAGTTTGCGGTTCTCTTCCGGATTCGGGAAGAACTCAGCAGGAATAACTCCTCCTGCGCCGCATTTAAATGCGTTCCGAAAGAACGCTGCTCTCTCCTCTGGTGCTGTGATCCCTTTTGCCTCTGCCATTTGGTCAAAGTTAGGCAAATCTTCCGGCCTCAGTTCCCGCAGTCCGGTTTTATAGGTGCTATCTGCAATAGCTGCCACAGCGGAGTCGTACGATTCCCGGGGGTTCCTGCCGGTGGCGCAAATGCTGCCTGTGCCGACAATGACAACGTCGTTTCCATCTCGGTCAAAGGGTGATCGTTCAGGCATATATGCATTAATGTGTAATTAAGAGTACCTGTCAATTCTTCTCCGTGCGAGTCTCTGACCGAGAAAAACGAGAAAAAATGGAATACATGTATACTCCCATATGTGCATACCATGCTCAGTGCTTTTGCAGATCTCCATCCGGTTGTCCAGGCCCTCATTGCGACATTGTTCACATGGGGGCTCACTGCATTGGGTGCGAGTTTGATCCTCTTCGTCAATACGATGAACCGGAAGGTTCTGGATGCTATGCTTGCATTCACCGGGGGGGTGATGATTGCAGCGAGCTTCTGGTCGCTGCTGGAGCCTGCCATCGGGATGTCTGCCGGCGGGCCGTTCCCGAGGTGGGTGCCTGCTGCGGTAGGTTTCACTGTTGGTGGTCTTTTCATCGGCATCATTGATCGTACCGTTCCTCATTTGCATTTGTATTTTCCTCTGAAAGACGCAGAAGGTATTCATACGACGTGGAGGAAGACCACATTGCTCATTTTAGCCATTACCATTCACAATATTCCGGAAGGGCTCGCTGTCGGTGTGGCGTTCGGGGCGCTCGCAGCAGGCATAGAATCCGCAACGCTTACGGGAGCAATTGCGCTCGCGGTCGGCATAGGTATTCAGAACTTTCCCGAGGGGTTTGCTGTGGCTGCCCCCCTCAGGCGCGAAGGAATCTCCCGATGCAAGAGCTTCTGGTATGGCCAGCTCTCTGCTACGGTGGAACCTCTTGCGGGAGTGCTCGGTGCTGCCGCTGTTATTATGATGCGGCCGATTCTTCCCTACGCGCTCGCATTTGCAGCCGGGGCAATGATCTTCGTGGTGGTGGAGGAGGTGATTCCGGAGAGCCAGCGTGCAGGAAATACAGACATTGCAACCACAGGGGCAATGCTCGGTTTCCTCATCATGATGACGCTGGATGTGGCACTCGGATAGGAGTTACTTCTGCATGATGCGGAGCACACTCTCAAGCTGCATTTTCTCTTTTGTGCTCAGCGCTCCAGAGCTGCGTGCAATTCTGTACTGCTCCAAGGCTTCTGCCATCTGGTGTGTTTGAGCATAATCGAAGGCAAGTCTCGCATGGATTTGCGGATCGGAGTAAGCAGAGAGCACATTTTTATAGAGGGCAATGGCTTGTACATATTTCTGCTCTGATTCGTAGAGTTGCCCGAGTTCCAGGATATTTGCGGTGGCTTCCGGTGCATCTGTCGTAACTTGCTGCAGGAGTTGCACTGCCTGTGGCCGCTGTCCTCGTGCTGAAAATGTGCGCGCGGACTGCACTTTCTGGTAGCGCAGCCGCTCTTCTTCGAAGTTTCCGTTGCTCTGGAAATCACTGTTTTCCTCTCTCTCTTCCCAGTACGTGAGGTGGAATGCATCGCCTGACTCCAGTTTCTCCCAGAATTTCTGGTCCATTTTCCCGTCTGATCTGCTGTAGAAGTACTGCTGGAGGAAGCGCACGGCATTCAGGAGCGGCGGTTCGTTCCTCGCCCACTGGGAGAGCGGCTTATACTCGGTGAACATTGCCGCTGCAATCGTCGCCTGATCCTCGTCCACTCCTGCGTCTTTGCCGTATGAGCTCACGAATCCAACAGGTCTCTCTGCGAGGAAATGCTGCTCTGCAATAACTTCCAGGGATGTGCGAGTTCCCTCCGGTGTTTCCCCTCCCATATATTTTGTCTGTAACCAATCGTAGTTCTCATTGCGGATTCCTCCGTCTGTAATATCCATGATGTGGAACAGTTCGTGGTGCAGCACAGATTCTACAGCAGAAATTCCTATGCTTCTGCTGTCGAGGAGGAAGCCGGCTGCCTGGATACCTTCTGTCTCCCAGTTCTTAAACAGGTACAGGAACTGGAGACCGCTTCCCCGGACATATTCTACGGGATACTTCGCAAGCCAGCGTTCGAGCTGTTCCAGGTGTATTTCGAGTACAGAAGGGGAGTAAGCAGTGGCGCGCACGTTATACAATTCATCCAGTGGGCGTGGATTGAACATTCTGATGTTCACGCCGTACGTATCTTCTATGCGATTCCGCGTGCCATTCAACTGCTCAAGGAGCGGGGGGTCTATATCCTCCGGTGGCGTATCTATGGCCTCTGCAGCTGTAATCTCCATTTCTTCAAAGGTGGCCAATTCCTCGATTCTGTCGATGGGAAAGTCCGCTGAGGCGATAGAGCGTTCATAGTACTGTTCCGACGTATAGGTGTGGGGAGCATGTTGCAGAATTTGCTCACCCAGGAACCCGAATGCCCCCAGCAGGAGGATGCTGGAGGTGGAGAGGATGGCCAGGGATAGTGCACGTGGTTCAAACATAGAAGTTTCATGTGTACGTAGATTCCTCTCCAGCGTACCGCATGGTGTCTCTGAGGCGGTTTCTTGCTTGCGCACAGGCTTTGCGAATTGTATGGAGGAGATCCCGCTGGGCAGGATTCAGAGCGCCGTAGTGTCCATCGAGCAAGAGCTCAGCGAGTCCGTCTACCGTCACGAAGTTATCGTGGATGCGGAGCATATCTATGCTCATGTGAGCCTGGTAGCGCTTGTGGAGTTTGAATGTGTGTTCGTGCCAGAGTTTCCAGCACAGGTACAGCACGAACATCTGTGCAATGGCTCCAATGCTGACAGCAATGATGAGAGTTTGCATGAATCCGCTTATTATACCACAAATTTGAGTTTTATTGAACATCAAGCGGTCCTGCGTCTGTATTGTGATCCTGATCACTGCGGCAGAACACTCTGTCCGTATGATAAGGGTGCTTACTTCTTTCCTCTTTCTCGCTATGGATGGTGGATGCTGCAGATAACACGAAACATTCTCGGACGGTAGGCAAAGAGATGCTGCAGGGAAACGGGGCATGAACCCGTTTTCCTGCAGTTCAGTCAGATGCAAATTCTCTGAGAAATGGAGGCCGTTTTGCATGCATTGCCTCAAAGAAGGATCGCCAGAGCGGCACGACGACTGTGAGGCCATCGGCTTCCCCAAAGAGGGGAGTGTTGTCTGCGTTGCCGGCCCATACCGCGACGAGAATTTCCGGCGTGTAGCCGATCACCCAGGTATCGTTTGCGGAGAGTGCCAGACACTTCCCTTCCCGTGTCATGACTGTGCAGATGCTGCTCGTGCCTGTTTTCACTGCTGCATCGGTTCCGGAGAGCGTGGTGACATCCCGCCAGTACCCTTCGGGTCTGGCTTGGGTATCGCTGAGGATGGAAGTGAGATCGCGTGCGATCTGGGGGCTGATGACTTGTGAAGGTGTTCTCTCGGGCGCGTACAGTTTATGACCGCTCCCGTCACGGATGGAACGGATAGAGATGAGCGGGAGGAACATCCCTTCTCTCGCCAGCGTTGCATAACCTTGGGCCATTTGCACCAGGGGTACTTCCGCGCTGCCGAGCGCGAGGGGCCAGCCGTACTGGAATGATTTGCCTTCCTTACTCTTTCGTTCTCTTGGGGCGGTGATACCGAGTGCGGATGCGATATCCAGCACTGCCTCTTCCTCTCCTGCCCAGTAGAAGGCCTTAATTGCCGGAATATTCCGTGATCGTACCAGAGCGTCGCGCATCTTCATCCGTCCAAAGTATCCGCCTTCGTAGTTCCGTGGTTTGTACCGGCCGATGTGGATCGGTTCATCGCGCACGTAGGAGTCCGGCGTATAGCCGTTTTGAAATGCGGCAGCATAGACGAAGGGCTTAAAGCTCGAACCGGGCTGCCGGGGAACCTGCACCATGTCGATCTTTCCCTCGTCCACTTCGTCAAAGAAATTCCAGTTCCCCACGTATGCCACGATCTCATTTGTCCGGAGATCCACCGCGATCAGTGCGAGATTCTTCGCACCGTACTTCTGACGTATGGAAGGGTAGGAAGCAGCCACAGATTCCTCCGCAAGTCGCTGGAGCAGAGGATCGAGTGTTGTGTGGACCTTCAGTCCGCTGGATGTGAGAGAAGCATTCCCTTCAAGGAGTTCCGCAAGTTGCTTCCGTATCCAGAACACGAAGTGCGGTGCAGCGATGGTGTCCCGGTCTGGTGCAAAACGGAGTTGCAGCAGATCCTCCTCAGCCTGAGCCTTTTGCTCCGGAGAAATGAACGACTGCTCCTCCATTTTCTCGAGTACGATGTTGGCTCTGCCGCGCAGGAGGAAGGGCTGCTTCGCAATTCTTGTCTTTGTTCCGAGGAGCCCGGTTGTCACCTCTTCCGGCGGGATATCTGCTGTATACTTGAGTGTGCCGGACCGGATCTTCTGCCGTAGGTCCTCCGATACGGTGGTGTGCGTATTTGGGCCGTAGGGACTGAAGTGTGTGGGCCGTTGCGGCAACGAAGCGAGTACTGCCGCCTGCGCGACGGAGAGTTCTGCTGCCGGTATGCCGAAGAAGCGTTTGCTTGCCTGTTCCACTCCGTAGATGTTCTGCCCGAACGAAATCCAGTTGAGGTAGAGATCCAGTATGTCGTCTTTGGAGCGCATGTGTTCCAGCTGGCAGGCCAGCATGAGTTCGCGCACTTTGCGCAGGACGGTTTTTTCCGGCGAGAGTATCGCCGTACGCACAAGCTGCTGCGTGATGGTCGAGGCCCCCTGCAGCGGTGCGTCGTTGATCCAGTTCGTCCACAGTGCTCTCCCCAGTGCACGCACGTCGATGCAGGGCCGTTCATAGAACCGCTTGTCTTCTATGGCAATGATCGCATGCCGCATGTGTGCCGGAATTTCGTCTCTCTCCAGTGTTGTGCGGTCTTCCTCCTGCACAATGCGGTAGAGCTCGTTTCCTTTCCTGTCCAGAATGGCAATGCTCTGCTCTGCATTGAGAGCCTGTGGGGTGGTGATATCCGGCAGCGCATCCCAGATGTCCTGCAGGAGGAGGAAGAGGAGAAACCCCAGTGCGGCTGCAGTCGCCAGAGTGGAATGGAACACAACAGCAATCCGGTGTATCCAGAGCCGGAAGACAGATGGTGCTTCTCTCTCAGGAACCATAGAAAGGGAGCAAGTATAGCATCCTGTTGTTCAACTCTTCTTTCTTTTGTCTGCCGCACAAAGGAAGGTGACTATCCCCTGACGCATAGTAGAACAAAAATGTCATGGTGAGCTCTGACGAACCATGACATAGGTGCCATCCTTCGTCAGAGCTCAGGATGACACCTATATGTCAGGGGATAGTCGCCCAAAAGAAAGAAGCAAAGAAAAAGTGCCGGAAGAAGTATTTCTGGATATTAGTGTTACTACACATTTGTTGCTGGAGCATCTTCCAGTGCTCTGCGCAGCGGTTCAAGGAATCTCTCGTACTCGGCGTCATTCATCTCTATGCACAGGCGGTGCAGTTTCTCGCGCACCGCGGCAACATGCTGACGATCAATCATGAAGGTCATTACCTGCTCATTGAGGCCCTGCGTCATGAAGTGGATGTTCGCACCCGCGATATGTATGGCCATCGTTGCCCTGGACGCAGGACCTGTCTGCCTCATGTTGTTCCCGAGGCAGAAGATGAGCGACTGGTCCCTGAGCATTTCCAGCTTGAGTTCCTCGTCCGGTCCGAATGTGTCCTGAAGGAATGCTTCAAAATCTCTGAGCATCTGTTCCTTGAATTTGCCGTTATTGAACGTGAATGACGTCGTACGTTCGCTGGTACTCACCTGATCAATGGAAATCTTTCGATTAGCGAACCACGTGGTCACTGCGCTTAAGAAACCGGGTTTCCCGAACATCTCGGTGGAGCTGACCTGAATGGCCAGTGGCACCTTCCGGGATGCAATAATCTCGATCCCGCCCGGTTGCGGTTCGTAGTGGTGGATATATGTGATGTTGTCTTCCCGTTGTTCTCCCGCAGGGTTGAAGACGACAGTATCGATGTCATCCTCTGCCAGCATATTGAGTGCATCCGGGTGAATAGCGCCTCCGTCCGCTCCGCGGGTATTCCCGAAGAGCTCCATTGCAAGCGCAAAAGTCATCTCCCGTATGACGCGGGCACGGTCATTTTTCTTGGGATCGTCACTCATGATGGGGTACTCCTTCTCTATGAGGTATGCCACGTGCTCTCCGAGATCCTTTGCCACCTGCGCGAGGAGAGCGCCTGTTTTGTCACTGTAGCCGCGCTGGCTTGCGATGACAGGAAGGTATCCGCCCGCGATGAGAATGGTGTGGTCCTGCAGGAGTGATCCTACCTCTACTCGCATTCCTTTCCTCAGTGAAGCGATAGCAGCAGCAGTTTTCTGTTCATGATCCTCGGTAACTTCCTTCTGAGAACCGAGCAGGCTTCGCAACCTCCCAATAGTTTTTCCTATGAATGCCCTCAGCTTTTCTGCGAGGGTCTTCTCTCGCTCAACAATTGCTTCATACAATTCATCCGAGAAGCCTTCTGTCTTAATTCCACCTGCTTCCAGGTTCCGCAGGGCGGCGTATTGCAGGTAAATGGCTTGTGCAAGCTGCTCGCCCACGCCGGTAATGGAGTAGTAGCCGTCTGCGCTCTCAAGTACCCAGTCCTTCTCCAGTTCATGGAGTGTGCTTGTAGCTGCCCCGTCAATCCGTGCACCAAGCTCATCGAGCATTTCATCAATCACTGTATCGAGTGCTGCGTTTGCGGATGCAGCTTCAAGCAGGGGATCAGCTTCCACTTCGGCATGCACAACTTCTTTGAGGAATCTCCGGATGCGCTCCAGCATGTCACGCGCCTTGCCGGTATCGCCTTCACGAAGACACTTTGCTATGGCGATGAGGTGCGAAGTTGTATTGAATCCTTCCTTCAGGTTGCCGTCGGAGTCCCTGTCCCGTGCGTCCTCATGCGCCATCGCGGTGGACCTCCTGTCTGAGCTGCGGATGGCGGAAATGGCGAGTATCTGCTTCTTCCCGTGCGTCTGACGGTCAAGGACGGTTGCGAAGTTTTCCCGGAGCTTTCCGGCGTTGTCTCCGCCGATCTTGGTGATGTACACATCTGCATCGTGCAGGACGTCGAGGCCGGTGCGTGGAGCACTCCGGTCCGCAATCTGAGGTGTTTCTGTTCCGTATGTGGTTCTTCCTGCGGAACCCGGCGGAGTTCGTTCTTGATCTGCTTGCTGGGAGTATCCTGTAGGGTGAAGGCTGGCCGGAGGAGGAACGAAGTCGGGTTGATGGGATTCCATGAGGTGAGGAGAGGTATGATACAAAAAACCTCCTTGCGAAGGGAGGCTTTATTTCATGTAGATGGGGTCTAGCAGCCGCCCTTCCTGTATGAGGAGGTCTTCTTGGTCTTCATGGTCTTCTTGTGACCGAGGGACTGCATAGCGAGGGGAGAATAGAAGACTCCGGAGGGAAGTCAAATTATTCTTCGGATGCATCCATCATTGCTTTGTAGTCATCCATGGCTTTCATAGCATTGAACGCTTTGATAAGTGCGGTCCGCTCCGCGACATGTGTGTCGCGATGTGTTGCGCTATGTGTGACTTCGTAGCCGTTCCGGATGGTGAAGCTGGATATGGCTGCGGTACTGGATCCCTCTCCCACTGCGCGGGTATGGAATCCATCGCGGGGCATCTCAACGCCGGGAATAATCTGTTTCATACCTTGCATGATGGCGTCGAGCTCTCCTTCATCTTTTGCGGAAGCGACGCCAATGATTTGCTCACCATCTCTGGTAGTGATCCGTACGGCGAATTTTCCATCTACACGATCTATTTCCGTGACATCTGCAATGTATGCTCCTCCTGTGATTTCTATTACAGAGGGGTAGTATGCTTCTTCCATCACCTCGCTGTCCGAAAGCCCCTTCCGTCGCTGGAGTCTGTCGGCAGTTGCGGAGACTGCGTCGGTGAACAGTTGTCTGTCTTTTTCCCGGAAGGGCAATTGTTTCCCCTCAAGGTAGTCTTTGATCCCACCCCACCCTGAATGCTTGCCGAGGATGAGCTTGCTCGTGGCACCGTACCGTTCGGGCACCAGTACTTCATACGCCCTTCTGCCCCTGCCGCTCCGTTTGGCCTTCAGGTGACCATCCTGATGGATGCCTGCCTCGTGGGCGAATGCATTCTCTCCGACAATCGGATGCTCCGGGGAGATGGCCTTCCCAAGGATGGAACTTAAGAGCAGTGCGGTTTTCATCACCTGTTTTCGCACAATGGGATCAGTAATTCTTCTCCCAGTTGCTTCCTCATAGTAGTGCAGATTGGCATCCAGTCCTGCGAGGAATCCTTCGAAGGAGAAGTTGCCTGCCCGTTCTCCAATGCCGAGAATGGTCGGTTCAAATTGCTGTGCACCCGCCTCGAGCGCTGCGTGGGCGTTGGCAACAGCGTTACCCGTGTCATTGTGGCCGTGCCAGGAAATCACCACATGCTGGAAGCCGTGTTCATCCAGAAGCTTCCGTACATGTGCGACGCGTTTCACGATCTGCATCGGGACCGCAATACCGACCGTATCCGGCAGGTTGATAATGTGTGCTCCCGTTTGCGCCGCGGCGAGAATCACTTCATCCGAAACGCTCTCCTCCGTGCGCGTCCAGTCTTCCAGTGAGAACTGAATGACAGCGTTCGGGTCCTGTTCGCGGATGTACGGTATCTCGGTTTCAATACCCGGTATGACCACTCTGTGGATGAGACTGGAGAGGTTCCCGGGTCTGCCTCCTGCTTTTCTGATATCTTCGTCAAACTTATCTATCTGATCCTGGGAAGTGGAGATGAACGTATGCACTCCATGATGCGGCGCCCCACCGACGGCGGACAGAACACTCTGGATGTCCTTCCTCTTCAGGCGTGCAAGGCCGGAAATGCGCGGGTATATGGACTCGTGCGACGGGCGCGGGAGCTCCAGGGGTCCGACTTCATTCGCTATGCGTTCCACGGCTCGGAAGTCGCCCGGGCTTGCAATGGGAAATCCTGCTTCGATGCCGGGTATGCCCATGCGGACGAGCTGTTGTGCAATTTCCAGCTTCTCTTCTTCTGACATGGTGTTCCCCGGGGCCTGTTCGCCGTCGCGCAGGGTCACGTCGTTTATGAAGAGGCGGGTGGTTGCTCTTCGTTTACCGATTTGTGCTTCGTAGGCTTCCCGCATGAGCCTGTCGGCTGCAGTCTCGGCTCCGGGGGTTCGTTCGGTGGATCTTCGTCGCATGGTTCTGTGGGTGAATGGCAAATACAAATATGTTGGCTCGCAGAAAACCTGCCAGCCCTCGCTTGGAAGGATGGTCCGTACGCTCAGTTCAGATTTCTACGCACGCGGCCGTCCTTCCGCCGTAAGGAGGAGCCCTTCGATAAGGCTCAGGGCAAGGAGGGAGAGGCCGAGACTCAGTTGTCTCTGGTGCATGGGAAAGATAGGCGACATTCTACTGGTGTTTTCCTGGGAGTCAAGACGAAGAAGAGAGAAGAGGGATGAGAGTAAGAGAAAAAGAGGATTTGGCTTCTTTGGTTTTTGATGCTTTCCTCATTCCTCTTATTCTCTTTTCTCTTACCCTATTGCAGGTTAGTCGCAAGTTGAATGTTAGGCTGCATCCGGGGGTGTATGCCGAGCGATGCCATTTCTCCCTCGCTGCGCATGTGGGCAAATTGCAGGAGAAATTTAGCGGGTGCAACGTCGTAGCGGGGCTCCACGAACCTTGCAATCCCCACACCGGGAATAATGCTCATGGGGACGGACCGTCCCATGCTGTGTTGCTTCACAAATTCAGGGAGGTTCCCATGCCAGAAGATCCCATCCTTCGCCTGGTCGATGATGAAGAAGTACCGGTCATGCAGTTTGCAGACAGCCATCTGGTGCCAATCGTGAAACAGGCGATCCCTAGGTTGCGTCGGCCAGGTGGAGAGGAAGTACGTCGGAATGCCCGGCTGTGAGAGTTTCTCACATGCGTGGCGGGCGGGATCGTTACAGTCGAATTTGTCACCTTGCATCTGTGCCGCCCTCTCGTAGGAGATCTGATAATTACTTGCCCAGTCGTAAGCGTCGCAGGCGACATCGATGAAGTTTTCCTGCTGCAGTCTCTCTGCCGCTGCGTGCGCCATCTGCCATGGAGCGATGCCGGTGTCTTCGTCCATGGCGGATGCAGAGTAGTCTTCCCGGAACGTCACCCCCTCCAGTGAAGACTGGACGAGTCGTTCGAAAGAGTACTGGTCGAGTTTGGGGATTTCCCGGTGCAGTTCATCCGGGTACTTCGGCTGTAAGAGTGTTCCTATGCCTCCCATAATGGATGCATGGACGACGAGAATATTTCTCATGCTTTTGTCGAGGAAGGACCGACGGTTCAGCGTGTGTCTGGACGTGCTTGCGGATTCGAGTCGACGAGCGCGCATTGGGCACATTAACTCGCACTCCCAGTCTCATTGCAAGATTACTTTGAGGTGAAGTACCTAGAATGTCAGTTCACTTCCATTGTAAGCCGAAAGCAGGATGTCTGATTTCTTCGTTACCACTCCCACCTGCTTTGCCTGGATGTTCTGCTTCTTCAAACCGTTCACAGTGGCATCTGCATCGGCGGGGTCCACCACAGCGAGCATCCCTGTGCTCATGTTCCAGACGCGGTACGCTTCCGCCGTCTCCACACCTCCCAGTTCAATGAGGTCTTTGTAGAAGTCATGGGGTTCCCAGAGATCCGTGAGCGCGGCACCCAACCCGGATTTCTTGAGCGTGCGCCGGAAGTTTCCGGCAATCCCTCCGCCCGTGATGTGCGTGAGTGTTTTGATCTCCACGAGGCGCTCTTCCCCAAACCGTCCGAGCAGTGTGAGGAGCGCGCCATGGTAGACAATACTCGGGGTCAGGAGCACTTTCCCCCAAGTGTTGTCTTTCCATGTCTGTTTGTGCCAGTCCTCCCCGTAGCGGGTGGAAAGAATTTTCCGTATGAGGGAGAAGCCGTTGCTTCGCGCACCGGAGGAATACAGGGCGATCACCGCGTCGCCTACCGCGATCGTTTCTGATTTGAGTTCTCTTCCTTTTTCGATAATTCCCACGCTCGTGGCATTCCATACGGGGGAAGTGGTGGCACCGGGGACTTCGGCAATTTCTCCGCCGGGGATGATGATCTTCTGTTCCTGACATGCTTTGGAGAGTCCTGCCATCAGGGAATCGATCATCTTCTCCTCCACCTTCGGGACATCGATCGTGTTGCTTACGCTGATCACCTCTGCACCGGTGCAGATAGCATCATCCACCACCATCGCCAGCAGGTCGTACCCCAGTGTGTCAAACTTGCGCATGGCACAGGCCAGTTCCATTTTCGATCCCGTTCCGTCATCGTTCTGCACAAGGTAGAAGCCGCCCATGTCTATGAGGCCGGCGAATCCGCCCTCTTCCGCTACGGCACTGCCCGTCATACCTTTACGGCTTTTGAATGTCGCCATGGCGTGTGCGTATGCTTTGCCGGAGGCACGATCTCCGGCCTCTATATCCACGCCTGAATCTTTGTAGGTCGTCATAGCGAAATGAGATGGGGATGAGGAA
>Ga0209542_10016940_pt1 | contig 12016 bp, 15 predicted proteins | sample RifCSPhighO2_01_FD_184028 | JGI IMG/M metagenome (GOLD analysis project Ga0209542, IMG submission 184028) | Soil microbial communities from Rifle, Colorado - Rifle CSP2_plank highO2_0.1 (SPAdes) (version 2) | ecosystem: Environmental > Terrestrial > Deep subsurface > Rock core/Sediment ...
AGGGGAGATTCAGGAAATTTCTATGGGCGAATCGCGCTACGATGGCGACATTTCCTCGCACGCTCATTATATCTGTCAAAAGTGCGGCAGGATTTTTGATATTTTTGAAGACTGCCGGAATTGTAAAATCCTAAAGCATAAAAAAACAAAGGTCGGGAAAATAAATCAATATCAAATTAATTTTTATGGTATCTGCAAAAAATGTGGATAACCAAAATAAAACCATGCAAGAAACAAATAATATCTGCCACGACTGTGGCGCAAATATAAAAATCAACGGGGAGGAAATAGAAAATGGTGTGTGTTTAATTTATGAGAACGCCGGCGAAAAAATAGGTATTTTAAAATGCAGTGATTGCTACGCAAAAGATCCTGCATTGAAAAATTTTCAAGAGTGCGAGGTTTATTCAAGAGTAGTCGGCTATCTGAGGCCGGTCCAGCAATGGAATAAAGGTAAAAAAACAGAGTATTCAGAGAGAAAAGAATATGTCGTTAAGTAAAACTAATTAAATAATTGAAATATCGTGAACAAAAAAATTATCATTCCAGCAATTATTATTGGTATTTTTGCGGTAGCGGCTGTAATTGCGTTTAATAAAACTAACCAGACCGCTGAAAATCCAGTTGTGACAGAAAATAAAGAATCAACGGTGAAAGAATTTACCATGACTTCTTTTTATGAGATTGTCGACGGTCAGCCAAGACCGCAATACTCTCTCAAAGAAATTACGGTTAATAAAGGAGATTCAGTAAGGATTAAAATTACTGTAACCAAGGGTATGCATGATTTTAAAATTGACGAGTTTAGTGTATATGCGGATACCAAAGAACTCAACAAAGAGTATGTGGTTGAATTTACGGCCGATAAAGTCGGAGAATTTATTTATTACTGCGCTAAATCAGGACATCGGGCGAACGGACATTGGGGCACCCTGATAGTAACCGAATAAATAATGACTTTATGGTTTCAATCATCAGAATTATTTTATAATTTAGGCAGATGGACAGGACTCGCTGGTTTTGTATGTCTATCCCTCCTTATTTTTTCTGGTGACACTGCCAGGTTTTTTGACAGATATTTTGGTTTAGACAGAATCATCATATTCCAAAGAAAGTTTTCGCTTTTTATTGCGGTTTTTGTTTTTTTGCATCCATTATTTTTCGCTCTTTCGGATAGCTCATTTATAAGATATTTAATCATTCCTGATTTTACGGCACTTCCTTTGGCAGCAGGAGTCATGTCTTTTTATATTTTTATCGTTGTTATAATTGCTTCTAAAATATATAAGAGAATTTCTTATATGGTTTGGCAGTATATCCACATTCTCATTTATGCGCTGTTCTTCTCTGGTTTATACCATGCTGTAAATTGGGGCTCTAGCAGTAATATTATTTTTTATAAAATAATATACGGAGTTTTATCAGCTCTTGTGATAGGAGGGATAATTTACAGAACGCAATATAAAATAAGGAAAAGATATGCGGGCAAGTTCTATGTTAAAGAGATAAAAAGAGAAACAACAGACATATTTACATTGGTGGTAAGGCCAAAAAAAAGAGCTACATTCAAGGCGGGGCAGTTTTGTTTTCTAAGATTGAATAAAAATAAATTGCATGCCAGGCATCCATTTACCATATCAAGCTCCCCTCACGAACAAGATTTGCGTTTTACCATAAAAAATACGGGAAGGTTCACGAAAACGGCATTTGAACTAGAAAAAGGAGAAGAAGTTATCATAGACGGACCCTTCGGCACTTTTACCTTAAGAAACAGCGACAAAGACGTTGTTTTCATTGCCGGAGGAGTCGGGGTTGCCCCATTTTTGAGCATGATAGGAGACAATTTATTTAATAAAAAAAATAAAAATATTCTTTTACTTTATGGCGTGAAGACAAAGGAGGAAATAATTTCCAAAGAAGAATTAGACAGTATCAAAGAACAATGGTTTAGAAAAATATATGTGTTAAGCAACGAGACCATTTTTCAAGAAGGATACGAAAACGGTTATATTGGCAAGAATTTGATTAAAAAATATGTTGGAAACATGGATAACTCTTTATTTTATATCTGCGGACCAACGATAATGGAGAGATATGTTAAAAAACATTTGCTCAATTTAGGGGTCAAAAAGCGGAATATAATAGTTGAAAATTTTTTTTGGTAAAAATTTAAATCATATATATAAAAAACATGAATATATGAATAAGAAAAAAATACAACAATTAACCGGCATTTTGAAACGGTTGAACGTCGGCGAAAATTCAGCTGAAATCAAACAAGCAGCTAAAGACTTTTTATCAACTATTGATCCGGCTGAACTATCAGCGGCGGAGCAGAAACTGATTGATGCCGGTTTGGCGCCGGAAGATTTAAGGCACCTATGTTCTGCTCATTTAGAGCTTTTAGATGATAATTTGGGACAGATGAAATCGGTTCTCGAGCCGGGGCATGTTATTGATACTTTAATCAAAGAGCATGAGATAATTTTAGATTTTTTAGATAAATTAGAGAAAACCAATCAAAAAATTCAAAAAATGAGAAGTCATAAGGATAACCAAGGGGAATTTGAGTTATTAAAAAATATTGCAGAGCATTTAGCGGCTGCTGAGCCGCATCATCAAAGAGAGGAGAAGGTTCTTTTCCCGGAGATAGAGAAGAGAGGGGTCTTTGGCCCTCCGCAAGTGATGGTGATGGAACATGAGGACTTGAGAAGATATAAAAAAGAACTCAAAAAGTTAACGGGTGAAATTTCAAAAATAGATTTTGACGATTTTAAGAAAAGATTAGATACAGTGGCTAAATTTATTATTATGATTTTGAGAGACCACATTTTTAAAGAGAATAATATTCTGTATCCCACTGCTTTAGAAGTTATTGAAGAAAATGGCGTTTGGAAAAAAATGAAAGATGATTGTGATAAAATCGGTTATTGTTGTTTCACGCCAGAACAATAATTAAAATTTAGAGCCAGCTTATTTTAGTAAAATAATAATTAATTAATCAATAATGTGTTAAATATGAAAATTGGCATAATTTTACAATCTAATAAACCAGAACACATTTGGAACGCATTTCGTTTTGCCATTACTGCTTTGAAAGCAAAGCATAGGGTAGTAATTTTTTTGATGAACGAAGGAGCCGAACTTGATACAATTACGGATACTAAAGAATTTGATATTTCAAAGAAGATCGCTGAATATAAAAAATTAAAAGGGACAATATTCGCTTGTGGTACTTGCATGGAATTACGCGGTAAGAGCAAAAGTAAGGTGTGTCCAATTTCCACAATGAAGGATTTGCTTAAAATGGTTGAAGATAGTGATAAAATTTTAGTGTTCGGTTAATTTTTTATGAAAAAATTAATATTGGTATATGCGCTGGCATTTATCGCAAACTGGATATGGGAAATCCTGCATAGTATATTGTAATAGAAAATTAAAATTTTAAAATCTAAAATTTAAACATAAAAAATCACCTTTCATTTTTGGTTGTTTTTTGTTAGAATAGTTGAATGAATCAATAATTAACAATTTATAAAAAATGAAAATCGCATTTTTTGAAGTAGAAGGCTGGCAAAAAGATTATTTAGAAAAAAAACTTTTGAGCAAAGAGCTGTCTTTTTTTGCGGAGCCATTATCTTTAGACAACATAAATTCTGCGGCAGACTGCCCGATAATTTCACCATTTATCTATTCTCAAATTAATGAGGATATTTTACAAAAATTGTCGGACTTAAAAATGATTGCTACAAGGTCAACTGGCTTTGACCATATTGATATTCAAACAGCAAAGGAAAACAAGGTTGCTGTTTGCAATGTTCCATTTTATGGAGAGAACACTGTGGCAGAACACACATTTGCGCTTATTCTGGCCCTATCAAGAAAGTTGGTTGGCTCTGTCCAAAGGGCGAGAATGGGAGATTTTACTTTAGACGGCTTGCGAGGTTTTGATTTGAAAGATAAAACATTGGGTATTATAGGAATGGGCCATATCGGCTTGCACGTTGCCAGAATCGCCAAAGGTTTTGAGATGAAAGTTTTAGCTTATGATATAAAGCAAGATAAAAAATTAGCCAAAAAAATAGGTTTTGAGTATGCCGGCACAGAAGAGTTACTGGCGAAATCGGATATAATAACTTTGCACGCACCTGATAATGAGTCAACGCACCACCTTATTAATTCTGAAAACATAAACCTGATAAAGAAAGGCGCGTATTTAATAAACACTGCCAGAGGCGGCTTGGTAGAAACACAGGCGTTATTAAAAGCATTATCTGATAGAACTTTGGCCGGAGTCGGTCTAGATGTTTTGGAAGAAGAATTCCTTATAAAAGAGGAGGCCCAACTTCTTTCAAGGGAGTTCCCCAAGACCTGCGACTTAAAAACCGCTTTGCGAAATCACATTTTACTCCAACAAAAAAACGTTATTATAACCCCTCATAACGGCTTCAATTCTAACGAAGCTCTGATGAGGATTTTGGATACAACTGTTGAAAACATCGCCGGTTTTATGGCGGGCAAGCCGCAAAATATGGTAAAGTAATTATATAAACAAAATTTATGGACCCCGTTAGAGGTTTTTACCAGAAAAATTTTGTTAAAATTTTTCTGCGCCGGCAAAACGGGACCTCATAATATAATATGGTTGTCTGAAAATAACTATTTTAGTTATATAAAGACATACCTCTAACGGGGTGGACCAAAAAATAAAGATATTAATTGCTGATGACAATAAGGCGATTGCCATGGCTTTGGATTTAAAGCTAAAACACGAAGGTTTTGAAACAAAAGTAGTTTTTAACGGCAAAGAGGCAGTGGACTTATTGGAAAAAGAAAAATTTGATTTGCTTGTTTTAGATTTGATTATGCCGCAATTAGACGGGTTCGGAGTTTTAAAAAGCATCAAAGAAAAAGGCATAAAAATTTCGGTTATTGTAAGCTCTGACTTAAGCCAGCCAGAAGATATAAATAAAGCAAAAGATTTGGGAGCCGTTGATTTTTTTATAAAATCTAATATGTCGGTAGTTGAAATGGTGGAAAAAATTAAAGAATATTTTAAAATATGAAACTGGATCAAGAAAAAATTAGAGAAATTTTATTAAAGGAAAATTATATAGAAAAAAGCGGCGCAGAAAAAGCCGATGAGTTTGTGAAAACCGGCGAAGGTGATTTTTTAGATTATTTTATAAGAAGCGGACTTTTGACCCCGGATTTGCTGGGGCAGGCATTAGCCGAATATTTTAAAGTTTCTTATCTTGACCTGAACACAAATATCCCGGATAAAGCCCTTGTTTTAAAGATTCCAGAGCAAATGGCAAAAAAATTCAGAGCCGTATTGGCAAAAGAAACAGAAAAAATAATTACAGTTGCCACAGACGACCCTTCAGCTGAAGGCCTGCAAGAAGAAATCGGAAAAATTTTTCCCGGTAAAAAAATATCAATAAATTCTTCATTAAGCGAAGATATAGATTCTTTGCTTTTATTTTATAAAAAACCGCTTGAAGCAAGATTTAACAAAATTTTTAAAGGGGGCGGTAAAGTTGCTCCTGAAATTGTAGAAGAAATAATTGACGACGCCTTGGGGCTTAAAGCTTCAGACATTCATTTTGACCCGCAGGAAAAAGAAATTCTTATAAGGTTCAGAATAGACGGATTTTTGCATGAAGCCGGCAGAATTCCCAAAGAATATTACGAAAATATTTTAAACAGGGTAAAGGTGCAGGCAGATATGAAAATTGACGAGCATTTTTCAGCGCAAGACGGGGCAATAAGATATAAAAAGAACGGCCAGGCGATTGATATGCGCGTTTCTGTGGTGCCTACATTAGACGGAGAAAAAATAGTTATCAGGCCGTTAGCTAAATATGCTAAAAGTTTTTCTTTAGATGATATCGGACTTTCAAAAAATCAGCAAAAACTTATTTTGAAGACAGCTAAAAAGCCATTTGGCATGATTTTAGTTACAGGGCCTACGGGCTCGGGAAAAACTACAACTTTGTATGCTTTATTAAAATATCTGAATAAGCCGGAAATAAATATCGCCACGATTGAAGACCCCGTTGAATATAAAATACCCGGAATAAATCATATACAGGTAAATCCTTTAACAAATCTAACTTTTGCCGAAGCTCTAAAATCTATTGTTAGGCAGGACCCGGATATTATTTTAGTAGGAGAAACAAGAGACAAAGAAACTGCCTCAATTTCTGTGGATGCGGCCATGACAGGGCATTTATTATTTTCAACTTTTCACGCAAACGATGCGGCATCAGTTATTCCAAGGTTTTTGGAAATGGGAGTTGACCCGTTTCACCTGTCTTTGACTCTAAAATTAATTATTTCACAGAGGCTGGTGAGAAAAATTTGCGACAAATGCAGATACAGCTATAAAATATCCGTAAAAGACCTTTCTGAAACTTTTCCGGAAGCTGAAAGATTTTTTGGCCAGCAGGAATTAACCCTTTACAAAGGAAAGGGATGCCCAAATTGTTCTAATTCAGGATACAGGGGCAGGACAGCTATTTTTGAAATAATAGATATTGATTCAGAGATGGAAAAATTAATGCTTAAAAATCCAACATCTGAGCAAATATGGAGCATAAAAAAGAAACAGGGGTTGGAGCCCATATTTAATGATGGCTTGGAAAAAGTTAAAAACGGCGCAACAACAATAGAAGAATTATTGCGCTCAGTAAACCCGTTGGAAGAAACAAAAAAATAGCAAAAATGTTTATGATTTAAACAGCTCATCCGCCAGCTGGCGGATGAGCTGTTTTGTCGCGTTTGCTTTTTGGTTGTCCGGCAACGGCGATGCCGGGCATCGCCGTTAAACATCTTGCAAGAAGAGCTAATCGTTTTTTTTCTGTTCTGTTCAGTTCATTGACAAAATTTTGTAAAGTATTAGTATTAGACTATCCCGTCAAAATGGCAGGGGATAAACACAGCTCTTTAATTCTTTTGTAAAGGGGACTAACATGTCACGGAAAGAAGTGAATTTGAGTTTGCGCCAAGTCCTTGTCAAAAGGCGCGACGCGCTGAGAAGAGTTTTAGCGGGCGGCTTGAGCTCTCTAAAAAAAGATCGTCCGCAGGTTTTTGATGAGCCGGATTTAGATTGCGTTGAGGATGAGGTTGTTTCTCGGCTGGCTGAAGTGGAGAGCCGCGAGCTGGCCCGGGTTGAGTATGCTTTAGAAAGGATGCGCGAAGGCCGGTTTGGCATTTGCGAAGGCTGCGAGACCAACATCCCAATGGGGCGTTTGCTCGCTCTGCCGTATGCTATTTACTGCATCAGGTGCCAGCGTGAAGCAGAACGCCAAAGTATCCTGTCAACTGGCGATGATTGGAGTAAATTGCCGGATTTGCCAAGCGACAGTCCAGATTTATCAATTAACGACATCGAGATTGATAATTTGTAACGCCCGCCGCAAAACCATCAGGCAAGTAAAATTTTAAAACCCTCTTAGACCCTGCGATTCTTCGTAGGGCTTTTTTTTATTGCAAACCAGCCCAAGCCCAAACACCTCACACTATAGTGTGAGGTGTTTAAAACGGTCGTCTTTCGGGCGATTTTTTGTTATAATGAGTAAATAATAAGTAAACAAAAAATATGAAAATTGGCATAATTTTACAATCTAATAAACCAGAACACATTTGGAACGCATTTCGTTTTGCCATTACTGCTTTGAAAGCAAAACATAGGGTAGTAATTTTTTTGATGAACGAAGGAGCCGAACTTGATACAATTACGGATACTAAAGAATTTGATATTTCAAAGAAGATCGCTGAATATAAAAAATTAAAAGGAGACATATATGCCTGCGGGACTTGTTTGGAACTTCGCGGCAAGAAAGAAGCGAAGGTTTGCCCGGTATCTACGATGTCATACCTGTTAAAAATGGTTGAAGATAGTGATAAAATTTTAGTGTTCGGTTAATTTTTTATGAAAAAATTAATGTTGGTATATGCGCTGGCATTTATCGCAAACTGGATATGGGAAACTCTGCATAGCATATTATATATAAATTATAAGGGCGGATTAATAACTGATTTTATACTATTCAGGGCGGCGCTTGCAGATGCTGTCATAATTTTGGTTTTGATATTTATAGGCCAAAAACTTGGAAGATATAAAGCATTATTTATTGCGACAGGAGGTTTTATTATAGCGATAATCATTGAAATTTGGGCACTGCAAACTGGCAGATGGGAATACAATTCGCTTATGCCGATTGTTCCAATTATCAGGACTGGACTTACTCCGACAATCCAATTGGCTATAACGGCTTATATCGTAGAAAAAATAGTTTTTGGGTTAAAGAATCAAAAAATTTTTAAATATGGGACATAAATACACTCTTTAATTCGACGCCTTTTCTTTCCGGCGGTTTTTTGTTAAGATAAATTATTGAATATTATATGTTTATAGATAAAAAAAATATCTTATCACTGTTAATAATTTTGTCCTTTTTGGCTATACTTATTTTGCCAAGTTTTTTAAATATGTGCATTTGCATTGCGGATGGTTATACTTTTAGCCCGAATATTTGCAGAGACGGTGTTTGTATTAATGAAACCATAGGTCAGCATTTAAATGAAAAATCGCAATTATTTGTTGCCATCGTTAAATGGCAGATATTTAGTATTGTTTTTTTTGTTTCATTTTTTGTTGCTAATAAATATTTAAAAGATAAAAAACAGGTTTATGCAAAATCGTATGCGAAACAAGGACCATTATCATATTCATTTAACGGAATCAATTATTTGATTGAGGCTTTTTCTAGCGGCATCGTAAATCCCAAAATTTTTTAATACTTAAAAACCGTCTTTTGGTTGCTTTATAGTAATATCATGGACGGTTTTTTATTAGAAATAATTATAATTAAAACAATTTATGAAAAATATAATAAGTGCATTAAAGAAATTAAATAAAAACACGATAATTACAGCAATTGCCATAGTAGGAGTAATTGTTACAGGCGCATTAATTGTAAAACCAAACTTTTCTTTTCCCAGCCTGATTGGGTCCGGAGCGTCTGCAAAAGAGACAGCGCAAAAATCAGTAGATTATATAAACAGCAATGGGCTTAGCCAAACGCCAGCGACGTTATCAGGAGAAGTCAGCGAACAGTCAGGATTGATAAAATTCAAAATTAAAATGGGTAGCAATGAGTTTGATTCGTATGCTACAAAAGACGGAAAATTGTTATTTCCGCAGGCATTCAATATGGATGATAAAAAAACAGAAACAGCAAACAATCAGCCATCTAATGAGCAAAGACAGCAGGCAGCTGCTTCTGTAACAAAGTCTGATAGCCCTGTTCTTGAATCATATATAGTTTCAAGATGCCCATACGGCCTGCAGATGCAAAGAGCAATGAGCGAGGCGGTTAAAAGTATGCCCGACTTAGCTAAATATATGAAAGTTATGTATATAGGATCGGTTACAAGCGACGGAAAAAATATAACTGCCATGCACGGGGAAGCTGAAGCAAAAGAAAATTTAAGGCAAATTTGCATAAGAGAAGAGCAACCAGTAAAATATTGGAATTATGCGGCCTGTCAAATGAAATCAGCGGGCCAAGAAGTAGCCTGTGAAAAATCTACAGGAGTTGATTCTTCAAAACTGAATTCTTGTATGTCGGACTCGAGCAGGGGTGTAGCCTATGCAAAAAAAGATTTTGAAGGGCAGAATAAATATAATGTTACTGGTTCGCCGACAATGATTTTAGGAAATGCAGTAATATCTGAAAATAGTTTTGGAGGAAGGTCCGCTGATGGAGTAAAATCAATGATTTGCGCCGGATTTAATACTCCGCCAAGTTTTTGTTCAACGAAACTAAGCCCCGATTCTGCGGCAACAAGTTTTTCTGAAAGCACAACATCGGGTTCTGGAACCGGAAACTCCGGGGCTGGTGGATCAAATTGCGCCCCTGCGCAATAATCGATATCGTTGATATCTGTGAATTACCAAAACCAAACGGCTCATACTGGGAATGCCCCAGTATGAGCCGTTTAACGTATATGGCATATGGGGCGATTTTTTGATAGAATCAAAATATGGGAAAAGAAATTAAAGCAGTAATTTTTATCATCGGAGCAATTTTGTTATTAGTCATTGGATATGCTGCCAATAATTTTTGGTCTTTGTCTGATTTTAATATAAATAAAGACAAGGAGGATATTTATTGTACCGTAGAGGCAAAAATGTGTCCCGACGGTTCTTATGTCGGAAGAGTAGCGCCAAATTGCGACTTTAGTCCCTGTCCAAATGTAAAAACAGGCATACTGAAAGGAAAAGTGTCTATCGGGCCATTATGTCCGACTGAACCTTGTTCAACTGCCGCTAAAAATCCCTATATTTCAAGAATGATAGTTATAAAGAAACAAACAGGGGAATTGTTATTTAATGCTTCTTTGTCAGACACAGGCAATTTTGAAACAGAAATCGTTGCGGGAACTTATATTCTGGAATTAAGCGATTGCAATTTTTTGGGATGCCAGTCCAAAACAATAATAATTGAAGAAAATAAAACCACTGAAATTAATATAGATATTGATACAGGCATAAGATAGCAGAAAAAGGAGCCAGGAGATTTCTTGGTAAAATGGAATAAATGTATATGAGTACAATTCTTTTATTAATTTTACTTATAGTTTTTTCGACGTTATTTGTTGCCTGTTTTTTTATATTCTTTTTTATGCCCATTATACTGCCCTATTTTTTTTGGGGAGCTATATATGTGCCTACGGCCAAAAACAGAATTGATACAATAGTTTCGTTTGCAGAAAATTGCCGGGGATTAAAAGTTGCTGATTTGGGTTCTGGCGACGGACGGCTTCTTGTGGCTTTTGCAAAAAAAGGGGCTGTGGTTTTCGGATATGAAATAAATCCGTTTTTAGTTTCAAAATCCCGTAAAAATATTATTAAAGAGGGTCTTGAAAACAAAGCATTTGTTTTCAATAAAAGTTTTTGGCATCAGGATTTATCCGGCTTTGACGTTATTGTTGTTTATGGAATGGTTCATGTTATGGGCAGGCTGGAAAAAAAAATGCAAAGAGAGCTGAAAAACGGAGCAAGGGTTGTTTCCCATGCATTTGTTTTTCCGCACTGGAATTGCGTTAAAAAAGAGAATAACATTTATCTTTATATAAAATAAGCTTTGTATTTTTACAGCTTCGCGCACAGTACACCGGATATATTGATTTGTATATAATATAACGATAGGCTAATTCGTACGAATTAGCCTATTAGCCCACGAGCTTGTATTTTTGATAGAGTCAAACTATATAAAGCCAGAAAGGGTGGCAAGTTTTATGCTGTTAAATTTTTTTAAACCGACGGCAAAAAACAGTTTGGCCGTCTCTGTTTCCCGCAGAACCTTCTTAACGGAAGGTTTTTTTATTGTAAAAACATATTAAGCGTTTAGTTTTCAGCGATTTTTTGTTATAATTTAATAATCTTTATTTTAACTTTGAGATGAAATACAAAAATCTTACTTTAAAGGAGGTGAAAGAAAGGCAGGAAAAATACGGGAAAAACTTATTGCCGGAAGAAAAAACAGCTTCGGGGCTGAAGATTTTTGTTTTGCAGTTTGCCAATCCTTTAGTTTATATACTTTTGTTTGCGGGGCTGGTTTCTGTATTTTTGCAAAAATATTTTGATATTGTTCTTATACTCTCTGTGGTCGTTATCAACGCTTTAATGGGTTTTTTTCAGGAATACAAAACGCAAAAAACGCTTACTGCTTTAAAAAGACTAGTAAAACCGGAAGCCAAAGTTTTTAGAGACAATAAAAAGCAAAAAATATCGGCTTTTGAACTTGTTTCAGGCGACATTGTTTTTTTGGGGTCAGGCGACAGGGTTCCAGCTGACGGTAAAATTTTAGAAGTAGCTTCATTTTTTGTGAACGAGGCTATTTTAACGGGTGAAAGCGAGGCAGTGACTAAGAAAAAGGATGATGATGTTTTTATGGGAACAATCGTTGTTTCGGGTAGAGCTGTTTTTGAAGTTACAAAAATA
>Ga0209542_10016941_pt1 | contig 12015 bp, 12 predicted proteins | sample RifCSPhighO2_01_FD_184028 | JGI IMG/M metagenome (GOLD analysis project Ga0209542, IMG submission 184028) | Soil microbial communities from Rifle, Colorado - Rifle CSP2_plank highO2_0.1 (SPAdes) (version 2) | ecosystem: Environmental > Terrestrial > Deep subsurface > Rock core/Sediment ...
ATAAAAATTATGCAATTAAGTTAATCCAAGATGTATTTCAAAACCCTTTTAATCGTGACCGATTCGTTACTTTTACAAAAAACCTTTTTAACTTCTTAGATACAGGAAAGAACTTTATTTATCGTGGTAATTTTATCCCCGACGCTTACAAGCCATATATCAATACCCTTGAAAGAATTGGTAAATATGAGGACGTGGAAGAAAATAAAATAGACGTTCTTATTGTTCATTTAAAAAAAGAACACTCCATAGAACACGCCCGTACCATGCAGAGAAATTTTATTGCATGGTATTTAGGTGGCAGCAGAGGGGGCGAATTAAAAGACGCGGCCTTAGTTGCTTTTTATACCGATAATCCCGACGACTGGCGGTTTTCTCTGGTTAAAATGGACTATCAGATTGTTGAATCCTCAACAGGCAAGATCAAAACCAAAACCGAACTTACCCCAGCCCGCAGGTTTTCTTTTTTAGTTGGTAAAAACGAAAACAGCCATACAGCCCAAAGACAACTATTGCCTACCCTACAGGATGACAAAAATAATCTTCTCCTTTCCGATTTAGAGAAAGCCTTTAATATCGAGGTTGTTACTCAAGAGTTCTTCGAGAAATACAAAAGTCTTTTCTTAGATGTTAAAGATTCATTAGACCGCCTTATGAAAAAGGATCAGGCTATTGCAAAAGACTTTGCTGATAAGGGCGTTGATCCGGTTGATTTTTCTAAAAAACTTCTTGGGCAGATTGTTTTCCTTTACTTCTTACAAAAAAAGGGCTGGTTTGGTGTTGAGCGGGATAGTGATTGGGGCACGGGTCCTAAAAACTTCTTACGGCTTTTATTTGAGAGGATGATTGCTAATTACAAAAACTTCTTTAATGATATTTTAGAGCCTCTTTTCTATGAAGCGCTGGCCAAAGAACGTGATGATGATTTTTATAGCCGCTTTAATTGTAAGATTCCATTCCTAAACGGAGGGCTTTTCGATCCCCTAAGTGATTATGACTGGGTACATACAGACATACTTCTACCGGATGAATTGTTCTCTAATCTGGTAAGAACTAAAGAGGGCGACACAGGAACTGGTATTTTAGATATTTTTGACCGCTACAACTTTACTGTAAAAGAAGATGAACCACTAGAAAAAGAAGTGGCTGTTGATCCCGAAATGTTAGGTAAGGTTTTTGAAAATCTTTTGGAGGTAAAAGACCGTAAATCAAAAGGCACTTACTACACTCCCCGTGAGATTGTCCACTATATGTGTCAGGAAAGTTTAATCAATTACTTAGTCAATGAATGTGAGGGAAAAGTTGGCAGAAAAGATATCGAGACTTTAATTCAGTACGGCGAAACAGCAGTCGAGCATGACAGCAGAGTTGAGCAGGAGGGAAAAGAAACAGAAACATACTCATATAAGTTGCCGGAGAGTATCCGTAAAAATGCACAGCTTCTCGATGACAAGTTAAAAAATATCCGTGTTTGCGATCCGGCGATTGGATCGGGTGCTTTTCCTGTTGGAATGATGAATGAAATTATCAGAACAAGAAACACACTTACAAATTATCTTGAGGATAAAAAAGACCGCTCTATTTATAACTTCAAGCGGGACGCCATCCAAAATTCACTGTACGGCGTAGACATTGATCCGGGCGCAGTAGAAATTGCCAAACTGCGTTTATGGCTTTCTCTGGTAGTTGACGAGGAAGATATTAAACAAATTAAACCACTGCCTAATTTGGATTATAAAATCGTTTGCGGAAACTCCCTTTTAAGTGTTAATAAACAAAACCTATTCGTAGATTACAACTTAAAACAGATAGAAAAATTAAAGGAAGAACTATTTAATGAAACGAACATCAGAAAGAAACAAGAATACAAAGAGCAAATTGATAATTTAATTGCTGAGGTTACAGATAACAATAAGACTTTTGATTTCGAGATCTACTTTTCAGAAATATTTGAGAATGAAAACAATGAAAGAAAAGGTTTTGATGTAGTAATTGCTAACCCACCATATGTAGGACAAAAAATGAATAATGATATTTTTAGAATTGTAAAAGCTTCAAAATTAGGAGTTTTTCATCAAAGACGAATGGACTTATTTTACTTTTTCTTCCATCTTGGGTTGGATATTCTTCGTGAGGGTGGAATTCTAAGTTTTATAACAACTAACTACTATATTACTGCGACAGGAGCAGACAAACTGCGCAAAGATATACAGAATCGTTCTACACTTCTCAACCTAATCAACTTCAATGAGCTCAAGATATTTGAGAGCGCCTCAGGACAACACAATCTAATTACAATCCTTCAAAAGGGTCATCATAACAGACTAGCTAGAACTAGCATCACCGCAGAGCGAGGTTTTCTTGGTGCTGAGATTCTCAAAAACATTGTGGATGGTACAGATCTCAAAACGATGTATTTCCATATTTCTCAAGACAAATTATTTGATAACGGAATGATTAGACTGACAGCCGGTGGCGCAGATGATGTTCTCGATAAAGTGCTTACAAAAAGTAACAAACTAAGTACGGTTTGTGATATTTCTACAGGTATCCAAACTGGAGCTCATAAGCTATCTGAAGCCCATATCAAAAAATATGGTAATTTAGGAAATAAAGACGATGGAATATTTGTTTTAAATAAAGACGAACTGTTTAAAAACAATATTTCTCAAACAGATCCGAATATTAAACCATGGTTCAAGAATAGCGATATAAAAAAATATGTTACAAATTTAGAAAACGATGAATATTTACTTTATGTTTTATCCCATCAGGCCAGTAAGGAAATAATAAGACATTTTGAAAAATATAAACCACTACTGATCAACCGCAATATTGAATCTGGTGTCCAAGTAAGCGTGGCTGATTACGATGCCTTTGTAAGTAATAGAAAAAAGTTGAAATATGTTATGCAACACAGTAGTTTTAAACAAGGTTTTTATTACAATATTTCTTACCCCAGAAATCCCACTATATTTGAAAGCGAGAAGATAGTTTCTTCACAATGGGCAAAATCAAATATATTTGGGTGGAATAATATTCCTTGGTATGGAGGTACAGATGTATGTGTAATTACATTAAAAAATCAAATAAGAACAAATTATAGTTTAAAATTCATACTTGGAATTTTGAATTCTAAAATTATTTATAAATGGTTATATCTTCGTGGTAAAAGAAAAGGTGAGCTTTTAGAATTAACTGTAACACCTCTAACCAATATCCCTATCCCACTCTTAGATACACCTGCAAGGGTGACTATTGCTAATCAAATCAACAGTTTAGTTGAACAGATTTTGACCATCAAATATAAAAACTCATCCACGGGCATTATGACCCTCGAAAAACAAATTGACCAATTAGTTTATAAACTCTACGACCTAACGCCGGAAGAAATCGAAATTATAGAAGGAAAAGAGGTGAATTAAAATGAATGACACTTGGTATAAGAAAGTAATAAACGCCTTGCTCCCCGTGCTTTATTTAACTATTTGGTTTATTTTTGTTCTCTTATGTAAGAACTTTGGATTTTTTGAAAAGTTAGACACAGGCCTATTTTTAACCCTTTCGTTTCTTGTTATGTTTTTTGGGATGATAACGAAAGCAACTTCTTGGTCTATTGGGAATCAGTTATTCAATGTGTCCGGGGACTCAAAAAGACATATTGAATATTCTTCACACGATAACTGGAAGAATAGCGATGCTCAAAAAACAGGCTTTACGATCAAAATAGACCATGACGATCCGAAAGTAATTAAGCAATTAATGACTCATCATGCAGAACTTAGAAATAAGGAAACGCACCCTAAGGAGTAAAGCTATGCCTAAAGTACAACATAAAACTGCCGTTTTAATGCCTTACGCTCCACTAAAGGAGGAGTTAAATATTGGCGATATTAAGTTTATTCCCTTCCAAAAATTAAAAGTTAATCCCAAGATTGACAAGGCAGTTTTGGATCATCTTACAAAAATAGTAGCAACTTACAAGAATCTTGGCGGTTCACAAATTCATAATCCTACCTTCATTTTTGTTAATAACATAAATTTTAAAAATCCTACTCGGGTTTCTATAGAGCGTATTGAAACTGCAAAAAAATTACTTGCCTTTTTGGGAATAATGAGAATGGTATCTTTCAGCTTCGTTACCTCTGACAACTTTGAAGTGATTTATCAGAGTTTCATACTAGGCGACGACCATGTTTCTACTCGTGCGGGGTCAATTCACAGCATTATGACTGGTGGCTATCAACTTCCTAAAGTGACATTTTTTAAGCCAGAGTATGTCAACCTACCATTTGATATTAGAGCTGACAATAATACACTTGACGCTTTCAATAAGGAACTTTTAACTAATCCTTCAAGAAATGAATTTCTACGAATTCTTAGGTCGCTTGAATTCTTTTTTGATGCTTACCGGAATTCGTATGATGTTACTTGGTATTCAAGGATACTATTAATTTTTATAGCCTTGGAAGTTATTTTAGATTGTGAAACTAGAACGCAATTCAGAAATAGACTACAAGATTTATGCACCCATAAAAGGTTTATTGGTAAGGAGAAAACTTACAGTTATCCAATAATGAATACACAGACTGGCAATAAAATGAGTGACGAGAATCTTACTTACAAACAAATCTGGGCGGAGGAGTTTTATAAGTTAAGACATAACATAATTCATCACGGGGTAATCCCTAAAGACTGGCTCGTTTTTAAGGATTTACTTGGAATAACAAAAAGAACTGTAGGTCATTTCTATATTGCCGAACGATTCTATATCTCAGTAGTTTTACAGACCTTGCGAAGACTTGGATATACCAGTGTTCCTGACGAAACAATAATAGAAGACCCCAAAGAAATTCTTAAAAGAGAAAATAATTATTTATACAATGCCCTTGCAACAAAGCTAAGCCCATGAATAAAGAAGAAAAAGTTTTTTGGAACAGATTTACTAGATGGACGCTTGCTGACATCGATACTTGTTACAAATACAAAGCTAACGTCGGTGCTGCAAAACTCATTTGCGCCGCGGTTGATGCCATCGGTTCTTTTTATGCAGGCCGTGGTTACGAAAATGACGAGCAGAAAATACGACCGAAGGGAGGAAGTGGAAAAAGTGAAACTACAAGAGCTGGTTCAAGAGACGCTTTTATTGCGTTTGTTTCAAACTATATGCCAGAGATTAAAAAGTTTATTTTGCGCATTGAGGATGTGGGAAAGAAAAACGGAGCTGAACTGCTTTATGACCACTTCCGTAACGGTCTAATACACGAGGGATTGCCAAATATAGGTTTAGGGATAGTGCGTAGAAAGGACAAGAAAGTCTTATTGCCGGCAGAGGGTTATGTTGCGTTAGTAAATTTACCAGCACTAAAAACCACATTTAAACAGGCGGTAAAGGAATACTCGAAAAGTTTGAATGATAATAGCCAGCCTGAAAGATTGCATAGGTGGCGCGATAGATATCTCTACCTGAAACGCTTCAGAATGAAGAATTTTAGGCCAGACAAAAAATAAATTTATGACTAAAAAGTTTTGTTCAACTTGTAAAGAAGAAAAAGAAGTGGTTAATTCAAACCCCATAGACAAAGGGTTCCGGAGCCTTCTTTCTTGCGGGCATAATTTTATCGAGATTAATCTTAACGAAACCATAAAAGTAAGCGAGTTGTTCGGTCTAAGAAAGACTGGAAAAACTCACGAAAAATATAAACGAGGAGATAAACCACCAAATATAAACTACGCAAAAAAGTTTATTGAATACGGAGACATAGATTACGAAGCGGCGGTTGTATTGTTCAATATTCAAAACAGAGATTATGATTTTATGAATCAAGCCGCTTTCCTTTCTGCTCAAGCAGTAGAGAAATACTTAAAAGCTTTTCTTTTTTGGAATTCCCCACAACACTATCCTAATTTATCTGGTAAGCAAATTCTAAATGAGTTTAGAACTCTAAGCCACGACTTAATAAAAATACTTAATGAGTGCGTCAAAGATAATGCTGATTTTAATAAGTTCAGATCGCAAGTAGAAAATCTCAATAAATACTCCCTCTTAAAATATCCTGATGTTGAAGATGAGATGGTTTATTCAAATGAGGGCTTATCTATTAGTAGTGATATTTTGAAAGATGTAAAACAAGTCGGTGATTTTATAAAAGGAGTTGTGATTTAGAATGAAAGATTTTTTTAAAAAAGTTCAACAGTTTCGATCACTTATCTTGCTTTTATTTATCTCAATAATAATTTTATTATGGTTAGGAGTAAAAGACGTGTTTCAGTTGGGCGATTTTTGGATTAACTTAGCCGCAGGAGCGGCTACTCTGATTGGAACACTATTTATTATTGATGTAATTCTTGACCGCAGAAGAAAAACAGAATTGAGAGAGGCTCACGATACAGCAAAGGTTGATATTGCCCAACTTACCAATATGCTTATTTCGTATATGGCATCTCCTTTCAAAATAACAGTGTTTAACTATGAGAGAGGAACACAAAATCTCGAGGTTTGGAGCAATGAAGTATTAAGTCATATTCTCGAAGACATAAAAAAGCGTGATAAATTGAAGTTATTATCAAGCCTTAACAAAGACGGCTGGGAACATTTCCAGTTAAATTTACTATCTATCAAGCCCTCCTTATCTGAAACTTTAACCCTATATAAAGAATTACTCCCACCAGAGATACTTGGCAAGGTTCTTAAACTTAGAAGAAGTTTTAATACTTTCTATTATTCTTTTGGACTACTATACATTGGATTTATAACTGATAATAAGGCGATTCCAGCCCACTTATTGGAAGGACTTGCGAATGATTTATCAGTATATTTTTTGGATGTCGAGCATTTACTAAATGCTCTTAAAAATTGGGGGGATGAAACACTTTGATTTGTCGCCGATAATTCAATAAACAAGTATGTTATTACAATACGAAAAAATCATAGATAGCTTGATTCAAAACTATCAAGCACATCCTGACAACTATTTTGCTGAATGTGATTTGCAATATGAACTCTATGGTCTTCTAAAATCATCTAAAGAATTTAATCTTTCTGTTAATACCAACAGCGGTAAAAGTGTAGGAATAATCCATCCTGAATATCCTTCTGTCAAAAGAGTAAAACTTCACAGAGGCAAAGGTTACAGAGTGTGGTTTGATATTGCTATTCTAAATCCTGATTTTATCAAGAGTAATTCTTATCAGACAGTATTAGCCAGAGATGAGAAAGACGCTCAAATGTGGGGAGAAAATCTTTTAGCAGTTTTTGAGTTTAAGTTCTTTCCTAAAAAATTTAAAAGCCATATAAATTCTGTCAAAGAGGATTGTTTGAAACTTAGCTTATGCCCTGAAATAAAGAATAGGTATGTTCTTGTCTTTTCAAATTATGCGCCCGTGTTATCTGAATTAAAAGCAGATAAACCAAGCGATGTAAAGCTATACTGGATTACTCCGGATAAAGTGGAGAAACTTTTTTAAAAATTTATGTCTGATTATTATAATCCGAATAGAAAAAAGAATTTATACGATTCAACATCGAAAGAGTTGTTTCGGCTAAGCAGGGGCAGAATTGACGATTTTTTAGAATGTCCCCGCTGTTTTTATCTTGATCGAAAACTAGGCGTTGCTCAACCGCCAGGATTCCCCTTCTCTCTTAACTCTGCTGTAGATAAGCTTCTTAAGAAAGAGTTTGATATTCACAGAAAAAATGGAACGGCTCATCCTTTAATGAAGCACTACGGAGTAGATGCAATTCCTTTTGATCATGAAAAATTGGAAGAATGGCAAGATTCAATGAGGCGTGGAATAACTTTTCAAATTGATGAGACAAATGTAATAGTTACCGGAGGAATTGATGATCTATGGATAAATCCTAAAAAAGAGCTAATAATTGTCGATTATAAAGCTACCGCTAAGGACGAAGAAGTAACATTAGATGCGGACTGGCAGATTGGATATAAAAGACAAATGGAGATATATCAGTGGTTATTTCGTAAAAACGGCTTTACAGTGTCTTCTACTGGCTATTTTGTCTATTGCAACGGCAATACCGATAAAGAAGCGTTTGATGGAAAATTAGAGTTTGATATTAAGCTTCTTCCATACGTTGGAGATGATTCCTGGGTAGAAGGGGTTATTTTTGACGCTATTGAATGTTTAAAATCAGATAAACTTCCGTCGTCCGGCGAGGATTGTGATTTTTGTAAATATCGAGAGGCAGTAAGGCAATTTGAAAAATGATTAGTTTCCTTGGAGAGAAAGAAGAGAAGAAACCGATTAGTTTTGCTTCAGTTGAAATGCAAAAAGCTCCAAGAAGTTATGTTAAATGGATTTTGGTTCTTGCCTCAATAATACTTATTCTAGCTATTTTCTTTTGGATCAATTAGATAATTTTTTAGGGAGATAGAAAGTCAATTATATTCGAGAGCAAGGATTGTTCCTGAGTAACAGTTTGACCAGTTTCAGCTGAAACTATTACTTTAACTGGAGTAGTAACAGGTATAAATCCAAGCAATCTTTGGTCTCTTAACCCAGCGATTTCATATACCGGTAGACCATTTCTTTCACCCAAAGTAATCACACCTGAAATAGAAGTCAAATCTCCGGACTTTGCAGCTTGTTGTAGGAAAGCAGGATCAAGCCTCGAGATAATATTAGCAGCCAGCATATTTTGTACAGCCTGATCAGGCAGAACTGTTAGGATTTTTGATCCAGCTGAAGTTGAAGCAATAAGTTGATTAGTATTCAAATCAACTTGTAATGGAAAATTAGATAATGCTCCAACATTATTTCTGGCAACAACCAATTTCCCTCCCTCTGTGGCTATTTTAATACCAGTTTTATTTAACCTGTCTTCTATTTTAAATAATTCCTGCTCTGGTACTCCTTGTCCTTCTTCAGTTTCTGCTTTAATAATTACCCTACCATCTCTTATCTCATATCTGACTTTAACTCCCCCTGAGTAAACATCAATTCTGGTTCTGCCTTCTTCAACTCTGGTTTTAATTTTTTCTCCCTCACCAAACCTGATTTCAGTTTTTTGTCTCTGAGGTTCAATTTTGGTTTCTATCCTTGTACCACCTGGGGTGGTGGTTTTACTCTCGGTTTTATTCTCAGTAGAGGTGGAACCACCAGACCCTGATGATCCAGAAGATCCGGATTTAGTTTCATCTTCTGACTTTGATGAATCAGAATCCCCTGACCCTGAAGAACCTGATGACCCAGACCCTGATGATCCAGAATCATCACCTTCTTTAGCCATTACCACCCCTTGAACATTACCGAAATCCTTTAAAGAGTAAGTTTTAACTATTTGAAGATTAGAAGCTAAAATCAGAAAAATAACTGCTAATATTAAGGCTAGAATTAGATAGGGATGAGCAAAACCTTTTTGGCTGGGCAGTAATTTCTTCATTTCTAATACTATCGTAGAATTAATCTTTTAGCTTGTCAAGCAGTTGAGCTTGTGCTTGGGCCTACAAAAGCTCCAAGAAGTTATATTAAGTGGGTTGTGTGGCTCTTATTTCAATAATACTTATTCTAGCCATTTTCTTTTGGATCAGATAGGATTATTTCTCTCTGTATAAGGATATAAGTTTTCTGATTAAATAATAGAGTTCCAGGAGAAGAAAATAGTGCACCAAGTTCAGATCCTGGCAAGGCTATCTATTATAGCAAGAGCTGCTAATGCGGCCTCGACACCCCTGTTCTCTTGCCGCCTTGTCGCTCTTTCAAGTGCATCTTCTAGCTTATAGACAGCAAGGACTTCGAAGATAATTGGTACTTCATATTCTAAAGATACGTTCATACACCCTCTGGCGCATTCGTTTGCGACCAATTCAAAATGATAAGTTTCACCTTTATGAATTACTCCAAGTACAATAATTACATTATAAACTCCCTTTTTTGCAAGCCTTTTTGCGACTAAAGGAATTTCAAGCGAGCCGGGAACATGAACAATAGTTATCTGGCCTTCTGAAACACCCTTTTTCTTTAGTGTTGCAATGCACTGTTTAAGTAATTGATCAGTTATTGATTTATGATAGCTGCTTACTATAATAGCAATACGAATTTTATTCTTCACGCTTTACCCCCAGATCATCTAGAATCTCTGTTGCCCTTTGGTAGTGTCTTTCCTCTGGAGGTAGGCAAAGCGTAGAACTTTCCTGCACAATCCCTCTGCCTTCGCGATCCCGAAGGTAGATAACTATCCCACGCTGACTCTCCTTAATATAGTCTAGGCTTTCTTCAAGCCTTGGTCCGCATTCACAAAGCTTTGATCCAAACGCATCCCCAGCCAGGCATTCTGTATGTATCCGGACCGGCACACTCTCACCATTTGTTAGTATTCCCTTTATGAGAGCAATGTCCTGATTTCCGGCATCTGATTGATAAACAATCATCCTGAACAGACCAGAATTAGTGGGAAGTCTGGATTCTACCTTTCTTCTGGGTTGATTTTCTGGACTAATCATATTATGAATTTCTTAACATACTTTCCGACAATATCTGTTTCAATATTTACCTTATCTCCAACTTTTGCCTGCTTAAGCATTGTATGTGTCAGGGTATATGGGATGATACCAACAGTAAATTGACTATCTGAAACAGTAATTAGTGTTAGAGAAATACCATTTAATGAAACCGCCCCTTTTCCTACCATCATAGATGTAAGTTTTGGTGAAGCGGTTATAGTAAATATCCTACTTTGTCGCTCTTTCCTTATCCAATCAATGGTGCCAACTCCGTCAACGTGTCCGTATACTATATGCCCTGAAAGGTAGGTTTGAAGTGTTACTGAGAGCTCAAGATTGACAAGATCCCCTGCTTGTAAATCTGGGAGTGCGGTTCTGCGTCTTGTTTCCGGCATAATATCTACTTTGAAGCTATTTTTTGCCAAATCTGCTATTGTCAGACAAATCCCATTTAAAGAAACACTATCACCAGGTGACAATTTTCCGATAAAGTCTTTACTGGCTTTAACTGTCAATTTATTCATAAATATATCTGTAATTTCACCTAAGTTTGTTATTATTCCTGTAAACATACCATTAAAAAATCCCCTTTCGGGGATACATTATAGCCATACAAATAGTATGGCTTATCTTTCTTTCATCCCGACTGTACGGTCGCTGCCGGAGTTGCACCGACTCATGTCCCAAACTTAATCAGGACTCGTAGAGTTTACTACCGATTTTGACTTACACAAAACCCCGAAAGAGTAATTATTATAACATATTTAAACTAACCCTCCATGGGCCCTAAATAAATTCCATAATTAACAAGAGCGTTAAGGATTTCCTGATCCTAAGAATGTTCTTGGATTTACAGGAATTCCACCTATATTCCTCAGTTTCCCTATCTCTTAAACAATTTTTTGATACAATCCAATGTAGGAGCCTTGGAATATGACTCAAAAAGAAGCACTTGATCTACTAATGATGGGCAGAAATATATATCTCACGGGTCAGGCTGGGAGCGGTAAAACATACCTTCTAAATATTTACATAGATTTTTTAAAGAAAAATAAAGTAGGAGTGGCTATAACAGCCTCAACAGGTATTGCTGCCACCCATTTAAATGGATCTACTATTCACTCATGGTCAGCAATTGGTATAAAAAATAATCTCAGTGATCATGATCTATCCAAAATTGCAGCTAATACAAATAGTAGTGCAAGAATACAAACTGCAAAAGTCTTAATTATTGATGAAATATCAATGCTGCACTCATACAGACTAGAAATGGTAAATCAAGTTTGTAAGAAGATTAGACAAAATACTGAACCCTTTGGTGGATTACAGGTAATACTTTGTGGGGATTTTTTTCAATTACCGCCTATTAATGAGGGTGGGTTTCCAGATTCAAGTTTTGCCTTTAAATCCGGAGCTTGGAAAGAATTGGATTTAATTGTTTGTTACCTGGATGAACAACATAGACAATTGGATAGTGAATTTTTAAAAGTTCTCAATGAAATCAGATCTAGGGAAGTAAGTGAATATACATTTCAAAAACTCTCCAGCAGGT
>Ga0209542_10016942_pt1 | contig 12014 bp, 10 predicted proteins | sample RifCSPhighO2_01_FD_184028 | JGI IMG/M metagenome (GOLD analysis project Ga0209542, IMG submission 184028) | Soil microbial communities from Rifle, Colorado - Rifle CSP2_plank highO2_0.1 (SPAdes) (version 2) | ecosystem: Environmental > Terrestrial > Deep subsurface > Rock core/Sediment ...
ATACAAGTAAATTTATAAAAAACAATATTAATTTAGAAAAAAATACATTACTGCTAATCTGGTTCTTTGTATCACTATTGGGCATATCAAAAATAATAGGGGCATTTCAGGCAAGATATTTACTTCCTGCATTAATTCCATTAATAATTTATGTAGCACAATTAATTACAAAATTATCAGAAAAAAAGAAAATATTAAAAACAACATTTGTTATAATAATTATTTTGGGATTATATGTTAATATAAATTCATCAATAAACCTAGTTAATAATTATCATCAAGAAACAGGAGAAAGAAAAGCAGGAGAATGGATAAAAGAAAATACAGAAGAAAATTCAATAATAGTTGGATCACAAAATATAGCAATAGCCCATTATAGTCAAAGAATATGGAATTATTATCCAGTTACTGAGTCTCAAGAAAACACAAATGAAGCATTTGCAGATATAGTGAAAAACATAAAACCAAATTATTTAATATTAATAGAAAAAGGAGAAAGAAATAAATTAATTGAAGAATATGCAAAAAATTTAGTTTATGAAAAAAGATATGAAAGCGAGGAATATAATCTTAACTTATATAAAATTTCTAGTTAAAATTTATTTTTATACCACTCATAAGTCTTAGTCACACCTTCTTTTAAAGAAATCTTCGGCCTGTAACCTAATGCACTAAGCTTTGAAATATCAGGACATCTTCTCATTACACAACCTGTTGGTGCGGGTTTAATATCTACATGAGGATGAAATCCAGATATATCAAACAACATATTTGCTAAATCAATAATTTTTATTTCCTCATCACTCCTGCCTATATGAACAGTTTGATTATTAGTTATATCAGACTCCATAACCAAATTTGTAGCTTTAACCCCATCATCAATATAACAAAATGTTCTTGTTTCCTGACCACCAAAAATTTCAAAAGGATCTTTTTTCTTAATAATACGTTCAACAAACTGAGGGATAACATGCTCATAACCCATTCTTGGACCATAAATATTATGATAACGTATTATTGATATATTCTTTAAATTAAATGCTTTAGAATAAGAATGGACTGCAATCTCAGATAAAATCTTACTTCCTCCATAAGACCATCGAACATTACTAGGATTATCAATAACTAAAGGGACTTCTTCTGGTGTAGGAACTGGAAATTTATCACCCAAAAGTTTTAAAGCACCAGCATAAGTTTCTGAACTTGAACTAAATAAAAACTTACCTTTGCCAGAATTAACAAACCAATCAAGCATATTCAAAGTTCCTAAAATGCCCACTTTCAAAACCTTATGAGGGATATTATAAAAATTCTCAGTACCATTTATAGCCGCAAGATGATATATCTGATCATATTCTCTATCTAATTTAGAGAAAAATTCAGTATTAGTCAAATCAGCCTTAATAAAATTAACATTATCTTTTTCTAAAAATTGCTTTAATTCTTCATCTTCAGAACCACGAGCAAAGTTATCTAATAATGTTACATTATATCCTTTATCTGCTAAAAATTTACCTAAATGAAATCCAATAAAACCCGCACCACCAGTAACTAAAGTTTTCATATAAAATTGAAATAAATACACTTTAAATAAATTTGTATTTATAAAGCTATAAAAGTATTCCAATGATATATAGTAACTATACTAAAATAATATAATATAATCCAAAACCAGCCTAGAATAATTGCTATAAATAAAGAATATCTAAGCCATAAGTTTTTCAGATTTATAATACCATATCCTACAAAGAAAATATATAATGGTAATAAAAACATCAGATATCTAAAAGAATGAACTGCCGCAAAAAAACCCGCTAAAGATAATACCAAATATGGTAAAATAAAATTTATGAATAAAAATATCGCCTTATCTTTATTAAACTTAAATATTTTTAATCCCCCGTATAAAGCCAGTAAAAAAATTATCGGAAATAATATTAAAATGAAAGAAAAACTTTGCATAACAGCAGAATAATCTACCATCAAGGACATTTTATATAATGGATATGGCACTATCTCGGGGGTTATTATAAATTTAGTTTTATCTGCAAAAAGGATACTTATCTGATGTTTTAATAATAAAAGTGAAGGAATAATTAATAATATTAAACTAATAGCATAGTAAACTAATCTTCTTTCCATTTTTATATTTTTTAGATATAGGTTATATAGTATAGTAAATATTCCTGCACCAATAAATAATATTGAGTAATAATGAATATACATAGAAATAACATAAACCAAAAAAGTATAAATCAGATACTTTTCCTCCTTAAAATAAATATATTTATATAAAAAATATAGTGATAAGATAAATAGGGATAATAATAAAACATAAGATCTTAAATGCTGAGATAAAATAATTTGCATTGGATTAAATGAATACAAAATAGTAATAAGCAAAGATTTATTCTCATCTAAAAATAATCTTGAAAAAAAGTAAAATAATAAAATTCCCAACAGCCCCATCAACACTACAATAATTTTTAATGTTGCAACAGAATCAAAAATCCAAAGAGGCATTCCTAAAATCATAAAAAATAAAGGAGGATTCACATCGCCAACAAGAACAGAATTAATATTAAATAAAGAGCTTATATGTTTAAAATTTTGGGCATTACGAATTGTTAATTTTTCATCAGTTCCTTGCTCTTTATCAAATAAATGGGGCATTCTAAATAAGAAAGCTACAATTAATAATATTATTAAAAAAGCATATTCTTTACGCATAATTGTGGTATTTATGAATTAATTTAAAAAACTTCCTATATACTCCATAATAAAAAGCTTTTAAAACACCTGATTAATCTATTTTCCTATATGACTGAATTTAAATATGATATTGGAGTAATAGGCGCATGTGGCCATGTAGGTTTACCTTTATGTCTTGCATTTGCAGATAAAGGATTAAATGTTCTTGGATTAGATATAAACGAAGATAGTATAAAAAAAATACAGAATGGAATAATGCCTTTTTATGAAGAAAGCTCACAGGAAGTATTAGAAAAAGTTATAGGGAAAAAATTCTTCCTTACATCAGATGATTCAAGGTTATCAGAATGTAGAGACTTAATAATAATTGTTGGCACCCCATTAAATCTTGATTTTTCAGTAAATTTAGCAATATTAGAAAAACTACTAGAGAGTATATCAAAATATTTAGTAAAAGATCAATTAATAATACTAAGAAGTACATTAGCACCTAAAACAACAGAATATGTAAAAACCTATATTGAAAGAAAAACAATACATAAAATCGGAGAAACACTATATTTAGCAAACGTGCCTGAAAGATTAACACAAAGCAATGCAATAAAAGAGTTAAAAGAACTGCCAAATGTACTTGGGGCCTATGATGAAGAAAGTTTCAAAAGAGCAGAAAAATTATTCAAAACATTACATCCAGATACAGTAAGATTAACACCATTAGAATCAGAACTTACAAAATTATTTACAAATAGTTATAGAGCTGCTACATTCGCATTAGCAAATGAATATTTTATAATATCAGAAACATTGGGTGCAAATTTTTATAAAATAAGAGAAGCAATGAATTTTAAATACCCAAGATGCAACGTAGCAAAACCAGGATTTGCAAAAGGACCGTGTCTAGGCAAGGATACTTGGATACTATTAAATGCAATGCCCCACTTCAATTTGTCAACAACAATGGTCTCAGCAGCTTATAGAATAAATGACGGTTTACCTGATTTTATATTACATAAATTAAAAGAAAAAACAGAACTGAAACACAAAAAAGTGGCAGTATTGGGATTAGCTTTTAAAAGAGATACTGATGATATACGAGATAGTTTAAGTATAAAATTAGTAAATGGCCTAAAAAATGAATTTGTAGAATATATAACCCATGACCCCTATGTAGATAATAAAGATTTAAAAGAAGTTTTATCAGAAGCAGACATTGCAATAATTGCAACAAATCATAGTCATTATGATAAGATAAATTTAAAAGAATATATGAAAAAAGAGGCAATAATAGTAGATATATGGAATTCAACAGGAAAAAATAAATTTATATATAACTTATCGGAACACTAAAACTATGAAAAAAATAAAATTAACATTCATCATACCCACATTTAATGAGGGAGAAATAATAAAAGATACTTTAAAAGATTTATATGAAAGTATGAAAGAAAATAATGTAGAACCAGAAGTAATAATTATAGATGATAGCAAAGATAACACAGTACAAATACTTGAAGAATTAAAAAAACAATACAAAGGATTAAGAGTTATTCATAGAGACAATTCAACAGGTGTAGGATCTGCAATAAGATTGGGTTTAGAAGAATCAAAAGGAGATTATTCAGTTATTTATATGGGAGATTATAGAAAAAAAGACCTAGAATGTGTGCCAGAAATGCTAAAAAGAATGAACGAAGGATACGACATAATACAAACATCAAGATTCATGAAAGGAATGACAATAAAAGGATATCCGCTGAAAAAAACAATAGGAAACAGAATGTGCAATTATTTCATAAGACTTACATTCCTAAACTTTAAATTAAAAGATTACACCAGTTTATACAAAGCAATTAAAACAGACAAAATAAAAGAATTAGAACTTGAATCTGACTGGTTTGATCTAGGTACAGAAATGGTTCTTAAAGGATTAAGAAGAAGATACAAAATTGTAGAAGTACCTGTAAGCTGGGAAGAAAGAGTAGCAGGAGAAAGCAAATTAAAATTAAGTAAATTTGCACCAAAATATTTCAAAAGAGTGATTGGAATATTATTTACTTACTGGCCAAAAATGAATTAGAAATTAAATCGAAATCTTCCTTATTCAGTTTCCACCCGCAAGAACCTATATTCTCTTTCAAATGTTCTAAAGAAGAAACTCTTGGAATAGTAATTAAATTCTTATGAGCTATTAACCAATTTAACATGACTTGCGCGGGAGTTTTGTTATATCTTACAGAAATAGAATTAATTATCTCATTATTGTTTTTAAAAAAACTTCCTTTTCCAAATGGTTTAAATGCAACAAAAATAATCTCATTATCTTGACAAAAATTAAATAATTCCATACAAGACTTATCAGAAATATCAAAAGCATTCTGAACAAATGATACTTTACAGTAAGAATTGGACTCTATTAAAAGCTCTTTAGAAAAATTAGAAACACCAATATTTTTAATTAACCCCAAATCCTTAGCCTCTTTTAAAGCAAGCATTGTATCTTTTAGATCAATTTTTGGATTTGGATAATGAATATAGTACAAGTCTATATAATCCACGCCAAGCCTAGAAAGAGAAGAATTCAAAGATTTAAATAAAGAATCATGAGAAAGATTATCACTCCAAACTTTAGATGCTAAAAATATATTATCTCTGTCTAAAACAGAAATAGCTTTACCAATAATTTCTTCACAATGCCCCTCACCGTAAACCTCTGAAGTATCAATATGATTAACACCTAAAGATATAGCTTCTCTAATTATTTTAATATATTTCTCATCATCTGAGTAATCTGGATTAAATTTTCCCCCAATAAGATGAGTACCAAAACCTATACAAGATACCTTAAAATCATTTGCATTAATATAATCCATTTTATTCAACAATATGCGGTGTTGGAACTGGAATAATAAATTTTCCTTTAAATCCTCGAGCCTTAAGTTTAGGAATTATTATGTCTTTAATATTCCAAGATAATAATAAACCATAATCTGGCTGATCTTCAAACATTTTTTCCTCATCAACAACTTTAATATGCAGTCCCGGGGAATATTTTCCAATTTTAAAATTACTAACATCCGCAAGATAATCTAGGGTATCTGGCATGATTCTGCAATAATTTAATAGAGTATTACCTTTAGCTGGAGCACCAATACCTACAATAGATTTACCATCATTCTTAAGCTCAAATAATAATTGTTTAAGCTCATTTCTACATTTAAGAGCTTTACTCCCAAATTCAAGATAAGTATTAAGACTATAAACACCTTCAGAATTTTCTAAATCAATTACTTTCTGGACATTATCACTAATGGAAAAAGCCCCCTTCTTAGAAGAATAAACACGAATAGAACCACCATGACTAGAAATCAATTCAACATCAAAAACATCCATATCATGCATTTCAAAAAGTTTAATCAAAGGTTTTAAAGAATAGTTCCTTAAATGCTCATGATAAACAGAATCATACTGCGATTCCTTTAATAAACTTAATATATGATGAGACTCAGAAACAAAAACACCATCATCACTTAATAAACTTTTTACACCATCAACAAAACCATGAATATCAACAACATGCGCGAAAACATTAGTAGCAGTAATGAATCTAGAGTTGCCATAATTGCTTAAAATATTATTTGCAACGTGCATATTAAAAAAATTCTTTAAAGTAGGTATTCCCTTAGCCAAAGCTAGAATACAATTACCTGTAGGCTCAACACCCAAAACCCTAACACCGTGACCTATAAAACTATTTAATAAAGATCCATCATTAGACCCAATATCAATAACAAGATCAGAATTATTAAGATTAAACCTACTTACAGATTTATCAGCTAAATCCTTAAAATTTTGAACTAAGGCCTTATTAGAACCACTATTATAGGCATATTCCTCCTCAAATAATATAATAGGATCAACAACATGCCCTATCTGAACAAGAGAACAATCATTACAAAAGAATAAATCCAGAGGATAATAAGTCTCAGGTTTAGATAACTGTGATTCAGAAAGAAAAGAATCACATGGGGGGTGGTGACCTAAGGAAAAAAACTTAGAGACACTTGTACTATCACAAATCTGGCATTTCATGACTGAATGCATAAAAAATAAGTTTATAAGTATTATTATTCTTAGGATAATACATTAATATAGTAAAATAAGTTCTTTGGTTCAAAAATAGGGTAAAAAGGTTTATAAAACAAATTAAATAGGAAATAATATGAACAAAAGAATATTAAAAATTTTAGAATTACTATTCGGGGCTGTAATCTTATTCTATCTCATTTATAAATTGGGGGCTAAAAAAGTTTACGAAACTATATTACTGATTGATCCAAATTATCTTATACTACCTTATATATTACAAATAATTGTTATATTAATTGGCGCATTTAATATATATTTGTTTGTAAAATTCTTCCGTTATAAAAAACTAAGATTTCAAAGTGTATTAATAGTCTATTTATATAACCTGGTTATAGGGATGGTTTTTCCAATAAGAAGTGTTGGTATTCCGTTAATAGTTCTGCTAAATAAACTAAAAATCAAAATGAAACATTCAATTGCAATTACTTTCGTAGACAAAATAATAACCTTTGTAATATTATTGTTATTTACCTTAGTGGGAATATTATATTTCTCTTCATATAGTTATAACCTATTAATTTATTCAACATTATTACTAATTATTACAATTTTATTAGGCATATTTTTATTCACAAAAAAACTACAAAATAGGATAATAAATTTATTTGAAAGACTTAATCTTCCATCAATAAGGGGATTTTCAGAGTCATCAAAAAAATTAATAAAATCAAAAAAAAATATTATTGTTAATTCAATATTAACATTTATTAAACTATTAATATCAAGTATAATACCTTATATTATATTACTTGGATTAGATATACATCCCCCATTATTACAATTTTCATTAATTGCAATAGTTATAACAGTAATATCCTCTTTCCCAATATCAATAGGCGGTCTTGGAATAAGAGAAGTTGGTGCTACAGCATTATTTAGTTACTTTATGGGATTAGATTCAGTATTAATTACTAGCGCATATATTATTTTTTTATTTATAAGATACAGCTTTGCTATAATCTTCTTATTACTATACAATTTTAATATAATAAAATTTTGAAAACCCTTATTTCCTCTTTAGAGAAATTTGGAAATTGAGCAAATATTGATACTCCAAAGGATTCTATATAGAACTTTGCAAAACTAAATTTTTAAGAAAATTAATAATTCAAAAACATGAAAGAATTGATTTCCATACGAAAAAATCTTCAAAAAAGTGAATTATTCAAAGTTCTCTATAAGAAGTGAACAACCCCATGCCAAGGGTATAGGGCATTACTGAAATAATTCATTAAGTTTGACTTGGTCTGGTTTCATTCCTTTATTAAGAATATATTTTCTTATTATTTCTGTATTAACTCCTTATCCAACAGTATTTACATATCCGCTATCACTCCAGAATTATCCTCCTCAAAGTTCTTTTATTATATCTGGATGTATTTCAAACAAAAAACCAAAAAGAAAATATTGACGAGAATGCATAATTCTACCAGAATTTATGGGAATGAGAAGCATAAACGAAACAGTAAACTCAACACTAAAAAGAACACAAATACACTCCCTAAGAAACAAAAAATCTTACACAAAGAAAAGAGAATTCGGATGGAACATAATATTATACAACATAAAAAGAAAAATAAAGACCACACTAAAAAAAATCAGCCAAACATTTTTTTATTTAATCAGAATTATTAACCCATTCAGGACAGAGCCCTTAATATCATAAGTTTTATAAACAATAATTTTTTTCATAACTTATGCCCAAACCAAAGATAATAGTAACAGTTGGACCTTCTTCTGAAAAGAAAGAAATACTAAACCAACTAAAAACTAAAAAGGTTTATGGATTTAGGATTAACCTATCTCACACTGATATCGCAGAGATAGAAGATAAAATAATGATTCTCAAAAAAGCAGGAGTTGAAATAATAATAGATACAGAAAGCACCCAAATAAGAACAGGCAATAAAAAAGAGATAAAATTACAACAAAATCAAGAAATAAAGATATATAATAAAAAAATAATTTGCGATGAAAATAATATTTTTTTTACTCCTGAAAATATAATTAAATATTTTAGTCAAGGAGATTTAATATCTGTTGATTTCAATTCCGTATTATTAAAAGTTACAAATATTTCAAAACTAAAAGATGAAGGATATATAAAATGCGTTGCAATACTTGGAGGAGTAGTTGGCGATAAAAAAGGAACTCATATTGATAGAAAATTGAATATGCCCACATATAGTGAAAAGGATTTAATAGCAATAGAATTAGCAAAAAAACATGGAATAAAAATATTCACATTATCATTTATGAGAACACCTGAAGATGTAAAAAAATTTAAAGAATTGTATCCTGAATCTATAGCTTATGCTAAAATAGAAACAAGAGAAGCATTAGAAAATTTAGAAGACATAACAAAATTATGCGAAGGTATTTTGATAGATAGAGGTGATTTAAGTAGGGTTATACCAATAGAAAAAATGCCATTCACACAAAAATATATAATTAATATAGTTAGAAATCTTGGAAAAGAAGCATTTGTTGCTACAAATACATTAGAAAAAATGTCAGTATCACTAAAACCGGATAGATCTGAAGTCAATGATATAATTAATACACTATTAGATGGAGCAACCGGAATAGTAATGACAAAAGAAACTGCAGTAGGAAATTACCCTGTTGAAACAGTAACTATGTTAATATCATTAATGGATCAAGTTGAATACCTTAATTTAAATCCAAATTCTACAAAAGAAGAGATAATATCTAAAATAAAAGAGAAAGATTACTTTAGGGAATTTAAATCTGGATCAGCAATGCCAGAACCACATGGCGGAAAGTTAGTAAATAGAATGTTAGAACTACAATTATCACAAGAAGAACTTAATTCAATGAAACAACTGACAGTCGATGAAACAGTAATAATGGATGTAGAACAAATTGCATTGGGATCATTTAGTCCTCTTGAAGGTTTTATGAATGAAGGGGATTTTAATTCTGTAGTAAACACAATGAGACTAACTAGCGGTATAGTTTGGCCAATACCCATTATATTACAATTAACTAAAGAGCAGATATTAGACATAAAACCAAAAGACAAAATTATTTTAAAATATAATAATGAATCTTATGCAATACTTGAAGCAGGTGAAATATATAAAATAAATAAAGAGCAGGTTATAGAAAAAATATACGGAACAAATAGCTTAGAACATCCAGGCGTTGCAAATATCATAAAATCAGGAGATTATGCTTTGGGTGGAAAAATAAATCTAATAAAAAGAATTTCTAGGGATTATAAAGAATATGAATTAACTCCAGCACAAACTAGGAGAATATTTTCAGAAAATGGATGGAATAATGTATTGGGGTTTCATACAAGAAATGTTCCTCATAGATCACATGAATTTATACAGTTAGAAGGTCTGAAAAAAAGTGGATGTGATGGATTATTTGTACATCCAGTAGTAGGAAAAAAGAAAAAGGGGGACTTTGAAGCAGGGCTAATAATTGAAACATACAAAAAAATGTCAGAAGACATATATCCAAAAGATAAAGTTGTTTTTTCTACATTCGCAACATTCTCAAGATATGGCGGTCCAAGAGAGGCAATATTTACAGCACTAACAAGAAAAAACTTTGGGTGTAGTCATTTTGTTGTAGGTAGAGATCATACAGGAGTAAAAGATTTCTATCATCCAAATGCATCACATAAAATATTCGATAAATTTAATCAAGAAGAATTAGGCATATTTCCTATAAAATTTGATAATGTATTTTTTTCAGATATAGAAAAGGAATACTTTAATGAGAAGGAAAGTCTCCCACACCCAGAAGATAAAAAACTTCACTTATCTGGAACTGAAGCTAGAAAAATATTAGAAACGGGAAAAGCTCCACCGGAATGGTTTATGAGACAGGAGATATCAAATATAATTTTAGAAAAAATGAAAAATGGTGAAAAGGTTTTTGTTGAATAAATTAACTCTTAAAAAATCTTTTTATAATATCGCATACATTATTTATTTCATCATTAGTTTTATATGCATCTAAAGGTATTGAAACTATTTTTTTAGATAATTCTTCAGATACTGGAAAATCTCCTTTCTTATAACCCAAATAGGAAAATGCAGGTTGCAAATGAAGCGGTACTGGATAGTGTATAGCAAATGGTATTAAATTAATTTTTAAAAACTCCAAGAATCTATCTCTATTATTAATCAATATAGAAAATTGTGCATAAACCGATTTATTAGTCTCATCAAATATTGGCAATTTAATAAAGCCATTTTCTTCCAAAATCTTTAAATTCTTTATATAACATGAAACAACTTTTCTCCTGTTTTTTATTTCGTTAGATTTGAACTCATTAAATTTAGCTAGCAATATTGCAGCCTGAATAGTGTCCATCCTGGAATTAGTTCCAATAATTTTATGTGTATATTTCTCTTCTTGCCCATGATCCCTTAACATCATCAATCTTTTTGATATTAAATTGCTGTCTGTAAAAATCATACCCCCATCACCATAACAACCAAAAGGTTTTGCTGGGAAAAAGGAAGTAATGGAAATATCCCCAAATGAACATGCTTTTCTATTTAATAATTCAGAACCAAAAGATTGCGCAGCATCTTCTATTAAATAAATATCTTTATCTGCAATTAATTCATTAATCTTATTATAATCTACAATATGCCCGAATAGATCTACTGCTATAATTGCTTTAATTTTGTTTTTCTCTATTGGATTTCCACTATTTGGATCAATAGGATTCTTAATAAGTTCATTTAATTTATTTATATCTATAGTAAAGTCATCTTTATTAACATCGACAAAAAGCGGGATTGCGCCGTTCAATATAACGGATTCTACATTTGCAACAAAAGTAAATGGAACAGTAATTACATAATCTCCATTACCAATACCTAAAGCCATAAGAGATAAGATCAAAGCATCAGTGCCTGAAGAAACAGCAATAGCATTTTTTACTCCAACATATTCAGCTAATTTATTTTCAAGCTCTAAAATTTCTGGACCTCCAACAAATTTTCCATGAATTAATACATGGCTTATCGAAGAATCTATATCAGTCCTTAAGTGTTCATATTGTTTTTTTAGATCACAAAATTCCATTTTAATACCTACTCCAAATTAGTTCTTTCTATTTTTTCTTTAAATTGAATATAATTCAATGAACAACGTTTACATTT
>Ga0209542_10016943_pt1 | contig 12013 bp, 8 predicted proteins | sample RifCSPhighO2_01_FD_184028 | JGI IMG/M metagenome (GOLD analysis project Ga0209542, IMG submission 184028) | Soil microbial communities from Rifle, Colorado - Rifle CSP2_plank highO2_0.1 (SPAdes) (version 2) | ecosystem: Environmental > Terrestrial > Deep subsurface > Rock core/Sediment ...
AACCCCCATCCCGACCCCAACCCCCACGGATGAGCCAATGCCCACAATTGTTTTTAGGGAAATATCCAAGTGCGGGCCGGTCTCCAAGGACATCGTCCTCGAAAATGACCTCGAATCAAAGGGGACCTGCTTTGTTGTGGGCGCGCAAGGCATCACAATTGACTGCAGTGGACACCGGATCACCGGTAAGGAGGAGGAAAATTCCTCTGCAGTATATTCCGAATTCGAGGGCACTTCGATAAAGAATTGCAACATCAGCAAATTTGAGGTCGGTGTAAGGCTCAAGAATGCCGATTCGAGTTCTGTGGTTGAGAGCATATTTTCGGAAAACAGGGGGGGCATGCTCGTCCAGACCTCCAAGGGCCTCCTAATCAAGGGCAACCAATTCTTCAACAATCCGGTCGGGGGGCTGATCCTCAACTCCGTTGATGGCAGTGAAATCCTGGACAATTTTGCCGACGGATCAAAGAAATACGGGATCCAGCTCGTCACATCCGACATGAACACGCTAAAAGGCAACCAGATTTACCGGAATACCTACGGCCTGCAGATCTCCGGCTCGCGTGGCAACCTGATCGAGGGCAACAATGTCAGCTTCAACACCGCCGGCATCAAGATAACCTCGCGCTCGATGGACAACGTTTTGAAGGGCAACCAGGTCAACGGGAACAGGGGCGTTGGGCTCCATGTGCTGGATTGGTCGAGCGCGGTGATTTCGGGAAACACCTTCAATGGCAATGAATACGGGATAAATGTCCTTGACACTTTCAATATCATTGATAACAATATTGTCTGCGAGAACAGCATCTCCGATTTCTACTGTGAATTTGCGCAGAACGCAACTGGAAATGCGTGCCTGCAGCGCTCAACTGTTTGCGGATTTGATTGCGAGAGGAGATGCCCGTAAATTTCGGGCGCCAAGGCTTTCCAAAAAGCAACACTTATTATTGCCAAATAGCCATTAGGTAATTGCCACTGTTGGCCCTGGCTTAAATGTATGAGCGGCGAGAAAATGCCCCTTTCGGAAGATGACGAAGTGTTCGGGAAGATGGATAGCAACACCAATTCTGTCAAGTGCGACCTGTGCGGTGGCAAGATGTATAGGGCCGGCGGCTGCTACCTGTGCATCAAATGCGGCCAAAAGAAGTGCAATACTGATATCACGTAAGCAACCCCACCAGGGGGCAAAGCCCCAACACCAAGGGGAATGATTTCCCCTTCCGGGTTGCGTAGAGCTTTCCTCTACTAACATCCAAAGTGATTGGATGTTGCCCTACCCCTTCTAATTTGATGTGGAATATTAGGAAGGGGTGCTTCCAAGGGTAGCGGGAAACCTGAGTTTCCCAAGACGCTTGTTGCCTCCACCCCCTTAATTTGTTTGCGAATCAATGGAGGATTTTCCTCCGACGCGGATGCCCAAACCCCCTATTTGTTTGGGAATCCTTAATTTCAGAAGGGCGCTATCAAAAGTTTCTTTAGTGCATCGACTCCCACATGACCTCCGCCCTGGGGTCGACTTCCAGCCCCTTATCCGTGATCTCGAAGGGATGCACGCTCTTGTCGTTGTTGGTCCCGCGCATCTTCCTTACGAAAATTGAGCGGTGGGGCGGGTAGAAGTAGAGCAGCACCACCCCGTCGCATAGGAACTCTTCCACCCCGAATCTCGAGATGTCATCCTTCTTTCCCGCGGTTTCGCATGTCAGTAGCGTTGTGACATCCATTTTCCGCAGCTCCTCTATCAGGTCGTACATCGCAAACCTTATTTTGGTGGTGTTGTCAAGCCAGAGGGAAAATGCGGTTATGGAATCAATCACCAGCCTTTTGACCTTCATCTCCCTTGCCTTCTCCAAAATCCGCTTGGTTTGGCCTTCAATATCATCCTTCATTGCAATGGATGGCTCGAATTTGTAAATTTTAAGCATGTCCTCCTTCTCGAGGGGCAGGAGGTCCCATTTGAACCGCTGCATGTTCCACCACATGTTATGGGGGCCTTCCTCGAGGGTGATGTAAGCGCCCCTTTCCCCGTACAATTTGGCGCCGTTGTAGAGGTACTGCATGCAAAAGATGCTCTTGCCGCAGCCAGGGCCGCCTGAAATAAGGACCGCGGAACTTTCCGGGAACCCCCCTTCGATCAGATCATCTAGGCCCGGTATTCCGGATTTTACACGGTTCATGCATTTCCCTCAAAATTTGGGCTTGCGGATCTTTGTCTTGAGCACCATCATCACGGCTGCAAGCAATAATGCGAAGGGTGAAAGCTCGCGTGCTAGGAGGAACACCGCAATTGCAAACAACGCTGCTGCGGGGATGGGGAGGCCAAAATACGCATTCTCCTCCTTTTGGATGTTGAATGCCGCCAGCCGTACTAGCCCCGCGCATACGTAGCAGATGGAGAACACGAGTGCAAGCGAGGTGTAGTTGGAGGAAAGCACTATGGCCGCCGGTGCCACCCCGAAGGAAATGATATCCGAGAGCGAATCCAGCTCCCTTCCAAAGTCGTTCTTCTTGTGCGTTTCCCGCGCCACCTGCCCGTCAAGGTAATCGAATACTGCCGAGAAGGCCACGAACACCACGGCTGCGGTGGGATTGGATGAGAGTGCATAGTAGATTGCCATGAATCCGGAAGCGCCGTTTGCAAGGGTAAGGAAGTCCTTTGCCTCAAGGCCCCTGACCGCATCGTGGAACATAAGCTGATAACGGTTAGGGCATTAAAAAAGCTTACCGGTTGTTTTGAAATCGTTATAAAGGCGTTGTGGAATAATACTTTGGGCCTTTACGAAAAAGAATGAAAGTTCAATTCGGGCTTGTAAATGGGTGTTGCTTGCAATTCCCATGAAGAAGCTCAGCCTGGTCTAGAGCGCCATGCCTTGGTTTTGGCTTTGATGCGCAAATGAATGTTTTCTTTGCGCCAGAAACATTGTTTCTGGGCATGCCCGGAATCCTAGGATTCTGTGCATGTCGCGGAGCCCTCGCACCTTTCTTCCCTGAAGAACTTCGTTCTTCGGGGCCGTGCAGACTTTGTCTGCTCGGTTCTAAAGAAAGGGGCAAGGCGCGTAGGTCTTATATGACGCTGCCGCACGTGCGGCAGTGGGCTAGGTGAACTGGATGTCCCGGGTTCAAATGTCTGCGTCGGGGGATGCATCCCCCTTGAGCAGACTGCTCGCTCCCCTTCGGAGTGCAGTTTGTTTTGATTCGCTGCCGGAAATTTGTTTCTTGGCGGCGGAGCCATCGCCACCTTCTTTTTGAAAGAAGGGGGCAAGGCATGGAAATCCCGGCAGGCCCATTTTATTCTTGTCAGTTTGCCTCAAAGTAATGAAACTTCATCGGATGAAGGTACGTTTATATAAATCAGATTGCCTTTTTCCTAATATATTCGCAAAAGGTGACCGTCCTATGGGAAGAAAAGAACAAGAGGATTACCGCAAAAACACAAGCCTAGGGCACGTCGACCATCATCTTAGCATAGCGGGTGTACCTGAAGATGTCAAACAGAGACTGTTAAGCCGGGTTGATAAAGAGGTTAGAAAAAGAATTGCTAAGGGATGTCACGACGGCGATATTTCAGGTCTGCCGGAAATGCTGGAGCAGGAGGGTTATGACTCCGGAGCTGCCCGTTCAACCGTTCTTGGAATATTTGCCCACCACTGGAAGAACAAGCCAAAGGGATAGGTTTGCCTATTTTCAAACAGGTTTCAGGCTGAAAGAGGTATAGGCTTCCTGCAACAGATAGTGCGCAAGAGCAGGTCCAAGCCGCCTGTTCAGAACTGAAAGGCTTTTTAGGATCGCCCTGTGGTCTTGATTTGTGGGGTTCCTTTTTCTGACAGATGTTCTTAGCGCAATCAGCGCGACTCGAGCATCTGACTCTGCTTTTCTCCAACGCGAGATACCAATCCTGGCATTCCGTTTTCTTGATGATGCCAATTCGGCTATTCTACCTTCAACCTTTGCCAACCCCCTTTTTATCGACCCGACATATGCTTTTTCCGTTTGTGGATCGCCGGGATCCTGTTCGACTTTAAATCCTTCCCTTCTGGCAACACGTTCGAGCCATCTGCGATTCAAAGGAGAAAATACCCATGTCCTTCCCAGGGCAACCAAACCCAGGCCGGATACAGGGGTGTGCCTTTCATTCACCTGCCTTACAAGCCCGATGATATCCCTCATTGTCCGTTGGAAATCTGGTGTGGGTGTATTGAAGTATTCAATCAATATGTTATGACTAGTTCTGCCCTTATAGCGAGTCTCAACTGTCCGATAAGTTACTTGGGTGCCATCTGGATGTTTGTCCGCTATTCGTCTGAATCTAGCTGATGGTTCAGTATAAGCAACAGGGCTTCTTGGCAATCCTACCTCATGGACAATTTGACCATCGCTTACGATTACCCTGCCCCCGCCAAATTTTACTTGGATTCTTGCCTCCCTTTCAGGCGCATTTTTTCCCATACTTTGTTTATGAGTTTATCAGTTTTTTAAACTATGAGGGATAGTGTTCCGGGCGTTATTTTTCCATGATGCCCCCGTAGAGCTCCTCATACCCCTTCGCTGACAAATCCCATGTGAAGTTCTTTTCGCACCTCTTCCGGGCATTTGCGCCCATCCGCCTCCTCAATTTGTCATCGCGAAGCATCTTTAGCATGCTTTCCTTGATTTGCCGGACATTCCGGCTCTCGAAGAGCATGCCCGATTCCTCCTGTATGATTTCCGGGATGCCCCCCACATTGGTGCCAATCGCTGGCTTTCCGGAGGCCATTGCCTCGCAAAAGACCATCCCAAACGGCTCCCAAACGGAGGCAAGCACGAAAAATTCGCACGCCGCGTAAAGCTCGGTCATATCCGCCTCAGGCATCTTCTCGGTTATGAATAGGACGCTCTTCCCAAGCCCCAAGTCGGCTGCATACTTTTTCAAGTACCCTTCCAGCGGACCCTTCCCCAAAATGACGAGTGTAACATCCTTTTCCTCCTTTACGACATCCGCAAAAGCCTGCAATAAATACACGAAGCCCTTCTGCGGCTGGAGGCGCGCAATCGAGAGTATTATCCGGTCTTCCCCCAGAGTGTACTTCTTCCTGATGTTTCCCTCCTTATTCTTGGGGTTGTAGAGCTCAATATCGACGCCATTGTAGATGACCCTCTTGACGGCGCTGACATCCTTTGGGGCGGTCATATCCAGAGTATCCTTGCTTACCCCCGCAAGTGCGTGCACCGCCCTCATGGTCTGCCTTCCTAGAACATCATCAAACATGTTGCCAAACGTATCAGTTGCCCAATCAATGCCAATCAATCTGGAATTGTGCAGGGTAAGGCCAATAATCTTTCCTCCCATGCGCTTCATCAAGGCAACATCCAAAAGCGTGTAGAAAAAGCGGTTGTGCATGTGGAAAATATCGTGCCTTGGGATTTCCTTGATAAGTTCCGTCAGGAAGTAGGGAGAAACCGGCGCCGGCGGCGGTACCGGATAGGGCGTTTGGTAGAATACCTTGCAGGGGATGCGCTTAACCTTGATGCCGTCTATCTCCTCGTAAACCGGAGTGTTTGCCACCTGCGCTGTCAGCACGGTGACATCGTGCTTTTTAGCAAGCCTTCTTGAGACCTCAAGGACGTGCTTTTCCGTTCCCCCAAGGTAGGGATGGAAAAATGGATTTAGCATGCAGATGTTCATGACAAGCCCAAGGGGGCACATCCCCCTTAGTCTTGTCGGACGCCCAAACCCCCTGTACGATTGGGCTCCCTCTAAAAGGGGAGAGGAATTCGATAATCGTTAAACTAGGGCCGAATTTAAACATATTGAAAGGAATTAAGTGGACCACATGCGGAAGCTAAGGAAGCAATCCTAGCCCTTCATGCTCTCCAGTTCGCTCATGAGGTTCCAGATCATCGTCCGCGCGTGCATGGGAAGGTTGATGTCGGATGAGACCTCGTCGAGCGTATAGATCACGGAGCCGATCGCAAGGTCGGTGTCGGTGTTGTCCTTTAGCTTGTGCTGCGCATCCTGCAGATTGGTGCGCACATTGCGCGGGATTGACGTATCCGTGACCATAAGCTCAAGCATCTGCGAGATCTTTTCCAGCTCAGACTTGTCCACTTTCGCCATATCGACCACGGCTCTTTGCCCCATTAGAATCAGATGCATTATTGATGCTATTAAACTTAATAAACCGTTCAGGATCGAAATGTCAGTATTTGATGATTAGTTTATCGCCGATGTTTGCAATGCTCTCGAAGCTAAGGTCGATCTTCTGGCCGCGCCTCGTTTGCACGATGAGCGCTTCCGCATCCCGATCCACGCCGGAAATCTTGCCCAAGAAGCCGCCGATATCGGTGTAGACCTCCCTTCCCTCCAGCTTCATTGCCGAGATGATGTTCCTCTTGAACTGCTTTGCAAGGTAAATGACCAGGTACATTATCGCAATTGTCAGCACCAGCGAATAGAAGAAATCCGCAAAGCTGAGTTTGCCAATCACCCAGTCCGCGGCATTGTTTGCAATCAGCCAGAAGAGGACGACTGCGGAAGAGGAGATCGCATAGTTCGGCAACAGGTATTTCTTCTTCTCGTTCCAGGACTCGAGCAGGTTCCCCCCGATGATGAGGAGGAGCGCGATTGGGAAGAGCAGGAGGAAATCCTTCAGCGCATAGGCGACGATCTTGGCGATATTTTCCACGCCCTCCTGCTGCATGTTGGAAACCGTTGCTATTGCCAGGTAGATTGATATGATTATGAAGGCAGCCGATGCGAACAGGAATATGAAGCTGACCCTCTCAATTGAGAATTCCGCGCGCGCAAACCTCCTAAGAATTGCCTCCTCAACGCCAAATCCCTTCAATACCAGGTAAATGCCAAATATCCCAATGAAGAACCTCACTCCCGCCTCCTGGAAAAGGAATGCCAGGATCAGGAGCAGGCCCGGTATGCCGAAGATGGTCCGCGCAAACTGGGGCTCCTTGAGCTTTTCCAGTAAAACAAAATATGTCTTTTCCAGCTCCTTTGACTGTTTAACGATGAGGGTGGTTACGCTGTTCACCTTTACCCTAGATTGGATCAAGGGAAGGATCTGCTCATCGCTAGCGCCATCCGAGATGAACGCGCATGCCTCCGGCTTGAAATCGTCAATGATTTTTTCCAGCTGCTTTACTATTTCGCGGTCCGCGTAATACCCGAGCCTTGCGCTTCCGGTGATTGTTGCAACCTCCGCCTTGTACCCCTGCTTTACGAGCTGATCGTAGGTCTTGACTGCTTGGAAGATGGTGTTCCCATCGGTGTCGCCGGGGTCTGCCAAGGAGAATTTGGTTGCGGCCTCAAGGTTGCGCTTCCTTCCGATGATTGGCCCCTTCACCTTGGCCTTCTCGTAAAGGTCGTTATCTACATCCACGCACAGGACCAATAGTCTCTTTGCTTCCGGCATATATTTCACTGCTATTTTGGAATAGGTATGGAATTCCTGATTTATATAGGTAGATGTGAGAGGGTGGCCAATGGGCGTTATTCGTAGGGTGTGGGCCTTGCCGTGGATGTCGGGGTGCTTGCGGAGCTTGTGCCTGGCGTGCACTGCTCGAAGTGGAATTTGAGGAGCAAATTATTGTTTTCGCTATCCGAAGTCCATGTAACTTCCACTTCATCAAAAATCATATCCCAGCAATATTTGCTGTTGCTCAATCTCCTCCTGTCATTTTTTGAGCCTAGCCAATCCCTGACAACTTGCTTATTGATTGTGCCGGCCAATCCGGACGCAGGTTGTTGGAAAACGGCGGTATCGCTATTTGATAGGGTGGTGTCGCCGATCTTGAGATAAACATCCTCGATTTCGTCCACATCTCTCCAATTCCTTGTACCTGGGATTACGAACTGATCCTTCGTAAATTCCCACGCATAGCTTGTCCGTGTGTCTAGCGTGAAGGGCTTTGATTTGGTATTTTGATCGCTTTCCAAAGGATTTGTTGTTTTTATGTGGAACTCAACAGTATCGAACCACAATTGTGCTCCCTCGAGCGACTGGACGGGCTGGCTTTTGCCGATGTAAATGGAATTGGGCGGCATCCACGGCCTGCTCAGGGCTTCCTTGCCATCGACGCTGACTTTCACGTATACTTTGTAGTCCACCAGCTCTTTGGCGCTGAACCTGAATTCCTCCCTGAAGTATCCTTGGGATGCGGCCTTTGCCTTGATCACTCTTTCTCCCCCTGTCAGGGACTTATCCGTTCCACTCTTGGACTTTGCAAATACCGTTACTTTTGCGCCTGCCGCCAAATCCGCAGCCCATGCATTCAACACATTCTCGGGAATGCGCACCTTTACGCACACCTGGTCTCCGGTGGGGTAGAAATACCTGTCAGTCCCGACTGTTTTTATCAAGTCCTTGCTTGGATCGTTCTCCGGGCAGCTAACCTTGTCGAAACCATCCTTCCCTTTGGAAATCACAAGGTCGTTCACGAAAATGTCGTAGATGAGCATTTTTGCGGTTACACTGCCTGGAGTCGTAACCTCTGGAGTAGGCGGCTGATCATTTAATGGGCCCGCTCCTGGAACTTCGTTTGTTGTTGTGGCCTTGTTCTCTGTGCCCGGCGCTTTTACATCGGCTGCCTGCTGAGAAATACTAATAGTGAGCTCTTCTTCCGAGGTGATTATCACTTTTTCAGTTGTTGTTGTTACGGTAGTTGTGCTGGTTTCAGCACCGGTTTCAGACTTGGGGACCTTTATGTCAAAGACCGCGCTCTCATCAAGGAAGTAGTCAATCTTTGCGCGAAGTATCTTCCGGCTGATTGCGGAATATTCGTCCGCGACAGGATTCGTGATGGTGCACTTCTCGCCATCCAATGGTGCATCGGTACCGCTGCCCTCCTCCGGATTTGCCGAGGCAGGATCGGCAAAGGAAATGTAGCTTGCTGGTGAGAACGTTGATGAACACTTTGTTTCGGTGCATTGTGGATCGCATTTGTTGACATTGGTTGCGGAAATGATGTAGAGCTCCTTCTTGCCCGGGTTGATCCGGATCGCGTTGGAGGCAGATGTGCTTTTTGCATTGTTTATGTCCTTTTGCAGCTTTCCAAGGTCAATTTGCTTCTTGTATTTCTCGCAGCTGTTAACAACTCCGTCCGTCCTGATGTATATCTTATCCCCGTCCGTCTTGAAAGCCACATTGCAGCTGTACACCTTGATCGCATTCTTGTCGCCGGGCGCGGAGATGTACTTGTCCTCCAGCTTTATTTCGTCGCCGGAGCTCTCATCGCTGAAAATCTTGAGGTCGTCCTTCGTGAGATCAAACGGGTACTTATTCATGGTGAACAGGTTCGGCTTGCCCTCATCATCGAGCTTCACTTCAATCTTGCCATCCTTTCGCGTAAGGTAGAAGTACTGCGGCTTCTTTTCGGTGTTCATCCGGATGGGCTCGAACTTCCCTCCGGCAGCAATGCCCGCGCCCTTGGTGCTCTCGAGGTTCTTTTCCAATTCCGTTTCGACATCGGATGCGCGCTTTCCCTTTGCCCATTGCGTAAGTTTAATCAGGCCACCGGAGCCACCTTTCGATGCCTCGTTCCCAATCTTGTAATTCTCGAGTATGTAGCCGCCTTCCTTGCCATCCGCGGCAACCTTATAGAGCACATTAACCTCAAGGTCGCTCAAATCCACTATCGGCTTTGTGTGGCCAAGGCGCGGCACCCCTCCCTTCCTTGCAAGCACCCTCATCATGAGCGCCCGAAGCTCATCCCACCTTCCGGTATTGAATATCGCCTCCAGGTTCGCGACAACTTCCGCATCGCATGCCGCCGCTGCAAACTGCTCCTGTATCAGGGCGCCCCATTCCCCTCCTGAAACGGAATTGTCGCAATGCGCATCATTGTCATAGCAATCGTAATTGCTTGAGCCAGTTGACTTGCCAGAGCACACATCCAGCCAGCCCTTGGCCCCGCCGCAGATCTTGTATTGCGCCTTGTCGGCGGCATAATCCGAAAGCGTCAGCACAGCGGCATCAACGAGCCGTTTCCAGGCATAATCGCCGAATGTGGCATAGTCGAGCTTCTGAATTTTAATGGATTTTGCAAGCGCGGTCATGTCGCTGCGCACTTTCTTGTGCGCATCTGAATAGATGTCGTATGCGCAATAATCCCTGCCTTGGCAGATGTTTGCCCCAATATCCTCATCGCCATTTTCAGCGTTCTTGAGCAGGTTGCCAATCACATCGAGCGTTGCGCCCGTCTCGATCATGTTCCCCTGGAATTTCAATTCGAGCAGGTTGTTCTTCGAGGTTTCCAGGTCCGCCTTCTTGGTTTCCTCATCGCCCGATACCTTTACCTCGGAATAGTAGAGGTCGTCAAGCTGCGCCTTTCCGCGTTTCAAGGACAAATCTTTTGATGTCAACTCGCTGTTTGGGATGTTGTCAACGAAATAATATGGCTCCAGAGAGGTTTGCTGCTCCCCAACTTTGGTGGTGAGGCGCGAGGTAACCTGACCCGCGGTCACCTGCTGCAGCGCGTATTTGTTCCACTTGTCATCAATCACGAAATTCAGGTTGATCGTGAACGCCTGCTGGAAGTTCGGGAATTGCACAATCAAGTTTTGGAACTTGTCCTTTGCCCCATCATCAAACCTCACCGACAATTTATCTCCATCCATCTCATAAACCATTTTCTCCGGGTCGTTGGTTATCACGAATGTGGAGAAGCGCGGCGCCGTGAGGAAAACGCTGTTGAAGAACTGCAATCCGCCGGTAATCAGCCCCTCTGGGCCGGCCCTATCGACATACATTCCTGCCAAAAAGCCGTCTTGGGAGGCCGGATCCACAAGAAGCTGGGAGGGTGAGGAGGAATAGAGCGCATAATCGTTCACGATGGTGAATGCCATGCCATTGACGGGCAGGAAAGGTGTCAGTACAATATTGCAGTCGAACCCATTGCCATTTGGCCTGCAGATTCCCGGGTCACTTGCCCCTGAAAGCGTGCTGTCCTGGCCGAAATTGTTCCATTGCTGCTGGTAATAGTTGCCATTCCTCGGATCAAAAGCGTCGAATTGGGTTCTCCAAGGATCCATGTTGGCCCCATACACTCCCGTTCGCAGGCTGCTTGGCCCCACCTGGATCTTGTATGCGCTGCTGTAGGCGATCTGCGCGCTCCTTCCTGCGTTCGGATCTGCCCAGCTCACAAAGCTCTTCGCGAGATGGCCAATGAACCTTTGCGCGAAATAATTCATGTTCTTGTACCTGCAGGCGGTTTCAGGATCGCCAACTGTCACAACTCCCCTGACAGATGTCCTGCTGGGGTCGCGGTAATTGTAAACGCCGGGCTTTGTGAACTTGTGCGTGTAGGTATTCCCTGGGAAGATGTTGCTGTTCTCAAACCCGCCATCGCTGCTGCTTGCAAACGAGGAGACTCCGTGCTTCTCATCGTCCATGTTAATCCAATTGATCGATTGGTTGGTTTCAATCCTTATGCTGGATGGCTCAAAGCCATTTTCAGTTATTAGCACAGTGCCGTTCTTCGTCTTCAGGTTGGAAGTTGGCCCAATCACTTTCGTCGGAAGGGAATATGCATCCTTCCCCGGGAACTCGATTGTGATTTTGCCCTTGTTCAATTCGACCAGGTTTTCCCCGCCTACGAAGGACACATTTGCAAGGGTCTCTGGGTCGTTGTAATATGGGTGGTCCCGGTAGTCTGCGCTCACTGCCATCAATTTCTCCTTCTTGAATGTATCGCAGTCAACCGTCACGTACTTATCCATCCTTAAATTGGTGTTTGCCTCTGCGCTCGAGACATCGCAGCCGGTGACCTCGAAATTCCCGGCGACCGTGCGCAGCTCGTAATAGATGGTGCTGTTTTGCAGCGTGTCATCGAGGAGGATCTCCATGTTCCTTGGAAGCTTGTTCGCCTCCGGGTAAAGCTCGCAGGTGTTCCCATAACAGAATAAGCCATTGCCGCAGTCCTCATCGACGGTGCACGCCTCCTTTTCGCAGATCATATCCGGGCAGCTCAGATCGAGCAGGTCTGCGCACCTGGGATCCCAGGCGTTTGGATTTTGGACGCATACGGT